>JACCEB010932629.1_pt1 | contig 15194 bp, 14 predicted proteins | sample 7454761 | NCBI WGS metagenome assembly JACCEB01 (sample SAMN15323454, study PRJNA562643) | freshwater metagenome | isolation source: river surface water | place: USA:Blue River Watershed | collected 2017-08-18 | reverse complement strand
GTTCTATAGATTGTTCTATAGATTGTTCAGTAGGTTGTTCTATAGATTGTTCTATAGATTGTTCAGTAGGTTGTTCTATAGATTGTTCTATAGATTGTTCAGGTGGTGGTTCTAAAGAATGTGCTTGAACAGATAATGGGTCTAAAATTAAATTAACAGGAATAATATTAGGAGATTCAATTGATTTAGTAATTTGAGTTGGTTTAATTTGTTTATTTGAATTATTTTTAATAAATAGTTCATAATCTTTAAATTTTACTAATATATTATCATTATATGTATTTTTATATGAAACTAATAATTTCTGTATTTCAATTAATTTATCATAATAAAAATTACTATTTAATTCATTAAAATAATCAAATTTCATAACTAAATATTCAGCAGCATATTGATTAACATAATTTTCAATAATATTAATATCATGATTATTTGTATAACATTCAAAATATTTAATAGTACATATTTTAGTATGATATGTTATTAATGATTGTAATGCTGATTTATACGCTTGAAAACGTGCCCAATATAATGTACATAAATCATTTTTTAAATGTACTTTATCTATTTTATTTTCTTTAAGCGTTTCTAATTCAACAATATATTTATAAATTAATTCACCATATTGCTTTTCAGTTTTTGCAATATTATAATGTATTTTAACACAATCAGTACAATTTAATCCATTATCTAAAAACTTAAAAAAATTATCTTCACAAGGAATGCAAATTTTTAAATTATTTTTTAATTTTTCTAAATAAATTCGATTAGTTATAATTAAATTATGAACATTAGAAATACCATATTTAGTTTTTAATTGACAAACTGGATTAGAACATTCTATTTTATTTGTATCATTATTATTATTATTTAATCTTAATAATTGTATATTATTATTTAATAAATTCATATTATAAATTAGATATTTTATAATATTAATTTAGATTTTTATTAGAATCTAAAGTCACTATTAACTAAACTTGCCCATTTAAATCGAGAAACTAATTTTTTACCAAGTAATAAATCTGGTTCAATTTCATATTTTTTACTAAATGCAAAAATAATACGAGGATCAATATAATTATTTTTACTTGTAGTTAATGATACATTTTTCATTTTTAATTTAGATTCTTTTTTTAATTTTAATAATTTTATTTTAATTTCTGTCTTTTTAGCTTTTTCATTATTCTTACTTTCTTTATATTTATTTCTTTTCTTTTTTAATTCTTTAATTTGAACATCAATTTTATCAATATTTGTATTTAAATTAGTATTAACTGCTTTTTGATGATTACATAAAAGTGCAACAGCTGTATTTGCTTGATTAAAAATTGCTAATAAAAAATTTAATTTCATATCTGATTCTTTAATTTCTTCTAATTTTTTAGTTGAAGTTAATTTATCTATTTCTTTTTGAAAAATAAATGATGCATTATATGTTCTCCATACTTTTGCTGTTAATCCTGGTAAAAAAGAATCTAAATATTCATTTAATGTTGATGATGTAATTAAATCAAATATTTCTTCTTTTTTAGATTTATTTTTAATAAACTCATGTAAATTAGAATAAATATCACTATGTACTTGTACTTTTTTACAATATCTAACTGAATCTTTACCTAAGAAATCTAATTTAATAGTATTTGATTCTAATAATTGTAAATGTTCTACTCTTAATGATGTTACTCCTACTGTATCTGCTTCTTCTTTTGAATCTTTTTTACCACCAACTCTTAATGCTAAATTATCAATAAAATAAAGAGCTGTTGCTAATTGTTTATTTTTTATATTAGTATCTTTTAATTGTTTTTCATATGCTTCTCTAATTGTTCCTATTTTCTTTTTTAATTTTCTAGCTAAATCAAACTTCTCTTCATCACTTTTTGATTTAAAGTATGATTCCATTGATGTAAATATATATTTAGTTTTACCAGTTATATTTTCTTTCCATGAAGCTAACCAAATTACAGATTGGTCGTGAATAACTTCACCCCATTTACCAGAAACATTTGGTTTTGGAATTGGAGCTTCTTTATCTAAATTCAATATAATATCTTCTGGTGTAATACGTTTTTTTATTCTACCTATTTTAGGATGTGACCCTCTACCTAAAAATATACCAGGTGGTTCTATTTTATAATTACCTACTTTTTGTTGTAATGAATCAATAACACAATACATATATGGTTCTTCTATTTTTAATTGTTCATTTTTTATTTTTTCTTTTTGTTCTTTTGACATATTAGCTTTTTTATCTTTTTCATGGTCTAAATATTTTTTTATTAATGTAAAATCTATAGATTCTAGTGAATCAACATTTAATCCTAATACTGGTTTAAAATCTTTCCAAAAATTTTTTTTAAATGAATTAATTTCCATATATTTTGTATCAATAAATTTTGCATACATTGTTGCATATTCTTCTGCTAATGGATTTAAAATAACATGTTTATTATTAATTATAACTGGTGTTTTATGTGGAACAAACTCAGGAGGGAAAAATGGACCATTATGTCTTAATTCTTTCCATTTTTTATCAATTCCTCCACCAATAAAAAAATTTTTAAATGTTAACATATTAAATAAATTTAGATTTTAATAAATAATTTTTTATTATTTTTTATTAATTTTATTCTTTTTCATCATAAGCACATGATGACAATCTATGGCTAGTATATGCAGTATGTTCAATATTACCTAAATTACCAAAATTACCTAAATTTTCAAAACTAGTTTGTGTATTATTTAGATGAATTGAATTAATAAATGTTTTAGTAATTTCATTAATATTTTTATTATATTTATTATCCAAATGTTTAATATACCATTCTTCTTGATTTACAGGTTTTTGTTCATTGTATAAAATTTCAATAATTTTTAATATATTTGTTTTAATAAAATCTTTAATCTGTTGATTTTTATTATTATTTTTATAAAAATATAATGATTCTGCTAGTTTATTTACTTCAATATACTTCTCAATATTTTCAATTTCAAAATTAGAAACATCATCAATATTAAAATTAAATTGTTTATTAGAAATAGTTTCTAATATATCTAATGTATTTAAAATAGTATCTTGATTTTTTTCTAAAATTACAATAAATTCAGATGATCCACATCCTGAAAATTGAATAGATGATGTTCGTGTATTAACTTGTATATCTTGACTTTTAGAACTAACATATAATGGTGTATATCCTTTAAATTCTAAAGTACCAATCATATTTGATTTAGGTCCTGATACTGTTTTTCCTAATAATTTTTCTAACATAAAATCAACAATTTGATTATGTGTAAAAATAGGAAATTCATTACGTTTAGAAAAATCATATTTTTTTTTTATTATGTCTGATATTTTACTACTAATAAATAATTTAATATTACTTTTGTTAAAACTATATATCTTATTAAAAAATGTTTCTAAATCTTGGTCAATAATTTTTTCTTTATGTGATTCAATTTGAACAAGTGATGGAGCTAAATATGAATCAATACAAATATAATATTCTACATTTTTAGGTAAATTACTTAAAGTTGGAAAAACAATATCTCCTAAAAAAGGACTTGTTTCTAATGTAGATGGTACAATAGTACCAAATTGATTTTTTATTCTGTTTTTTAATAATTTAGTAATAAGATTACCTGTTGTATATTCATAAATATACACATCTTTATGTGCTACATTATAATTATCAATAATGTATCTCATATTATTATATGTTTCTTTTGAAACAAATAAACATGCAGTTTCATTAGTATCTGCATCAAACTTAATTTGAGTTCTCTCCGGTGACTCAATATTTTGTGAACATTTTAATACCAAATTATTATTAATAATTTGTTTAGACTCAATTAATAGTTGTAAATTCAACATAATAATTATACTTTTTATATTAAAATGAGTTTTTATCAATTTTTTCTAAAGTAATAATATAATAAATGTTTCAAGATAAATATTTGAAATATAAGGTAAAATATTTAAAATTAAAAAATTCTCTTAAAAAAGAAGTTGAACAAAAAGGAGGAAGTAAAAAAAATATAAGTACATGAGGAGGGTCTACTCAAGATAATAATAAACTTGTAGAAAAAACTGAAAAACCAAAAAAACCAACTAATACATGAGAATAAAAAAAATAATAAAATATAATGAATGACAATGTGATAATTATTTTAATTAACACGTTTGATAATTATTTTTATTATTTTAATTAACATATTTGATAATTATTTTTATTATTTTAATTAACATATTTGATAATTATTTTTATTATTTTAATTAACATATTTGATAATTATTTTATTAACATATAAAATCGCAGTAAAAAGTTTACTGTATTAAAAATATTATATTTTAATATTTAATGAAAAAAATATTAAAATATAAATTAGATAATAATTTATTTAATAATAATGAATTATTAAAAAAATATTTAAATTATTTGTTTTTTTGTTTTTTTGATATTTCATGTAATATTATAAGTTCAAATTATATTTTATCATTAAAATGTTTTCATCCGTTACCTACTAAATTTTTAATATTATCATTTGATATTAATGATAAAATATCAGCAATTGATAATATTTTAGAATTTAATGGTAAACCAAATGGAAATAGAATAATGATGGGTAATAGAATATTACCTCATAATATTTTTAATCCCATACCATTTACATTTCCAATTTATTCAAGAAATGAAGTTAAATTAGTAAATTCAAATATATTTTATTATGAAATTGAAATATTAGAACCAACTAGAAATTCATGGGAAAATCAAACTATTGTTATTGGTTATGGAAGTATTAAAAGTAAAGTTAATACTAATCCTGGATGGTATCAAAATACTTTTGGATATCATTTAGATGATGGCACATTTCAATATAATTCAATTTGTATAAAAAATTTTGGTCCTAAATGTGATGAAGGTGATATAATTGGTGCAGGTATTATTTATATTGATAATAATAAATATAAACCATTTTTTACATATAATGGAATATTATTATCAAATAATTTACCCATTATTGAAATTCATCATGAAATAACACCAATGATTGGATATGATTCTCCGAATAAAGTAAAATATAATTTTTCTAATTATGAATTTAAATTTGATATTGAATCTTTAATAAATTCATCTAAAATTATATCATCAAATAATTTATTTTTTACAAATAAAGATTCAGATTTTGATTATGCATCAAATATGAAATATTATAAAAAAAAAAATATATATAAATTAGAATTACCTATTTTAACAGCATTATTAAATAATAGTAATTTAAATAATACAATTAATTTAAATAATATAGAAATAAATACAAATAATTTAAATAATACAAATAATTTAAATAATACAAATAATTTAAATAATACAAATAATTTAAATAATATGGAAACTGATATATTAACAAATACAAATAATTTAAATATTTTATTAAGCTTATTAGAATTAAATAATTAAATATATTTATCAATTAAAAAACTCATATTATAATCAACATTTTTTAAAATTAATTTATCACCAATTAATTCTAAAAATACATTACAATTAGTATTATTTAATATATGCATTATAAGACTATTAATTTTTTCAGGATTATCACCAATATCATTAATTATATTATTATTTGTATTTGCAAATGGTAAAATAATATTTTTAATTTTATATTCATATTCATTAATTAATGAATAAATAATAACATCATCTTTTTTTAAATATTCTGAATCAATTAATAATTGAATAATATCAGTCATATTGTCTAAAAAATATTCATATTCAAATTTATCAATTATTCTAACTATTAAAATATTAATTGGATCAAAATTTAAATTTTTAAATAAATAAATATACATGTCTATTATAATATATTATATATTATATATTTTAGTTAAAGATATATTTATATTATTAAATAATGGAAACAAAAGTTGATAAAATTAAGGCGTTTAATAGTATTATTGAAGATTTTTTAAAACAAACTACACCTATTGTAGGAACAACATATTATTTTTATTTTACTAAATTAATTAAAGTAAATTCAACATTACCAATTAATTATGCATCATCTCATTTATTAAAATATAAAGATAAAATTTTAAGTAAAGATATTAGTTATTTTAGTGATAAAAATAATGTTTCAGAAGAAATAAGTGAATTAGAAAGTAAATATAATAATAATGATATTATGTTTGAAATTTTAAGATTAAAAGATATTTATTATAAATTAAATGAAACATCAAGAGATAATGTATGGGATATATTACAAGCATTGTTATTATTAACAATTGAATATAATGAATTAAAATAAATAATTTAAAATAATTTTTTAAATAATAAATATTTATTAATAATTATAATTATTAATAAATTTTCTAAAATAGTATAATGAATAAAGAAGATTTAGTATTTTATATAATATGTTTATTATTTATAGTAACAATTTATTATGTATTTAATTTAGAAAACTTTAGTAGTCAATCAAATAATCCATTAAATATATTTCAAAATAATCCATTAAATATACTTCAAAATAATATTGTACCAAAAACTACATTAATGAATGATAATAAATTATTACAACCTTTAGATACAATTGAATCAAATTCAATATATAAAAATATGAATGTTATATATGCAAATCCATTAATTAATAATGAACAACAAATATTACAAGAAGATATAGTACAAGAATCAAAATCAAATATTATAGTAAATGATAGAAATATTGATATAGATCCAACAAGTGAAAATATTCCTGTTAATAGTATTAATAATAATTTAGAATGTGATAATAATTATGAAAAAATAGAAGGATTAAATACATGTATACAAAAATGTCCTGAAGAATATATACCATTAAATAATACATGTGTTAAAAGAGATTTATATGAGCCAAATATAAATAATTCAAATCAAGTTACAAAATGTAATAGAAATGAAATAGAAAATAATAATAATGAATGTGTTTCATGTCCTAAAGAGTATAGTGTAAATAATGATAAAACATATTGTATTAAAACAACTATTACAGATGCTTATAATAAATCATGTTCTTCAAATTTATCATATATTAAAAGTATTGATAAATGTGTTGGTCTTGATAAAATAAAAGACGCATTTGTTTATCCAAAAACAACAAAATATGAATGTTTAAATAATCAAGTATTAATTGATGATAAATGTTATACATGTAATGATAAAGATATATTAAATGATGAAAAAAAATGTGTTAAAGAAACCATAATAGAAAGAGAAAAGAAAGAATTAAAATGTCCTGATGGTTATTTTTATGATATAAGTAATAATAAATGTATTAAATATGTATGTCCTGAAAATTATCAATATGATGAAAATAATAAAATATGTATAAAATTTAATTGTATTTCTGGATATACATTTGATAATACACTCAAAAAATGTATTAATAATAATAAATGTAATGATAATTATATATATGATAATGGTTTATGTAAAAAATTCTTATGTGAACCTAATTTTACATTAGACCCTGAAACTAAAAAATGTAAAGCTAATAATCCTGAAGGTGAATGTTTAAATGGCACATACAATACAGATACTAAAAAATGTGAATTATGTCAAGGAAATATTATTAACGGTAAATGTTTTAATAGTGATTGTAATGAAAATAATATTATTGATGATAAATGTTATGTATGTAATAATAATAGTACCTTATATAAAGTTGGTGAAGAATATAAATGTATTAGTTGTCCCGATGGTTATACATATGATGTAAATAATAATATTTGTGTATCTAATGATAAATATTGTAATGATAAAATAACAACTGAAAATAAATGTAAACAATGTCCATCTGGACATACTTATAATGAACAAACTAAAAAATGTATTAATGAACAATGTAATAATAATAATACATTAACATTTAAAAATGGAGAAAAATGTTTTAAATGTAATGGAATTATAAATGTAAGAAAAAATAATTCTAGTATAAATTTATCTAATGAACAAATTAAAAATATAAATTCTAATGATACAGATTATAAAATAAATTGTGTTGATTGTAATTTAGGATATTATTATGATAAAAGTAAAAATGTATGTATTCCTAATAAATAAAATAAAGTAAATAAATAATTAATAAATATAAATAATAATTATCATTTATATTTAATATATTTAAAATAGTTAAAATAATTAATCAACTTCTGCATTACTAGGTTCAGAAGCAGTATCTGCACTTGCACCTGCACCAGCAGAAGCTTGATAAGCTTTTTGAATTAAAGGCATTAATACAGCTTCAACTTCTTTTTGTTTAGCTTCAAATTCTTCAGTTGAAGCATTTTTATTATCATCAAGCCATTTAATAGTATCATCTACAGTTTTTGATACTGTTTCATGGTCATCACCTAAACTAGTTTTCATTTTATCTTCATTTACTACTGTAGTTCTTACATTATAAATATAGTTTTCTAAATTATTTTTAGCTTGTACTTTCTTTTGTGCTTTTTCATCATCTTCTTTAAATTTTTCTGCATCAGAAATCATCTTTTCAATTTGTTCTTTAGTTAATTTATTAGATTCATTTTTAATAGTAATTTTTTCTGATTTACCACTGCTCTTTTCACATGCTTGAACATTTAAAATACCATTAGTATCAACTTCATATGTAATTTCAATTTGAGGAGTTCCTCTAGGCATTGGAGGAATTCCATGTAAATCAAATTTACCTAAAATATTACAATCTTTAGTAAATTTACGTTCACCTTCATATACACAAACTGTACATCCAGGTTGATTATCACTTGCAGTTGAAAAAGTTTGTGATTTTTTTGTTGGTACAGTAGTTCCTCTAGGAATAATAGGAGTCATTACACCACCAGCTGTTTCAACACCTAAACTTAAAGGAGTTACATCTAAAAGTAATAAACCATCTAATCTAGCATCTGAATGTCCGGCTAAAATTGCTGCTTGAACTGCTGCACCATAAGCTACAGCTTCATCAGGATTAATACTTTTATTTAATTCTTTACCATTAAAATAAGTTGATAGTAGTTCTTGAATTTTAGGAATTCTAGTTGAACCACCTACTAATACAATCTCATTTACGTCTGATTTAGACATTTTTGCATCTTTTAATACTTGTTCTACTGGTGCCATAGTTCTTTGAAAAACATCATTACATAAATTTTCAAATTTAGCTCTTGTAATTGTTGTATTAAAATCATGTCCTTCAAATAATGAATCAATTTCAATATTTGCTACAGTTGATGCACTTAATGATCTTTTAGCTGATTCACATGCTGTTTTTAATCTTCTCATTGCTTTTGCACTTGATGTCATATCACATTTGTATTTTCTGTTAAATTCAGTTACGAAATTATTCACCATAATATTGTCAATATCTTCTCCCGCTTTGTTATCACTAGGCTCTTTATCCATTAGAACAAAATTCCAATCATTAGGTCAATTCCTAATGTAGTTTCTTATGCTTTCACATAAGGCCAGACTATATCATCATTAACTATTATATTAGTTAATGGAGGGTGCTCGTGGAGATTTTATCATATCTTATTAATATTTAAATAATAAGACTTAGATTACTTTCTCTAGTCGTTGAACCTTCTTCCACTTTCATGGAAGCTCGGCTGCTGATTGGCCAATCCTAAAATTTTTCAAACATTCACGCTCACCGTTACCAGTCACGTTGTAGTATTTTAGGCTCTAAGGCTGTCCCAGAACAGTTCTCCCTCTTTTAATTGGGCCGAGTTTAAATTACAATTTAAACTAAAAATTTAACCCAATCTGGTGTCACCACCAGTTGCTTTTACTTCAATTACACCATCATCAATATTGATGAGTGATACGTCATGAGTTCCCAAACTCTTGTTATCGCTAGGCTCTTTATCCATTAATAAAAAATATTTTTATTAATCATTAAGTCAATTCTTAATGTAGCTTCTTACGCTTTCACGTAAGGTCAGACTATATCTTCACCTTTGTTAAAAGGTGTCTGGCGCTCGTGGCAGTTTCATCTAAAAAACAAAATGTTTTTCTTAGAATTAATATCAGGAAAAGTTAAAACTTTTTCTAATGTTTCATCTAACATGAGATTACTCCTACTAGTCGTTGAACCTTCATCTTGTCGCCAAGACGCTTGGCTGCTGATTGCCCAATCCAATAGATTTTCAAACCTTCACGCTCACCGTTACCAGTCACGTTGTGGTTCTATTGGCTCCTAGTTATTAAATAACTAGTCCGGTTTTAAGATTAATATAACTATCAACTATTTTTTTTTGTTTTTCTATTGTTTCTAAACATATTTTCCCTGATTTTTTAAGATTTTCAACTCTCCAACATGGTCTTAAATTTTTCCAACACATACATTCATTAAGTTCAATTTCATTTGTTAAATCATATGATACACATGGTTTAACATGGTCCATATGCCAGTCACGACCATAGTTATCCATGGTCATACCTTCAACAAATTGATATTGAATCCATTTTATAAATTCATCAAAAGAACAACCCAAATATTTAGACAATAATTTAGAAGATTTAGAATTATTTTTTAATAATTTATGTATTCTTGAACTAAATGCTTCTCTGATTCTAAATTGTGGGTTTGTTTGGCGTTGAATACTTCGCCAATTTCTTTGTTTATTATTTATTTCTTCTCTATTTTTTTTTCTATTTTCTTTTTTTTGTTTAGATATACATTCCTTACAAAATTCTTTATAATTTTCAATAGAGTTGTCAAAATAATATTCATCTAATTCTTTATTTATGTTGCATTTTTTACAAATTATTTTACCAGTTTGATGTGTTTTTGTTGAAATATATGTAATTCTTGGATTTTTTCGTTCGTATGTTTTATGATATTCTTTTCTTTTTTCAGAATATTTTTTAATACGACATTCTTTACACATACTTTCTTTTCCATCTTTAGAAGTTTTTTTATCATAAAAACAGTTTATTTCTTTACTTTGTTTACATTCAGAACAATTTTTTTCCATTATATTAAGTTATATTAATTAATCTTTAACTCCCGATAAGGTGTTTTCCAGCAATTCACCAGATTCCATTTATTAAATATAAAATTTAATAAATGAGTGGGCTTTCACCACAGGAAGCAGAACTTTCGTATTTACCTCCGCAATCAAAGACAAGAACATTACATCCTTTTCCCTTCTTGTCAAGACCATAAGCAATAGCAGCTGCTGTAGGTTCATTAATAATTCTTAAACAATTTAATCCAGCAATAGTTGCTGCATCTTTAGTGCTTTGTCTTTGTGAATCATTAAAATATGCAGGAACAGTAATAACTGCATCAGTAACTGATTCACCAAGATAAGCTTCAGCAATCTCTTTCATCTTAACTAAAATCATTGAAGAAATTTCTTCAGGTGTAAATTCTTTATCTTCACCTTTATATTTAACTTGAATAATTGGTTTATTATTTTTTCCTTTTACAGTATAAGAATAATGTTTCATATCTTGTTGAACTGCTGATTCATCAAAATTACGACCAATTAATCTTTTTGCATCATATACGGTATTTTTTGGATTAGAAGATGCCATTGATTTTGCAGGGTCGCCCATTAATCTTTCTTCATCAGTAAAACTTACAAATGATGGAGTTGTTCTGTTACCTTGGTCGTTTGCAATGATTTCTACATTACCGTTACGATATATTCCTACACATGAAAAGGTTGTTCCTAAATCAATACCAATTGCTACTTTATTATTTACCATTAATCTAATTATATACTAAATCTTTAAATATTTTTATTAATTTAAATTTAAATTAAAAAGAATATTTATTTTATATTTACCATCTACGTCTAATATTTCCAAATTGTTCAGCACTAGCACCTGCAACAGGAGCAGCAGGAACAGGAGCTTGAGTAACAGGAGCAGCAGTACTTGCTACAGGAACAGCTTCTTGTTGTTGGCAAAAGTTGGGACCAGTGATTTGTTTATCAGGGAAAGCTTGATTTAAAGTGTTGTAAAAATTACAAACTTGAGTTTTGATGGTAACATTATCAAAAGGGTCTCCTTGAGGACCTTGGGGGCCTTGGGGGCCTTGAGGACCAACGGGACCATCAGCACCAGTAGCACCTTGAGGGCCTTGAGGACCAGCAGGACCTTGGGGACCTTGAGGACCTTGAGCACCAGCGGGACCAACGGGACCCATATCACCAGTTGCTCCGGTATCACCTTTAGGTCCAGGGTTACCTTGAGGACCTTGAGGACCTTGGGGACCTTGAGGACCTTTTACACCTTGTTTACCAACAATATATTGTATACCACCAATAGTGATAGATTGTTGTTCTTCACGAACTTCAGATACAGGAGCAGCAGCTGAAGCATTAGTATCAACAGGAGCGACAGATGCAACGGGAGCAACAGTAACTGCAGGAGCAGCTTCACTAGAATCAGCAAAACGTTCAATATTTCTAGTTAAATTATTTAAATTATTTATAAAACCTTCAATAGTTCTTTTATTATTAACATTAGTAAATTTTTCGGTATTATTATTTATAAATTGACCAGTAGCAGAATAATGCATTATTTATTATACATTATATTTTATTTTTTAAGAAAAATAAATTATACATTATATTTTATTTTTAACAAAAATATTAATTATATATTTTATTTTTATAAAATATATAATAAATTAAACTAATAAATATTTTTATAATATTATTTTTATAATTTATTTATCGTTTATTTATTAGTAGGACAATCATTATCAGTAATACAAAAACTTGGTTTATTAATTGTAATAGAACTATTTGCTTCACCACTAGCTGATTGTACACCATTAAAAACTTTATTTACACTATCATAAAATTTACAAATTTCATTTTTAACAAAACAACTTTCAAATGAAGAACCTACTGGTCCTTTTAAACCAACAATACCAACAGGGCCGATGGGTCCTTCATTACCAGTTAAACCTACTTGACCAACAGGGCCGGCAGGACCGGCTAATCCAATTATACCAATAGATCCAACAGGACCAACAGCACCTTCAGGTCCAGTAATACCTTTATCGCCTTTTTCTCCTTTTTCACCAACAGGACCTTGATTACCAATTGGTCCCATATCACCAACAGGTCCTACTTTTCCTTCAATTTGACTTGCTGACATTTCTTCAAATCCTTCAACAGTTTTTCTTTGATTTTTAATAGTTGTAAAATTTTCTCTATTATTTATAAATTGACCAGTAGCAGAATAATGCATTATTTATTATACATTATATTTTATTTTTAAAAAGAAAATAATTTTAAACATAATTTTAAACATAAATATAATTTTATTATATCTATAATTGTATCATTTTTATAAATTTTAAATACTTTTAAATATGATGAGTTTGTATATTGTAATACAAATAAACTATTTATTATATCATCTTCAATTATTTTACTTCTTTTTAAAAAAATTATATTGTTATTAATTATGTTTTGTTTTAAATAATAATTTGTTTCAACTGTAACATTTGATGGTTTTTCTAAAAAATATAATTTATTGTTAATATCACTAATATCATCAGTTATTACATGATTATTTAAAGTAAAATTATTTGTTAAATCAAAATAAATTAAATCATTTTTAAATTCTAATGGAAATTCTATACTACTATCCCAAAATAAATTATAGTAATAAGTTTTTTCAAATTTATTATTTTCAATATTCATATTTATTTTTTTTATATTTTCAAATTTAATATCAAAAATTACTTTTTCAGTTTCACTAAAATTAGTATTTGTAATTTCATGAGACCAAATTATATGTTCTTCTACATTTGTATTTTTAAAGATTTTTTTTATTAAATGAGATTTAAATATAATATAATATTCACCAAATAATTTACTATTTACTAAATACATAAAATCATACAAACTAATATCATTATATTTTTTATTAAAAAAATTACAAAATTTATTTATGTATTCAATTGATTCTGTGCAAAAATTTTTATTTTTTAAATATACAAGTAATTGTTCTTCTTTTAACATTTTTTCATCTATTATTGTATTACTAAATAAATATAATATATTATTTAGTTCATTTAATTTAAATTGTTTAAAAAAATTAAAATTTAAATCATAATGTATTCCTGCATCATATTCTTTTAAATTAATACTTTTTAACCACTCTATAAAATTAATATCATTCGATGAAAAAAATGGTTGTGATTTTATATTATCACAATTTTTATAAAAATCATCAATGTTTCTTTTTTCATAAATAATACATTTATCACCATTTTTTATAATTTTATCACATAACATTAAATTATTTATTGTTGCACCTATTAATACATAATTCATTAATTATTATAAATAAAATATTTTATTTTTTAAACCCGGTTAAAAATAATTATATATATAACTTAAATAACTTAAATAACTTAAATAACTCAAATAACTTAAATAACTTAAATAACTTAAATAACTTAAATAACTTAAATAACTTAAATAACTTAAATAACTTAAATAACTTAAATAACTTGACTAATTATAAATATATCTTAAATAACTTATATACTCTCTTGACCATAATATTCTATTATGTTGTTCTTCTAGTCTGTTTTCTAAATAATTTAAATATTCAACAAATGTATTTTTTGCTTCTTCTATAATATCCGTATTATATGTATTATTTACTGTTTCATTTAATATTTTTAATGCTTTACCTAAATAATAATAAAAATATGCAAGATATTGGAAATTATTATTACACATTTTGTTATATGTATATTTATCAATAAATTTACAACTTGTACGAAAATTTAATATATATTCATATATATTTTTTTTATCATCTTCATTTAATAATTTATAATCAAGATTGTAATATATATCTAATATTTCGTATATACATAAAATATTTCTATAATCTGTTCCATATTTATTAAATAATTTAATTTTCCTTGTTTCATGTAATGCTTCATGCAATGGTTCATGTAATGAATCATTAAATTGTTTTTTTCTACTTTCATATATTTTGTCATATTCTTGATTAATATACGATGATGGACTATCATATAAAACTTTTTTATTTATAATTAAATTTAAATTACTAGAATCAATAGAATCAATAGAATCAATTGGATTAATTAATTTAATATTATTTGTATTATTTGTATTATTTGTATTATTTGTATTATTTGTATTATTTGTATTATTT
>JACCEB011100459.1_pt1 | contig 15202 bp, 15 predicted proteins | sample 7454761 | NCBI WGS metagenome assembly JACCEB01 (sample SAMN15323454, study PRJNA562643) | freshwater metagenome | isolation source: river surface water | place: USA:Blue River Watershed | collected 2017-08-18 | reverse complement strand
TGTTAGTTAATGGTAAAGCCAAAGAATATATTGATAATCTGATTAAAATTCCTTTTGGTAAATATAAGAATGAAAATATATTTGCATTCATGGGTGATCTTATCAAAAAGATTAATTCTATGAATGTTAAACATAAAAATAAATCAATGAATAAGGTTAAATTATCTAATGAATCTGATTTATTATCCTTTTTCCAAAAAATCGAATACAATATGGATGAGGAATATTCCAAATATTTTGAACTATATAAAAAGTTTGTGGATATTAGAGTCCAATATCTTGAATATGTTGATTCAATTCTTGAAAGTACGATTTATGGTCATGATGATACCAAAAAACAAATTAAATGTATCATTGCCCAATGGTTAAGTGGTGGTATGATTAAGGGAATTGTTCTTGGTATACAAGGACCACCTGGTGTTGGTAAAACCACAGTTATTAAGGGAGCACTTTCCAAATGTCTTGTTAACTTTATAACATATAACCTTGAGAAACTTGAACCTGTATTAACGATTAATCAAGAACATAATGATCCAAGACCATTCTGTTTTATGTCTCTAGGAGGCACAACAAATGGTTCTACTCTAGTTGGTCATAATATTACTTACCATGGAGCTACTTCTGGTGATATTGTTAAGAATTTGAAAGAAGCTGGTGTAATGAATCCAATTTTATATTTTGATGAACTTGACAAGATTTCTAATACTGAACATGGTCATGAAATTTCGTCAGTATTAACCCATATTACTGACCCAGTTCAAAATGAACATTTTACTGATAGATATTTCTCTGAAGTTAAAATTGATCTATCCAAATGCATTATAATCTTTTCATACAATGATACTTCAAAGATTGATAGAATTCTTCTTGACCGTATTCAAGAAATTAGATTAGATGCAATCAAATATCTTGAAAAGATAGAAATTTCTAAAAAATTCCTTATTCCTGAAATATGTAAAACAATCGGATATAATTCCGAAGACTTTGTTATTTCAGATGATAAATTAAGCACGATAATTCTTGAATATACCCATGAAGCAGGTGTGAGAAAACTTAAGGAAAAACTTCAAGAAATTATCAGAATGAAACATCTTGAAAGACTAGAAAACAAATCTATGGATACTAAAAATAAAGTTATGAAAAGATTTATTCATGATACATTTGCTGATTATCCTAAAATGCACTATAAAAAAATTAATGACAACCCAAGAGTTGGTTATATTAATGGAATGTATGCTACTGCCAGTGGAATTGGTGGAATCACTATCATTCAAGTTAAACCAATTTATCATAAAGATATTTTAGGTATTCAAATTACTGGTAGTGTTGAAAAGGTGATGAGTGAATCTATCCAAGTGGCTAAAACTGTAGCTTATAATCTATTAACAAGAAGTCAACAAAGACAATTGCTGGAAGACTTTAAGGATACAGGGCTACATGTACACTGTCCTGATGGTGGTACTCCTAAAGACGGTCCAAGTGGTGGTACTGCAATCACTTGTGCAATTTATTCAACACTAACTGAAAGACCTATCAGAAATGATATTGCTATTACAGGAGAAATTGACTTGGATGGTAATGTCACAATAATTGGTGGTCTAGATGCTAAACTATCAGGAGCCAAACGTGCTGGAGTCAAATTAGCACTTGTACCCAAAGAAAATATGCGTGATATTGAAATTATCAAACGTAAAAATCCTACTCTTATTGGGGATGATTTCAAGGTAAGACTTGTTTCACATATTGATGAAGTAGTTAAGATTATATTTTAGCTCAATCAATAAATAATCCTTAATATAAAGGTTATTAATTTTTATTTACTCTAATTTAGTTTTTGCGAACAAATGATAAACTTTTTTCGTCAAATCAATATATATACTTAATATATGTTTTTGTTTTTTTTACTATTTTATTTGTATTTGTTATTTCTGATATATTTTTATACGAAAAAATATTTTAACCTGTTGAAAAGAAATAAATTACAAAAAATTCATATTGAAAATGAATATATAACCAAAAATTATATTCAAAATTCTAATTCAGATGATGAATATCCTAAATATAATTTTGATGTAAAAATCAATTAAATCTTAAAGGGCTTAAACATTTGATTATTATTTTAGAATATATTATTTAGAAATGTCAGAAAATATTAATGAACAACCAGTTGAAAATGTTGGACAAGTTGAACAACCTGTTGAACCTGTTGACCAACCTGATACCGAAAAAAAAGTTCATGAACCTTGGGCCATGAAATTAAACTTAACCAAAAAGGATTTAGATACCAAGTATTTCTTCAAACGCATTAAGGCAATGGAAGGAGTTGTAAAATATGATTTAAGTTCTTGGGAACATTTCCCATCTGATTTAACCCAAGCAAAAGAATTGGCTAAAAAGATTACAAAAGATTTTAGTTTAAATAAAAAATATTCTGGTTATGTGGTTAATGTATATTTCCATTTGGATAAAAAAACCCTAAGATTCGAAACCAAGAAATATCAAACACTTGAGATTAATAATATTGTAGTAGAAAATATTACAAATGATACTGAATTAGAAAAATATCTAGATGATAATCTTGGTGCAGAAGATAGTATTAGGGTATATGAAGTTTCTAATTATGTATTCCCTGAAATTGAAACTTGTAAAACCAATGGTAAAAATTTATCAGCAAAGTTTGAATCCATAAATAAAAATAAAAAATATATTGTATTCTTTAATCCTAAAGCCAAAACAGTTAAAATTACTGTTAAACCTAGAACTAATAAAATCGATTAGATTATTATTTTGATAAAATATATATAATAATATTTAATAATATTTGATACCGATAATACCAGAAAAATTATTTAGAAGATTTGTGGATGAATCTGGTTTTGAGTTATCAAATGAGTCAATTAGGATAATATTAAAGTTAATATTATCGTTTAAACCTTTTTCTTCAATCAATTTATAGAATTGTTTTTTAGTTTGTTCGTGTAAATATATTTCTTTAACATTATAAGATTCGATAGATTCATATATATCATTACCAAAAATAAATTTATCAGATTCAGTTGACATTTTACCCAATACATCATCAAGTAATTTGGTATTGGATTTTATTTTTAGTCTATCAATATATTGGATTATTTCGGTCCAATTAATTATATTTGGATTATGTTCTAAAAGATTTTTGTTTGTAAATTTGCTTTGAACAAAATTATTAATTTTTCCAAAAAGATAAAAATTTGTAGTTAAATTTTTAATGTAATCTTGAGATGATGTTTGAGAAATCTTTTTTCTTTTATACAAGTTACCAACCCAGTGAGTGTATTGGTTTGAGTTAAAAATAACTATATTACTAAAATTAAAATTTTCAAATAGATCTTTTAACCAACTGATGTTGAAATATTCTCCATATTCAAAAGTATATTTGTTGATAGAATATTCTCTTAACATTTTTACATCTGTTTGTGTCAAATCAATAAATATTAAATCTTCATGAACCAAAATAATATTATTAAAAGTTTCTTGGTTAAGATTTTCAACCTGAGTTAGTAATTTAAATACTCGATCATTTAGTTTTTTCCTTTTGAATGTATTACTTATATCTTTAATTTTGTCTAATCGTTTTTTAAGATCGGATATAAATTCTTCTTTTGAAGTATCGTAAATTAATATAGTAAATAATGATTCATTATTGTCCCTTAGTTTTGATAGAGAATTATCAATTGATGGCATTAAATTTTAGGATATAATTAAATATTAGGATATAATTAATTAAAAATTATACATTAGAAAAAAAAATCAATATTTTTATATATTATTTATACATTTTGTACTACATTATTGATAAATTGATATTTCAAATAATTATAATTAATAAGTTGTTTATATAAATCAATATTTGAAGTTTGATAATAATAATCAGAAGTTGTTAACATAAAACTATTGAAATAATTGATTATTTTTAATATTCTGGAATCAAAATTAAATGTAGAGTTTTCAAAATTTTCGTATAAAATAATAAAGTCCTGTAACACGACAATATTTTCTCCTTGGAAATCTAATCTATTGATAATTGTGGAAAAATCTTTTTGTTTTTTAACTACAATAAATGAATTCAATACATAGTTTTTTAAAATATTATAAACTTGTACATTACCAAACTGGAACTTTTTTAATATTTCTTTAAATTCTAAAAATTCTGTTTCTGGATTTGTTAATAATATGTTATCTTTATTTTCATATTCTTGTGTTAGTATGTCGTTGATTAAATTTTGGTCTTGACCTTGTATTAAAATAAATATTTTTTCTATAATATTTTTAAATATTTTGTAAACTTCATCAATAGTAAGTATTTTTAATATATCTTCGGGAATATACACTACATTTCCTATTTGTGCAAAATTATTAAATTGTCTAAATGTCATTTGTAATTGAATCAAGTATAAATATTCTGTAATTGAATACATAAATTTTTCCATAAAGAAAACTATTGGATTAAACTCAGTAAATAATAAAATTCCATTATCGATAATAATTTGTGATAAGTTTTTAAGATATTTTAAGAATTCTGCAACCAGATAATACATATAACCTATATTTTCAGTTCTATAAATATCAAATTTAGGTATAATACCTGTAGTTATATTATAAATAAATTTATAAATACCTATTAATTTTTGAGTTATTTCATCAAATGTATCATTTAATTTACCAATAATTGTAATTACATTTTCTGAAATTGCTTTTCTATATAAAGCTGATGCATCGACAGAACTTGAAGTAGGTGCAGAATAGTTTGAAATTATCAAAGCTAAATCAACAGTAAATTTACTAAATTGAAAACTTTTTATTTGTAAATTATCATTATAATAGGATGTGTTATAAATAAAGTTATTTTTAGTTACATTGTTATTTAATTCTGGAAAAATTCCATCTATTGTTGAATCAGTAGTTATTAATCTCAATGTATTTATTAATTCATCAATTTTTTCAGTATTGTGAAATAAAATTTTTACCATACTAATTAATGAAGTTATTATAATATAGATTTCAACTTCAGTATAACTTGGATAAGTTGATTTTATTATATTTTTAATATCAGGACTATCTAAATCATTTAAACTTTTATCTATAGAATCATATAATATCATATTTAAAACATAGTTTTCTATTATAAGATTTGTATCATCTACTATAGAAATAATATCCTGATTATTTATGGTATTTAATTCTTGAATTTTATTAATTGTATTATTAATTATATCTATAGTTAATGTTATTTTTACTTTTAAGTAATTGATTACAACTTCCACACTTGCTATTAAATCAACTATAGTATCTAAAGTTACTGTTTTTGGTAAATTAGATAATATTTTAAATAAATTCTGTGCAGAACTAGAATTTATACAATATGTAGTGTTTAAATTATAATTAGTTAAACTAATATATAAACACTGTAATCCATTATAATTTATGAAATTTATTAAAAAATCAAAATTAATATTTTTTTGTAATAAATAGTTTTTTACTAAAATCATGTAATTCAATATTTTATTACTTAAATTTATAATTTTGTTTAGATTTAATATATATATTACATTAGTAATTGTGTCTCCTGAGTAAATTACCAAATTCTTTGAATCATTTAATTTATTTGTAATTTCAAAATTATAATTTAAATATTGAGTTTCTATATTAGATAGATTAGTTGAAAAATTAAATCTTTTAAAATCATAATATACTATATCTTTCAATAAATTTTTATTATGTAATTCCAATTTTATTGACTGTAAATCTAATAAAACAGAATTTTTTTCTATATAATCATTAAATAATAATAAATTCATTACTATTTGATACAAATTTAAATAACTTGATATATATCCCATAATTTTTATTTTATAATCACCTAATCCAGTACTTACATTATTTAAACTATTATAACTATCAAATAATTTATATGCATACAGTATATTATTTGTCGTATAATACAATTGTCCATTTGAATTTGCTACTACCAAAAATAACTCAACTTCTTGATTATTCATATTCGTTAAATAATTAGAGTTTGAATAATATGTTCCTTTATTACTATCTTGTATATCAACAAAAAATTTGTTTTCAACATAAGCATTATTTGGTATTCTTATCAATAAACAAAAATTATTTTCCTGAAAACTATTTATTGTGTTAATTGTTAAAACTAATTTATCATTTTCGGTAGTTTTCTCCAAAAAATCATATTTTGGAAAAAAATTAGTATATTTAATAACTTTATAATAACCAGCTGGTAATGTCACTAAATTTTGAACATTTTCAGGAAATCTTGTATATACCTTATATTTATTAACATTAAGTGGAAGGTAACTATATTGTAAAACAATTGGATAATATGTTAAGTTGTAAATTAAATTAATATCTGGATCTTCCAAATTTAAATCGTACAATAAATCATATGTCATAAGTGATTTGGATTTAAAGTTATTCTGTTTAAAAACATAAATATTTGTATTTATATTTATTAAATTTTTGATAAAATTATTAACTTTATTGATTGTTGTATTTAGAATATTTGATACATAATTTTTTTTCTTATTTAGTTTATCTTTATTAAAATTTATTAATAAATTATAAAAATTAATTAGTTGAAAATCATCGAAATTAGAATTATCATCTAATAGATTTTTATCTAAAAAATTTAAACTTAAAGTATACCTTTTTAAATCATACAAGAAAACTTCTTTTTGTTCATAAATTTTAATTTGTTTATTTAAATTATAAATTGATGGATTTAATGACACAGTTAGATCTTCGTTTGTATACAAAATATAACCTAAATCATCAGTATTTCTTGTTGTATCATAACTTAATAAATTAATATTTTGTCCGTTATAAAAACATATTCCTAAGATTATTATATAATTTGCTGTTTCTGAATCCGATAAATTAAATTGAAAGTTTATTTTATATTTGTTTATATAATAAGTATTGGTTACTCTTGGTTCTCCTTTAAAAAATAATGTTATTTTATCTAAACCAAAACCAAACACTAAATTATTATTATCTGAAAAAATATTATTTATTATTAGTTTGACATTTGAATTCACTAAATAACCTGAATTTATTATTAGTGGATTTATCATTAATAATATTTTATATAAATAACAGTTTGTCACAAATAATAAATTCTTACTGTCAGAAGGATCCCACTTTAATATATCTACATATGTATTTAGATAATAATTTTTAGACATTTGATATATTGATGGTATATTTATTACTGAATAATTATATGGATCATATCTAAATCCTGTATCTTTTATATCTTTTTGAACATATGATATCTTATTATCTAAAGTAAATGAATACTTTTTATCTTTTCCAGAATAAGTCTTATTTGAATTTAAATATTTATTATTTAATTTTGTTAATGTATATGATTGTTGATAATCATGTTCATAGTCTAAATTATTATAATAAACTTTTGATATTTCATTATTAGATATCATCAAATCACCATTAATTTGGGATTCCTTAAAATATTCACTATAATTAGATAAATTTTTTCCTAAATATTTTAATAATTCTAATTTGTTTTGTGTGTCAGTATAATAATCTTCTCTTTCTAAATATTTATAATCTATTTTTTCATAATATTTTATTATTTCTCTATCATCAAAATTAATTGGCTCTATTATATTATTCGGTGATAATGTTCTTGTTTCAGATAATGTAAAAAATAATGCTAGATTCCTATTTAAACCATTTATTCTACCTGTTGGGCCTGGAATATTTATATATGGATAAATAAAAACATTATTATATTTTTCAAAATAATATGCGGTTGTATAATAATTATTGTAATTTATTGCATCTAAATCTTTTTGTGTAAAAAATAAATATGTAATTATCTTTCTTTCTAAAACATTTATACAAGAATCTGTGCATTCTATTTCCGCATAATAAAAATATTTTTCCTCTAGCAAATCAATATTGTATCCTATTTCTCCTATTAATGTTCTTATTGGAATTGTTATTTCTGTTGATGAATTTAATATTACATATGGCAATCTTTGTTGTAAATTTTGTACAGATCTTACTGAATTAAAAAAATATGTTGATGGTAATGTATAAGGATATACTGTAGATGAATTTGGAAGATTTTGTGTGAAACCATACAACAAATATCCAGGATCATTGTAATATTTAAATTCTGTATCATTGTTACACCTTATATTAAATGCAAAAATTGTCTTATTTACTGATATATATGTTGTATAATCCACTTTATCATATGATTGATATACTCTGTCTTTTAAATATGAATCTGGTAAATATGGAGCCAAATCCATACGCATATTAAAAGTTGACGTTGTCATTAATTATATATATAAACTATTTTAAATATTAAATTAATTTTATATATCTATTTATTATATAATGGTTATAGATAAAGACTTAGCTCTATTAATTGCTCTTATTATTCTTATCCTATTTATTAAGGATATCCTACTTGTTGTACTTATTCTATGTGTAGCCTGTATACTATTACATTATGCCATTGATGATGCTACTTGGAACAAAATTTTTACTATAGAAATTAAGTAATATATATAATATAATTATTTATACTATATAATATACCTGCTTATAAAAATTGAAATTTTTTAATATTTACAATTACAATTAACCACAAGTCTATAAATTTATCACAATGTTAGATTCTAATAACAAACTAGATCTTGCTAATAGAGTACATCGTGCAACTAGTAGGGCAAAACCTTCTACTACCCGATTAACCCGTAATATTAATCATATTACTAATTGTTCTAATCCGAGATGTTGTAGAAATAGTCAGGAAATCGAACTCACTAACCGAACAATTCGTTTTAATAGTCGAGTGTCTAGTTCTGATTCAGGCCCCTCTGAACCTAGTTCTGAACCTGTACCTAGTGCTGTTCCAGATCCCTGTGAAACGGTGCCTTATATTACAAGTCAATCTAGGACAGATATTAATGATAGAAAATCAGATGAACCTGATGAAAACAAAAATAAAAATATAGATGAACCTGATATGACTGGGGAACCTAATCAGATTGAACAATTGATGAATAATCCTATATTAAATTCCATCAATCTACCCGAGAATTTTATTTGTAATATGAAACAACATGTTGAAAACTTAGTTAACCTAACAATTAATAGGGCTTGTGAAAAAATATTTAATGTTAATCCAGCTGTTGTATCATATATTGATAAAATATTTTTAAATAACACTCAATATAATGATAAAAATATGATTACTCCAATTAAATATACAATTAAAATGTCACTAAATATTTCAAATGACTTTTCATTGGACGATATTTGTGCAGGTATTATGAATATGGGACTAACGGGTTCAAATACCATTATTTCAACAAATTTTGATACTTGTTTAAAAATTATTAAAAACGAACTAGAAATCATTTATAACAGAAGTTACATTCAAGCATTTTTACAATCAATCATGAACGGAAATATGGAAGATGTAAAGAAAGTTCTTTCTGATGAGGAACTTGAAAAAATCACAGTTTGTTCATTTAAGGAATTGGATTCTTCAATTGCAAATATTAATACAATGTGTACAGTTTGTAGAGAAGAATTTAGTCCTGATGATAAAGTAAGATGTCTACCTTGTAAACATATTTATCATCAAGAATGTGTTGACGGATGGCTTACATCTCATTCACATAAATGCCCTTGTTGTAGAACTGAGGCTGGTTCATATGTTTTGAAAAATAACTAAAATCTATAGTTAAGTATTATAAAAAGTATAATAAATTTTTTATTTATTTAATATATTATGAATAAAAAAGAAGTTTATAATAAACAAGACACATCTAGTCCTGATAATATGGAAAAATTTAATGATATTGACTTTAAAGATAATATAGAACATTTTAAAAAAAATACTATTAATACTGAATTCAAAATAATGCCTGGGAAAACTTCTCAATTATGTTTGATGGACCCAATTATTTTATCATGGATTGTTTCAATAGTTTCTATTATTATTTATATATTTGCAGTCAAATATAAATCTCAAGATATATAATTTTTATTTAATTTTTTATATATAGATATTAAAATGTTATCAAATAATAACTTATTTCTGAATTATAATGGATTTAATAATATTAAAAAATCTACTTCTCACATAATTAAAACTAAAAAAAATGATGTAAAACTTTGTAATATTAATAATAATTGTTATAGTTTGGAATATAATATTAAAGGAAAAAATATTTTTGATCTATCAATTGAGTTGGAAAATTTAGATAATACCTATAACCCACCTATTTTTTATAATAATACAAATTTAAAATATGATACAGATTCTGATTCGGATACTGATTCGGATACTGATACCGAAACCATTATTGATATTAATATTGAAACTTTTAATAATTCTAATCCAAATTATAATTCTAATCCAAATTCTAATCCTAATTCTAATCCTAATTCTAATCCTAATTTAAAAACTAATTCTGATACTAATAAAAAAATTAATATAAATAATAATTTAAAATCATTTGATAATAAAATTGATTTGTATCAGGAACTTTTAAATTATCATATGGTTATAATAATTTTAATCATTATCCTGATGATTTATTTTTTAAGAAAATAAATCCTGATGTGATTTATTTTTTAAGAAAATAATTATTATAATTATTATATATAATAGTTATATTATAATGTCTCACAATTCAAATAATTATTTTAGTTTAGAAGGCTCGGATAATTCAAATAATTACGAAACATTTGAAAATACTGAACCTCCTTTTAAATATTATACAAAATATAATAAAAATATAAAAGCAATTAGAGGTTCTGGAGTTGTTACCAAAAGAGGTCCTCCTGATACTAATAAATCATATGATACTGTTAAAGAAGTTTTAAATGATAATATCCAAAGTATTCCACCACTATACCCAAGAACATGGGATAATGATCCTCAAGAAACTAGTGGTTATCTTAATGATATGGATACTGTTGACTATGTTCCCGATATTGATAAATATTACTATACCGCACAACAAATGGATGAAGTCGTTTTGGATAAATCTGTTCCTACCAAAACCAAAATTACTAAAAAAAATTCAAATCAAGTTATTAAATTACCTCCTCCCCTAGTCACAACCAAACCAGATTTTAAACCAGATGATTCTGAATATGATATACCTGCAAAATATAAAAAAGAATGTGAAAAGAAATATTCAAAAAAAAATAAAACAGATTTTGATTCAAATGAATTTGGTATTGGTCAAACTGATATTGACAGATCATGGTATGATGGTAGATATTTATATACTTTTAATCCACAGAGTTTAGACACTATTTATCCATGGACAAATTATAATTTATTGTATCCATTTGGTGGTTCCAAAGATACTTTAAAATATTATAGAGGTTCTAATATAGATAAAATTACTGGAGACCCTTTATTACGTAAAGATAATCCCGAAGATGTAGAAAACTTTGGTAATGTTGGCAAAAATAAAAAAACAATTAGCTGTATACAAGATTTTAATATATTGTATCTTTCACTTTTATGTTTATTACTCATTATATATTTTATCAAAAATAATTAAATATATAAATAATATATAAATAAAAATGAATGATTTAAATGATTCAAATCAAGACCCTAAACCTATCTATAATAAAAATTTAATTAATCATAGTAATAAAATAAATAAAAATGATAAATCTATTAAACCATTTAAACTTAATAACTTAAATGTTAACCAAATTAAAGCACAAAAAAGTTTAAAAAATTTTGATACCATTAACAAAGAATCCGATATGATTCTTAATAATTTAAAACCTAGATATTTTATTACTTCTTATCCTATGAGTCCTTATCAACTTTTCCTATGGTTAGCTGTTATTTTAATTATTACTTTTTTAGTTGTTGAATATATTAATAAAAAATGTAATTCAAATCAAAATAATGAATATTTATAAATAATATTTAATTATTATATATAATAAAAATTTATTATATATACTTCTTTTATAAAATGTCTAACCCAAATTATTTAGAATACTTTAATAAAGAAAATAAAAATACACAAGATGAACAAACCAATACTAATACTGATTTCAAAGATATTGATATTAGAGAATTAAGAAATTTAGATGTTTGTTCTGGAACTTTATATAATGGTTTTACTTATTTGATTTTAGGAGGTATAATCGCATTTTTTATAATTTATATGCTAAAAAGACCCTTCATTCAAGAAAATGATTTAACTGAAAAAACTACTCCTTTTTAGACTTTTTTATAATTTTATTTATATTTAATATATATAAATATATTAAATGAAATTTAATCTTGAACCAAATGATCCAGACTTAAACTGGAATATTGCTTTATTAATATTTTCAATCATATTATTATTTATAATGTTTAACTATGGAATTGTATTAAATAATAATATACAAAAAATTAATACCGGAGAATTTTTAACTAATACTGAATAATTATTATAATACAAATAATAATTTATTACATATTTTTCTTATCTAATTTACTTACATCAGTTAATTTATCTGAAATTAAATAAGCATATTCTTCAAATGGATGTTCTTGTGGCATTATATTTTTTTCATGTGGTTCTAAAGTGAATGTTATATTTTCTTTGTCATAATCATCCTTTTTATATTCAGTTATTAAAAACCATTGGACTTTTAAAACTCTTTCTTCTGTTGCATACAATACCCCATAATATAAATTTGTTCCTACTTTATATACATATTTAAAATTCAAATATGTTACATCTGGATTAAAAACTCTCATTCTGTTCATTAATTTATCCACATCATATGAATCTAAAAAATTAAATAAAGGTGTATTTGCATTTACTTTAATCCAATTTCTATCCTTAGTATAAACATAATCTACCCATGCGTTTACATTGGTTCTTTGTAATACATGAATCTTTTCATGTATTAATGTTTTTACCAAACTATATATACTATTATCAGTTCTTGCATTATCTAATAGTTTTACTGGTAAAAATATTACATCTTCTAATGTAAATGGTAAATCCCACATCATATTATTATAAATAAATATTTTCCAAACATTTGTATTATTTGACAAAATTTCTAATCCAGATTCATTTATTATTTTATTTGCCAAATGTGTAGAATCTAATAATATATTGTACAGTTGTAAATCATTAAAAATATTTATCCCATCGATTACTACTTTACCAACATATTTATGTTGTTTACTTAATTCTACGTTTGATAAAAAATCAGCAAACATTGAATCTATATCTCCGGTTGTTGGTAATACTATTGTTAATTTTTGTCTAAAGTCTATTGATGGAATATCGTATTTATTAAAAACTTGAGATAATTGATTTATATTTTCTACCAAATTCATTTTATTATACTATGTATATTATCTATATTATAAAATAATTGAAAATTAAATATTCTAATAACAATTTTATATATAATAATCATTAATAGTGCTTACAAAATGAGTTTCGGATTTTCTGATAATAATTTTGAATTTTCTGGTGGTGACGGGGGCAGAACATTTTATTTTGCTGTGAGAAAAGATCATTTGGATGATAGCGACTTTAGATACAGATATAAAGAACCTGAAGTTGAACATTCTGGTAAACACGGCAACAAGACTACCTATTTTAGTAATTCAGAATATTTTGCTGAAAAAATTAGATTACCTAGTGAATATTTTGGTAAATATATGGCTGGACGTCTATCTTGTCCTTATTCTTTTGATAAAGATAAAAATTGTATAACTTTTAAAGGTGAATATAGTCTGGAAGATGTTAAAAACTACTTCTTTGAATTTGTAAAAATCTATGTGATGTGTCAACCATGTGATTATCCCGAATGTACTCTAAGACTAGATGACAAAAAGAATCTTATTAAACACTGTGAATCTTGTGGTGCAAATCATATGGTTAATTTCAAATCTAATGATAAAGCATTCCAATTTATTGAACGTGAACTTAAGAAAAAATAAAAAATTAAACCAAGATATTAAATAAAATTTTTTTAAATCTAATTAAGATTTTGTATTTTAATATAATTATTGGATGATATTAAATGATTACATTAAAGAACAAATCTTAATAAAATTAGACGATATCATTAATATTAAAGATGAAAAGTGGGAACATTTAGATACTAATATTAAAATTAAAATATTACATCATTTTTGTAATTTTATTGGGACTGATAAAAATAATATTAATATGAAGAAAATTAATTCAATTAATATTCCTTTAAAATCTCTTAAACCAAAAAAAATAATTGAATTTACTTCTATTAATAAAAATAATAATTCTGTTTTATTTAGCGATTTTAATAAATTAATTTTGGATTATACATTTGATTTTAGAAAAAAATATATTTTAGTTGATAAAAGAATATATTATACATTTAATAATTTACCCAAATCGGACTATTATTCACTTTTGTCTAATTATAATAATATCGTTTGTAATTTTATTGAATCAAATAAAAAAAGTATTAATATAAAAAAATTTTATGAAAATTTAATTGGAAATAATTCAAAAAAAATTATTATATCCAATAATATTCTTAAAGATTTTACTTTAAAAAAATATAATGAATCTTTTGAAATAATTTTTGATAATGGAATAATTATTAAATTTGAATTATTTTATTATTCGGATAAAATTACAAAAAATATCCCTGTTAAATATAATATTAAAATTATTAACACTTTCTAATTTTTATTTAATTATGTATTATACTTTTATTTTTACATATTTTTTATAATATATTATTTTTATTAGCTTGTATACTTTTTGTTTCAATATTATTTTTAATAAATTATTTTTATTCGCACACTTATACACATTTTTACACTTTCCAGACCAAAAATGCGCATTTTTTACCCTATTTTTTAGAAAAAAAAGAAAAAAAGAAGACCAAATAAAATAAAAAAACCCTATTTTTTCACTACACACACACACAATAAAAACTAAAAATATCTGGAGTATTTGTGGCAAGTCAGAAAAAAAGTGTAAAAGTAGTGCAAAATGGTGTGGTTAGGGTGTGAGTAGGTGGTACAAAAAGTGATGAAGAAGACGTATAAAAAAATGCCACAAAATTGCCACAAATGCCACAAATGCCACAAAAATGCCACAAAAAT
>JACCEB010033209.1_pt1 | contig 15212 bp, 12 predicted proteins | sample 7454761 | NCBI WGS metagenome assembly JACCEB01 (sample SAMN15323454, study PRJNA562643) | freshwater metagenome | isolation source: river surface water | place: USA:Blue River Watershed | collected 2017-08-18 | reverse complement strand
GGTTTTTGTCACGCGCGGGGTGTCGGTTTTTAATGTGACGACCGGCGACGAGTTGGTTGGTTTGGGGGAGGCGATGCGGTGGGGCGGGGTGCGGGACACGAACGCGTTGTTGGTGCGTGGGGCGTTGGAGCGTTGGGTTAGGGGAGGGTTTGATCACGCGCGGTTGCGGGACGACGAGAATGCGTTGACGGATTTGCTTGGGGCGGCGGTGGGACGGGGGGTTGATTTGTTGTTAGTGTCTGGCGGTGCTGGTGCAGGGGCTTTTGATTTTGGATGGAAAGCATTGGAGAGAAATGGGTTCGAGTTGGTGTTTCGAGGTGTGGCTATGAAGCCTGGTAAGCCAGTAATCTTTGCGAGGCGAGGGCGTACGAGTGCGTTTGTTTTGCCGGGGAATCCGCTGTCGCATTTCGTCGTGTTGCAGACGTTGGTGGCGGAGTGGTTGCAGGGGGTAAGTGGGGATAAGCGTTTACCGAGCTTGTTTCAGTTGCCGCTCGCGTCGGGTTTGAGTGCGGGGAGGGATGCACGGGAGATTTTGTGGCCTGGGCGAATCGCTTGCTCTGGGGGGCGGATGGTTGTTGAACCCGTTGTTTGGCAGAGCAGCGGCGATGTCACGGGTTTGGTTGGGGTGGATGTTTTGATTCGGATTCCCGCAGGGACGGGAGATTTAGGGACTGGGGCTGAAGTGACTTGTTTGGTGGCGCGTCTGATTTGAAATGGGCAAATGGACGATGAACGGATGATTTTCTCGCATCTGACGCCTGAGGGGCAGGCGAAGATGGTAGATGTGGGGTTGAAACCGATTTTGAACCGGCGCGCGGTGGCGGAAGGTTTTGTTCGGTGTGGGCTGAGAACGGTTGAGGCGTTGCGGAATAATGCGGTTCCGAAGGGCGATGTTTTCGCGGTGGCTCGGGTGGCGGGGATTATGGCGGCGAAGCGGACGGCCGCGTTAATTCCGATGTGTCATTCGTTGCCGCTCGATGGAGTGTCGGTTGATTTGGACGTCACTGAGGAGGGGGTACGAGTTCTGGCGACGGCTTCGGTGTGTGCGCGGACGGGGGTTGAGATGGAGGCACTGACGGCGGTGGCGGTGGCCGCGTTAACGGTTTACGACATGTGCAAATCCGTGGACCCTGCGATGGAGATTACGGGCGTGCGTCTTCTGGAAAAATCGAAGTCATGAGGATTGCACGGATTACGTTGAGCGATCGTGCGAGCGCGGGAGTTTACGCGGATCGGAGTGGGCCGGAGATTGAGCGGATTATTGGGGAGTTGATGCCTGGGGAGCACCAGTGGGTGGTTCGTTTGATGCCGGACGAGCGTGCCGATTTGGAGGCGTTGCTTCGGTCACTCTGCGATGAGGAGGCGATGGATTTGGTCGTCACGACGGGGGGTACTGGACCTTCGCCGAGGGACATTACACCGGAGGCAACGCGGTCGGTCTTGGAGCGGGAGTTAGTGGGGTTTGGCGAAGCAATGCGGATGCGGAGTTTTGTGTTGGTACCGACGGCGATTCTTTCGCGGGCGACGGCGGGTACGCGAGGACGGACGTTGATTGTGAATCTTCCTGGAAACCCGAGGGCCATTGGCGAGTGTTTGCCGATGTTGATTCCGTCGATAGTCGAGTGTTTACGACATTTGAAGGGTGAGTGAGGGGCAGCGGGGAACTTGGTGGAGGGGAGGCTGTCCCTCCTATCTTGTTTTTTCCTCTTCGAACCGGAGTGCGAGGAGGGGTTGGATTGCGGGCACTCTCGAGCGCGGGTTTTTTTCAAATGTTCGACGGAGGTTACTCCAAACGCGTTGGAGTGACGGGAGTGGGCTGCGGGTCAGGTGGTTGAGTAATCCGTTACGGAGTTTTTCTGTTTGTTTCATGCCCAAACTTTACCAGTAGGCATTGGACATCCGTTGGGTTATGCTTGAGAATTTTTGAAAAATTGTTTCCGTGGCGGGATGGCCGAGGACTCATTGCGGGGCGTGTCAGGGTAAAAAAAAAGACCGCAGGAGGCCTGCGGTCTTCTTGGTGGATGGTGTTGGTTAGACCTGCTCTTCGATTTTGAGGGCGCGGTAACCGCCGATGGATTTGAAGAAGAGAACCAGCAGGAGGTAGATTGCAGCCATGCTGAGCGGAATGAACGAATCTGCCTTCAAGGTTTCGCGATCGCCTTTTTGGTTTGCGGCCACGATTGCCTTTTGATTTTCGTCAGCTTTGCCGTCTTTGGCTGCGGTTTTTGCTTCTTCGAGCTTTTTCCCATCGATGGGTGTTACTTCGCTTAGGAAGAGGAACTTTGCGGGTTTCTCGGCTTTTGCGGATTCGTAGGCGGCGGGTGCTTCTGCCTTGAGGGCTTCTGAAGCGAAGCGATCTTTCGAGTATCCGAGGCCGGGGCCGCCGATGAGGCCTGCAGAGAGCATTCCGATTCCGCCCATGATGGACATTGCTACTGCGCCAGAGCGGGGGAAGCGGTCGCCTACGACGGCCAGCATGGTTGGCCAGAAGAAGGTTTTACCGAGGGCATAGATGCCGAGGGCAGCAAGCGCGATGGTGAAGGTTTCCATGCCGCTTGCGAGGCGGAGCCCGACGAATGCGATGGATGCCGAAATGAAAAGCAGGGCAACAGGGCTAACTCCAAGTTTGTGTTCAATGAAGTGGGCACAGAACCGGAGTCCGAACATGATGGCGGAGGTGTAGAAGAAGAGGAGCTTCCCTTGGTCTGGGGTGAAGAGGTTGCCGGTGATGCTTTCAATCCATCCGTCGGTTCCGAGTTCGACTGCGCCGACGAGGGCGTGAGTGATGAAGAGGACGAAGAGAATGATGGAGCCGAAGGAGAACTTCGTGATGATGCCAACGATGAGGAGGAGTGCGCCACCGATAGCATAGCCAGTGGTTCCGCCACCGAAGAACTGGGAGAGGAGGTAGCAGGCGACGACGGATCCGAGGATACCGATGTCCTTAAACATTTCGCCGAAGCTAGCGCCTTTTTCAGCAGCTTCCGATTTGGGGAAGCTTTGTCCGAGGAACATCACTGCGTAGGCAATGGTGGGGACGAGATAGAAAGCGAGCTGTCCTTTCCAGCCGAGGTTGAGTGTGGATCCGAGGATGTAGCTTGCAACAGATCCGACCATCATGCCGAGGGGCCACGAGGCGTGGAGAATGTTCAGGTAGTGCGTTCTATTTTTGGGGAAAACCGTTGCGACGAGCGGATTGGCTACGGCTTCGAGGGTTCCGTTCGCGTAGGCGAAAATGAACATCCCAAGTTTGAGGTAGTCGTAAGCATTTTCGGGGGTTGAAGCGAGGAAGGTGACGACCGCTGAAGCGATGTGGCCGATGAGGGCGAGGGCGACGAGTTTGCCGTAGCCGAGTTTGTCGACGACGACTCCCCCGAGGATGATGCCGAAACAGAACCCGGTGAAGCCGGCTCCTCCAATTTCGCCCAGTTGGGTGGCGCTGAATCCGAATTCCTTGGCCCAGAGTGGGAAGATGCCTCCGCGGAGAGCGAAGCCCACGCCTGCGGCGAGGATGGCCATGAAACCTGCCCAAAGAAGGCGGTTCGCGTTCGGCGCTTGGGCGCCCTGACTTGGGTTATCCACAGTGCTCATTCTTGATTTGAGGGGGTGTTGATTGTTTTGGGTTGGAACTCCGCAGCCTGCCACTAGCAGGATGCGGCGGACATAACGCACCAGCACTGCGACAATGTGTCAACGCGGAACTGAGGGTGTCAGTATCGTGCTCAGCGGGTTGTTTTCGTGGGAGTGGCTGGTTTTGTCGGGCTGCCTTTCGACTCTGGTTCCTTCGATGCAGGGGGGCCGAGCACGAGGTCGAGGAGCTTTGCGCTGTCCTCCCAGATTCCCGGTTTATTGGTGTGCATGACCACTGCGATGGCATTGATACCGTTCCGCGAGGCCGAGCTCACAAGGACCTGCTGGGCGGGGATGGTGTACCCGGTTTTGATGCCATTACAGTCGGGGTATTTTTCGAGAAGCCGATTGTGGTTTGAAAGCGTCCAACTTCCGCCGGAGGCCGACCACTTCGCAGTTTTGCTGGACACCAGATGACGGAAAACGGGGTTCTGCATAGCGGCTCTCGCGATGGTTGCTAGGTCGCGAGGCGATGTGTAGTGGTCTGAATGGTGGAGTCCGTGAGGATTGGTAAAATGGGTGTTGGTGCAGCCGAGTTCTTTGGCGCGGACGGTCATCTTTTCTGCAAACTTCGCCATGGTGCCGGCGTTGTCCCGTCCTAGCGCGTGCGCGACATCATTCGCGCTTTTGAGCATGAGGCCGTAGAGCATCTGCATGCGTTTGATGCGTTCGCCTGGCTTGACGGAGAGGCTGCTTTCGCCGACCGCAGCGTCTTCGTTCTGAATCACGACTTCGCCGTCGAGGTTCCCGGATTCGATGACTAGAAGGGCGGTCATCATTTTGGTGGTACTGGCGGGGTAGAAGGCTTCGTCGGCATTTTTTTCGAAGACGACTTCGCCGGTTCCTGCGTTGATGCAGATTGCGCCTCTGGCTGCGAGTCCGAGTGCGTCGCCGGGTTGCTCGGGTGGGAGCGGGGAGGGGGCGGTCTGGCTTTGGAAACGGTCAGGGTCAGCCTTTTTTGGAGCTGGGGAGACGGGTTTTGTCGAGGGTGCCGGCTTCTTTTTTTTGGTTTCGACGGCCAAGGATGAGTGCGCTGCCAGAGAAGCGGCCATCAAGGCAAGCAACAGGCGGATCAGAGGGGCGGGAGACACGGGACGCTGCGAAGTTAGAGAAGATTGACGACGATGTTGGATGAAATCATGACCCAAGGGACGCGCTGTTCATAGTCCACAATGGCGCGGGCTGAGTCCGCCGAAAGCGGGAGTGCGATAAGGTCGGCGGGGGCGTTGGGGCGCACCGTGCCGAGAGAGGTGTTTGGGGCTAGGATGTCGCCTGGGATGCGGGTGACCATTCGCAAGAGTTCGTTGGGATCCTGGGTGAGCGTGCGGGATGCGGATCGCATTTCGCTGAAAAGGCTGAGCGAATCAGTGCTCGCGAGAGAGTCGGTGCCGAGGCAAACTGGGATTCCCCTTGCTCGGAGTTCGTTATATGGGAAGCGGGGATGGTCGAAGTAGCGGTGACTCCCGGGGCAGTGCACGACCGTGGGGCGGGTGTTTGCGGGGAAAAGGGCGAGGTGCTCGAGGTCTCGATCGGAGAGCTGGTTCATGTGAGCGAGCAACCAGCGTTGGTTTCCGTGATTTTCGAACCACTTCTGGAAAGGGGTGCGGTTTCCGCAATCGTCCATGGGGCGTCCGATGCTCGAGAGGAACTCGTGGAGTGGGCCAGAGGCCTGGTTGAACATGTCCCACTCTTCAGACGATTCAGCGACATGGGTGGTGAGGAGCAGGTTAAGCTTATTTCCACACTCTGCGGCGAGTTGGAAAAGTGGTGCGGAGGCAGTGTAGGGCGCGTGAGGATTCAGTCCGGATTGACTCAGCGGGTCGCGCCAATCGCTGAAGAAGCGGAGGGCACCTTCGACCACCTCTTCTGGGGTGTTTCGGTGTCGAACATCGATCATCTCGTAGCACCACCACGTTCGAATGGGAGGTGGGGGCACATGGGGCATAAGCTCAGGGAACGCCTCCATGGTGCAGATTGCGGTTGTTCCGAAAGCGAGCGCTTCTTCGAACCCTCGGCGGATGGCGTCGAGGCACATTGCTGGGTCGAGTTGCCGTTTGATGGAGTTCAGTTTTTGAACCCAGTTAGTGAAACTCTTCGGTCGGCAGATGGCGAAGCGCATCGAAGAGTAATCGAGGTGGGAATGTGCGTTGATGAGACCGGGCAGGAGGGTGGTGGAACCCATGTCCAGAATCGGCGTGTCCGGAGGGAGCGCTGGCACGCAATCCTCGTCCCAGCGCCCAGATGCCGAGATGAGGCCACCTTGGATAACGACTCCGGCATCGCGAAGAAGCCCTCGATCGGGGCACCAGAGTCGGCTTGCTCTGAGGGCGATTGGAGAGTCGTTTTTGGGGTGGTCGGTTGGATTGGGCACGGGTTTCGGCGACGCGGATCGAGTCATGGCGCTGCGGGTTCAATCGCAGCGGCAGCTCGTTCCCGTTTCTTTACCACTTCGCGTGCTTTGGCCACCAGAATGTTGCAGGCTTCGTGGCACAGCAGGGGGATGCGGGAAGGCTCGTCTTGGTGACGTCGCTGGTCTTCGGGGAGGCCGAGGAACTCGTTTTTGCCATCGAGAGTCCAGAGAACCTTTTTTAGGCAGTTTGCGTCATGACAGGCGGTGCACACGAGCACGTAGGCTTCGGATTCGGTCAATCGCTTGGTTGCGGCGTACATGCCGGTCTGCCGTTCGAGTGTTTCTCTGAGGGGGACGGGCCTAAGAGATTCGTCGAGCAGCGAGGCGTAAATCGCGGTCATCGCGGGGTAAAAATGATCGAGCGCGATGCGGAGTTGGTTCTCGGTATTCAGCAGCATTCGCCATCCTCGGCGGAGGTTGGGCGCGGTTTTTAGGGGGCGGTATTCGCCAGATTCATCGGTAAATGAGAGTTCGCGTGCTGCTTCGGCATGCTGGTAGGCGGTGAGAGAGCTTGGTGCGAGCGCGACATCGTCGGCGTGACGGAGTTCGAAGACGAACTCGGAACTGGAGGAGCGAAGGATGGCGATTTGTCCGATGTGGGTCATCGGTCTTTGTGTCCACGACCCGATGAGGTTGGTGAGGTTGCGAGGCATGAGGAGGATTAGAGGGTCGGCGTTGATGGGGCGCCAAAGAGGGCGACTTGGTCGAGGATGACTTGGGCAAACTCGGGTTCTGTGCCGATGGCGCTCGCGTAGGCGAGGTTTTTGCCCCGCAGGTGATATGGGTTGTTGCGGAAGACGTCGCGTTGGCTGGCTGCGGCTCCGGTCTCGGATTCGATGCCGAGGAGGACGGGGATGTCTTGGTAGGAGTGCAAACCGTCTGCGATGAAGAAGGGAACGACCACGACGTTTGGGAACTGGGTGAGCGTGTCCCATTCAGCAATGAGCGGTGCCTCTTCCATGTAGGTGTTGAGTACCTCGCCGAAGATGGCGAACTCGCGGATTTTTTCGACTTCACGCTTTGCGGCGAGAGCGGAGTTGTCGTTGAGGTTGGTGCCGTGACCGACGATGAGGAGGCTGGACTGATCGAGCGGGAACGTCCCGGCGACTTCGCGGGCGCGCTTTAGGAGCAGTTGGGTCACCTTCTCGTGGTTTCCTACGGGTTCGCAGTAGTAGATTGTTTTTCCACCGACGTTGGAGGTTGGCCCCGTGAGTTCGAGTTCGCGCGGGATAACGGTACGGGTGAAATAACCTTCACTAATAAAGTTTGGTACAACATATACGGTCTGAGAGTCCACCATGTGGAGCACTTGGCGCAGGCTGGGTTCTTCCTTCCAGAAGGCGCAGTGGACCTCGTGGAAGTGACCAGCGTCGCGGAGTGTTGCGGCGTGATCGAAGGTCGGTGCGCTGGAGTCTGGGTTCTGGGTGGAGCCGTGTCCGACGATGATGAGGGCCGATTCTTTGGGGTGGGTCATGGTGGGGTGTAGGAAGTTTAGAGGGTGTGGCTGAGAAAGGGTTTCGGCAACCGCGCTGTTTGGGGAAAAAACCGTGGCGGTCTGGGACTGTTTTCTGCTAGGCAAGGGTCGATGGCTGACGACTTTTCCGACTCACAGAACCCCGACCAGTTTGGGGGTGCCGAAGGCGAGGGTTCCGGTTCGGGTTCCTTCGAAGGAGCAACCGCCTCTTACGATGGTTCTTCCGATTCTGGCCGAAGTTTCCCGATTGCGACGTTCGACCCCGAGGTTTTGAAGGCGGGACAGCGCTTGGCCAATGCGTACACCCTGAAGCGTGCTGTTCCGACGGCGATAGGGGACGAGATGGTGTGGATTGCGGACGATGAGGTGACGGGCAAGGAGGTTTCTGTGCACTTCATTCCGAACGAGGTGGCTTTGGACCCACAGCTGATCGCGGATTTGCGGGCGGAGTTTCGAAAAGCGAAGCAGTTGATTCACCCGAACATTTTGCGGGTGATTGATTTGATTGAGGAACCGGACTGGACGGGGATGGTGATGGATACCTTCACGGGGGAGTCTTTGACGCGAATGTTGCAGGAGCAGCCGGGGGGGTTCTTTGATTCCGATGCGGCGATTCGCTGGCTGCAGCCGTTATTGGATACGTTGAAGGAAGTCCATGCAATCGGGGTGGTGCATGGTGATGTGACGCCGATGGACATGATTCTGGAGCCGTCAGGTCACCTTTTCATGTGTGACTTTGGCATCAGTCGTTTGGTCACCGATGCCTTGCGCCGAGTGAATGCGGCGGGTGACAACTCGGCTTATTCTCCGGCTGATGTGTTGGATGGAGCGGCTCCAACGGTGGCGGACGATATTTATGCTTTGTCGGCGACGGTTTACAACCTCGTCACAGGTAAAACTCCGTTTGAGGCAGAGGACATTGAGGCGGAGATTCGTTCTGGGAAAGGGTTGGCTCTCATTGGGCAGAGATTGAGAGCTCAAGTGCGTGCTGCGATGATTCCGGCTCAGTGGGAGCGGGCAATCCTGGCGGGGCTTTCGCCCAATCCGGCGGATCGTCCGCAGAGCATCGCTGCGCTGGAAGATTTGTTTGGAACGAATCCAACACCTGACACGGTAATTTCGGAGACGAAGGATTCTAAGGTGGCGGGAGGATCTGATTTTCCTGATGACAACGAACGGGAGGAGGCTGGGGTTCGCGAGATTTCGCGTCCGTTGGGATCGAAGAAATCGTTGACTGAGGACGTGACTCCGAAGAAGCGGAAGGGAGCTGGGGTTTGGATTGCTGCATTGATTGTATTGGGATTGGGTGTTGGGGCATACGTTGGAATTCCTCGGGAGGAGAAGGTTCTGGAGGATGGGGGCGCTGGTTTGGCTGAGGTTCCGAAGGGTGGATCGTCGGCGGAAGGGCTGAAGCCTGTGAAAGGCAACGATGTGCCGTTCACGCCGCCGCTTTCGCAGGAGGATTCGACGAAGTTAGCTGCGGTGACTCCTGGCACTCCGAAGAAGGATGGCGACGACTTGGATAGCGGTTTGCCCCCGGTTCCGCCGACGGGTCCTGCGATGCGGGAGACGAAATCAGGAGAGGCTTTGCCACCTCCGGTGCCGCCGAAGCCGGTGGATGATGCTAGTGGTGGTGTTTCGCCTGAGCAGTTGAATGCGGCGGAGCGCAAGATGGAGGTATTGACGGATCGTTTGATGCGGTTCCGTGACCGGTTGAAGGAGGCGGAGGTTTCTCGTGCGGAGATTGAGAAAGTGCTCTCTTCGTTCCCAAAATCGGCGTCGAAAAACCCTCAGCGCGAAGGCTTGGTGAAGCAGTTGGCTGAGAAAGACATCGAAATCAAGGGGATTCAAGACAGCGCGGATGTGGCCGAAAAGGAGTTGCACATCGCGTTGACCGACTGGGAGAGTTTGAAGGCTGCGAAAGCGCCAGCGAAACCGGAACCGACGGAGAACAGCCTCGGGATGCGTTTTGTCAAGGTGGGTGACGTGATGATGGCGACGCATGAGACGCGGGTGAAGGACTACTCGGTGTTTGCGGAGGAGACCAAGTTGAAGCGCAATCACTGGAAGAGCCCAGGTTTTGAACAGACGCCGGATCATCCTGTGGTGTTTGTGAGTTGGGAGGATGCGATGGCGTTTTGTCGCTGGTTAACGGAGAAGGAGCAGAAGGCGAAGCTTTTGACAAAGAACGAGTCCTATCGGCTTCCGTACGACAAAGAGTGGAGTGATGCCGTGGGGTTGCCTAAGGAGTTAGGGAATACCGCCGAGTCACGCGACTCAGGGAATATCGATCATTTTCCTTGGGGTTCACAATGGCCGCCGATTAAAGGTGCTGGGAACTATACGGGTGAGGAGACTGGGTCGGAGGTAGCCATCAAGGGGTACCGGGATGGATTCCAGTATACGGCACCTGTTGCAAGTTTTCCGGCGAATGCGAACGGTCTATTTGATTTGGGTGGAAACGTTTGGGAGTGGTGTATGGATGCGTGGAATGTTCGTGCGAAGTCGAAAGTGTTACGTGGTGGATCTTGGTATAATGGTTCGCTGCAGGTGGCACTCCTCTCTTCATGCCGGATTCATTCTCTGCCGGATCGCGAGTCGGATGCGTACGGGTTCCGGATTGTGAAGGTGACTACTGCCAGGAAGTAGTTGGAGCGTGCACGATTGGGGCTCTCTTAACGGGGAGCCCTGATTTATTTTATTGGGATAGTTTTCTGGCTGAGACTGGTTGTTAACGTCGAACAGTGATGGGTTTCAGGCTTTTTGATTTGAATCTCGAGCAGCAGGAGGCTGTTCGAACGATTAATGGGCCGTTGCTGATTTTAGCGGGGGCTGGAACGGGAAAGACGCGGGTGATTACGTCGCGGGTGGCGTACCTGATTGCTCAGGGGGTCGCTCCGGATGCGATTTTGGCGGTTACGTTCACGAATAAGGCTGCGAAAGAGATGCGGGAACGTTTGGCTGGGATGATTGAAAAATCAGATGCCAAGCAGGTGGTAATGAGTACGTTTCACGCCCTGTGTGTGCGGTTGTTGCGGGGAGACATCGATCGGATTGGCTATAAGCGAAACTTCACGATTTACGATGAGGGGGATCAGATGGGCCTCATTCGTAAAATCATCACGAAGGTATCGGCGCGCGATGAGAAACTGGATCCTCATGCAGCGAAGTCGATGATTTCGCGTCTGAAGAATCAAGGGTTGAGAGAGCGTTCACCTGGGGACGATCAAAGTTTGATGGCGGCGGTGTACTTGCGTTACCAAGAGGAGCTTAAGACCCTGAATGCGGTAGACTTTGATGATCTGCTGATTTTGGCGGTGCAGTTGTTACGCGAGCACGGGGATGTGAGGGAGAAGTGGCAAGCGCGGTTCTCGCACATCATGATTGATGAGTTTCAGGATACGAATCGCTTGCAGTTGGAGTTGGTGACGTTGTTGGCGGATGAGCGGCGGAACGTGGCGGTGGTGGGCGACGATGACCAGTCGATTTACGGTTGGCGGGGGGCTGATGTGACGAACATTTTGGAGTTTGAGACCCACTTTCCTGGACCCGTGGTGGTGAAGTTGGAGGAAAACTACCGATCGACGAGACCGATTTTGGAGACGGCGAACGCAGTCATCCGAAATAATGCGATGCGCAGGGCGAAGAAGTTGCGCACGTCACGGGATCAAGGAGATCCGGTGCGGTTAATCCAGATGTTGGATGATCGGGCAGAGGCAGAATTCATCGCAGGCGAAATTCATTTGAGGCAGGCGACCGAGCATCTGCATTGGGAAGATTTTGCGGTGTTGTTTCGGACAAACCAGCAGTCTCGTTTGATTGAGCAGCAGTTGCGTCAATTGAAAGTCCCGTACCGCGTGGTGGGGGGGAAAAGTTTCTTCGACCGCAGGGAAATCAAGGATTTACTGGCTTATGCGAGTGTCTTGCTGAACAGCGATGATGACGTTTCCCTACTTCGCATCATCAATACGCCGCCGCGCGGCATTGGAGAGGGAACGATTGAGGCAGCGACGGAGGCGTCCGCGAAGGCGGGGTGCAGTGTTTGGAAAATCATTCAAGACCCCGCATTTTTGTCAGGCCTCAGCCAGCGTGCGCGTTCTGCGTTGGGGATGTTTGTTGAGATGATGGATCACGCGGAGAGCCGTATGCTGGAGCCGTTGGCCGATCAGCCTAAGGTGCTCGCGGAATGGGTTGAATCGGTGGGGTACTACGAAGAGATTAAGCGCTCGTGTAAGACGGTTGATGAGGCGCAGGGGCGTGAGAACAACGTTCGGGAGCTGATTTCGGGGTTCACACAAGAGTTTGAGAAGAAGGATCGAAAGGGCTCTTACGGACTGCGCGAGTTTTTGGATGACATGATGTTGCGTCAGGAGGCGGATGACGAGGAGGACGAGGATCGCGGTGGGGTCACTTTAATCACGATGCATGCGGCGAAGGGCTTGGAGTATCCGAGCGTTTATTTGATTGGATTTGAGGAGGGGGTGTTGCCGCACTCGCGTTCTAAACTGGAGGGGACCATCGACGAGGAGCGACGTCTGCTTTATGTGGGCATCACTCGTGCGATGAGGAATTTGACCATCACTTGGTGCGACTCACGGATTAAGTATGGGTCTGCGAGTCCTTGTACGTTGAGCTCCTTTGCGAAGGAGTTTCCTCCGGAGTACGTGGTGGAGACATCGAAAATGGCGATTGATAATGCGCCAGTGACCAAGGAGGAGCAGAAGGGGCGTTTTGATGCGTTGATTGCGGCGCTGAATGCGATGTGAGTAGCGGTCGGCGAGTCACTTTTTTGCGAGCGGATTGGATGCGGACGGGATGCGTTTCCAGTGGATTTGAATGTCGCGAGCGTAAAGCGATCCGAAGATTGCGGGTTGAGTAACATTGCGTGAGACGTCTGAAGCGACGAGTTGGACGATTGCGAACTGGGCGGTGGGGGGAACTGTGGCTTTCGCGGAGAGGCGTTTCCACGTGAGGTGGGCGGTACCAGGAACCACATAGGACGCCGCTGACGAGAGAGCTTTTTCCATTGGCTTTGGCCATTGGGTCATGATTTCTGATGGGCATCCCTCGTAGGTAAAAATGCGGCAGCCAAAACGATGGGAGGGACTTGGATTTGCTGAGAAGTCCGCGTGTTCGACGGATACCTCCAAGAGGGTTTCTCCTCCGTCTCTCGGGACGTTTGAAAGGTCAAGCAACTGGAAAACGTCGCACGAAGTTGCCATTTCGGCGGGTCCGGCGGCATCGGCGCCCGCTTGGATGAAGCGGAGCGCGCTGCGTGGTGAGGTTCCATCGGGGGAGAGAGTCCACGATGCGGGATCTCCAGAGAGAACTCCGAACGAGAGCGGGGCGCCGGCTGGGAGTGGTAGTTCTTCGGGCGCACCAGCGGGACGGTCGACGGCAATCGGTTGGTTTATCCACCCTGCGGCGGTGGACCGCGTGCTGTACGACCAAACAACCGAAGAGAGGATGGCGCCGATGACAAGACTTGCGGCGATTTGGAGGATGGACCGAAGCGGGGAGGGGAAGAGTCGTTCGATACGTTCTTTTTCTGAAGCGGTGAGTGGGGGAGTGGCTGATTGGGGGGAGGTGGAGTGAAGGACGGACAAGTTTCCTTCGGCTAGTCCCCATTCACGGAGGGCGCCGTGAATACGTGCTTCTTGGAGAAAGGAGACTCTTGCTTGCGGCTGAGTTTGGAGGTGGACGTCTAGCTCACGGAGCTCAGCTTCGGAAATGGAATCCTCGAAGTATCTTGAGAGGAGGAGGGTGAGGCGTTCGTTATTCATGATTCCTGGTTGGATGCCTGAAAGCGTTCGATGCATTTGCGGAGTTCGGTGCGTGCGCGTGAGGTCGCAACGCAGACGGAGTTGGGTGTCCAGTTCACAAGACGGGCGATCTCGGCGGGTTTAAGTGCGTCTTGGTATCGGAGGTGAAGAAGGCGTTGAACCGTGGGCGTGAGCTTTTTCAGGCAAGCGGCCAGCCAATCGGTCCGGATTTCTGGGGTTTCCGGTTCTTCAGTGGCTGCGATTAGTTCGAGGGTTGCGGATTCGAGTCCCAGTTTACTCGTTTTTCGCAGGCAGGTTAGGGATTCGAAGCGGGCGATAGTGCATGCCCATGCCATGAAGTTCGTCCCGAGTTGAAAGTTGGCAGCTTTACGCGTGATTTTTAGAAATGTTTCTTGAAGAACATCTTGTGCAAGCGTGAAGTCTCGGACAATCGAGAGAATATACGCCCGAATCCCCGGTTGGTGCTCGATGAAGAGTTGCTGCACCGCCGTGAGGTGTTCCTGTGGGCTGTGTTCGCTTTGCATCTCGAATCAAGACGCCGTCCGCTCGCAAAACTTAGCTGAGTCTGCTCGGTCTGAAGCATGAGCTGAGACGGGAAAGACGAAGGCTAGATGATTCCTTTGACCACGGAGCCGTGGACGTCCGTGAGGCGGAAGTATCTTCCTTGGAATCGGTACGTGAGTTGTTCGTGGTCAACTCCCATTTGGTGCAGAATGGTGGCTTGAAGGTCGTGAACATGGACGGGATTTTCCACGGCATTGAATCCTAGATCATCGGAAGCGCCCCAAGAGATTCCGGGCTTCACGCCGCCTCCGGCCATCCAGACCGTGAAGGCATAGGGGTGATGATCGCGCCCCCATCTTGCGCGGTTGTTGATGTCGCCCTGAATGAACGGGGTGCGTCCAAACTCGCCTCCCCAAATGACGAGTGTGTCATCGAGTAAGCCGCGCATTTTTAGGTCTTTCACAAGGGCGGCACTGGGTTGATCTGTGTCGCGGCATTGCGTGTACAACTCCGTGGTGAGGCTGTTGTGCTGATCCCATCCTGCGTGCATGCACTGCACAAAACGCACGCCTCGTTCAATGAGACGGCGGGACATCAGGCAGTTGTAGGCAAAGGTGCCCGGTTCTCGCACCTGCGGACCGTACATCTCGAGAACATGAGGCGGTTCATCGGAAAGGTCGGTCAGATCGGGCACCGACGTCTGCATGCGGTAGGCCATCTCATATTGCGCAATCCGCGTTTGGATTTCCGGATCTTTGACTTGCGATGCGTGGAGAGCGTTGAGTTCCGAGAGATCGTCCAGCATGCCGCGCCGCAACTTTGAATCGATGCCCTCTGGGTTTCCCAGATGGAGCACGGGGTCTTTGCTCCCGCGAAACTTTGCACCTTGGTAACGCGACGGGAGAAAACCGGAACCCCAGTAGAAGTCGTAGAAGATTTGTCCACAACTTGTTCCCTTGCTAACGGATGTCATGACCACAAACCCTGGGAGATCTTGGGAGACGGAACCCAGACCATAGGTCAACCAGGCGCCCATGGTGGGGCGTCCGGGCAGTTGCGCACCGCTAAGCAGAAAAGAGATGGCGGGCGCATGATTTACCGCGTCCGTGTGCATGCTTTTGATGAAGCAGAGGTCGTCCGCAACCTGACCGGTGTAAGGCATGAAGTCGCTGACCCACGCGCCGCTTTGTCCGTACTGGCGAAACGGTTCCACGGGTTTGAGCATGAGCTTTCCCGCGGGATTTCCGGTCATGGTGCTAAAGCGCTTTCCCTCAAGATATCCGTCGGGAACAGGCTGACCGTGAACGGATTGAAGTCGTGGCTTGTGGTCAAACAGGTCGCAGTGAGTGGGTGCGCCGTTTTGGAAAAGGTAGATGACGCGTTTCGCTTTCGGGGCGGAACCCGGTGCGAG
>JACCEB010133021.1_pt1 | contig 15223 bp, 10 predicted proteins | sample 7454761 | NCBI WGS metagenome assembly JACCEB01 (sample SAMN15323454, study PRJNA562643) | freshwater metagenome | isolation source: river surface water | place: USA:Blue River Watershed | collected 2017-08-18 | reverse complement strand
GGCGCTTGTCTTTGTTGAATTTTTTGAACGTGGCCATGGGGCCTCCTGAAATTAATCTTGCTGAAACTCTTGAATGTGCAACACGACACTTTTGCCTTGTCGAGGGGTGGCCAAAAAGCCTTTGAACGTCCAAACGCTGCCTACCGCTTGCTTGACCAGTCTTTCAGCCAGTGACCCGAAGGCCAAGGCACGAAGTTTCAACTGGACTTGGCGTATTTGCCCGGCCTCTTGAACTTCAGAGGCGTGCTCCAGAATCAAATCGAGAGCAGGCAAACCAGCGGGGGTGTATCGCAAAGCGGCTTGCTCGGCAATACAGGCGGTCAGTTCGGTGCGGTTCACTCCTCAGCAGGCACGTGTCAAGCGGCGAATTCGGCTTGTTGTGACTTGCGGGCTTCTTCGCGCTCGACCGTCTTCATCATGGACGAAGGTGCGGTTTCGGCTTTCTTCTTGAGCACAGTCAGGTGACGCAGCACGGCGTCGTTGAACTTGAAGGCGTGCTCCAGTTCGGCCATGACGGCTTGGTCGGCTTCGATGTTCACGCACAGGTAGTGGGCCTTGCCCAGCTTGTTGATCTGGTAAGCCAGTTGACGGCGACCCCAGTCTTCAACACGGTGGATGTTGCCACCGCCGGCAGTGATCATGCCTTTGTAGCGCTCCAGCATGGCTGGAACTTGTTCGGACTGATCGGGATGGATCAGCAAAATGATTTCGTAATGACGCATTGAGACTCCTTGCGGTTAACCCAAAAGGTTGGAAAAGCCGCCCCCAGCGTCTGTCGGGGTGCGGCAAGGCGAAGCCTGCGATTATAGCTTGAAATCAGAAGCCCCGGTAGCCGCCTTCTGCACCCCCCGCCGGGGCTGGCAAGGGTTGGCGCGGGCTGACCCAACGAGCCGGCAGCAAAAGGGTCAGCAGCAGCATCACGCCAAAGCCCGTGGGCACCCCAAAAACACCCGCCGACAGCGGCTGTATGCCAAACCACAACCCCGCGCTGGGGTCCAGACCCCAGAAGTGGCGAAATCCTGGGGCATTGACCACCATGTAATACAGCGTGACACCCAAGCCCGCCAACATGCCCGCCACCACGGCCGGGCGGTGGACTTTGCGCCAGACCATGCCCAAGACCATGCCCGGGAAGAACGCGGCCGCCGCCAGTGAAAAAGAGGTCGAGACCAAGGCCAGGATTTCAGCCGGCTTGAACGCCGCCACCACAGCGGCCAGCATGGCCACCGCGAGCAGCGCAAATTTGGAGAGGATGACGCGCCCTTCGGCCGATTTGGGCTTGCGCTCCCTGCCCGGGCCAATGTCGTGCACCAGGGCATTGCTGATGGTCAAGAGCAGGCCATCGGCTGTTGACAAGGCCGCGGCCAGGCCACCGGCAGCCACCAGACCCGACACCACAAAAGGCATGCCCCCCATCTCCGGGGTGGCCAGCATGATCATGTCGGCCCCCAGCTTCAACTCACCCAGTTGCAGCACGCGGTCACCATTGACATCGGAAAACTCCAGCAGCGCGGAATCCAGCCTCGCCCATTGCGCCATCCAGCTGGGCAAATCTTCAAAACTGCTGCCCACCAGGTTGTTCATGACCTCGAACTTCACCAGCACCGCCAAGGCCGGCACACTCAGGTAGAGCAAACCAATGAAAAATAGCGACCAGGCCACCGAACTGCGCGCCTGGGCCACCGACGGGACGGTGTAAAAACGTGTCAGCAAATGCGGCAAACCCGCCGTCCCCACCATCAGGCAAAACACCAGGGCCAGAAAGTTGAGTCGGGATTCGCCAAACAGTTTGACCTCTTCGGGACTGCCCTGCGGGTTGCCGGCAAAGGCCTGGGCATGCGGGGGCATGCCGCCCAAAGGCTTGGCCCGCTCCCGGTTCTCCAGCATGGCCCGGGTCCACTGCTCGCGGGCCGCAGCGGCGTCGCGGGGCACGGCCAACAACTCACGCCGGGCTTGGGCGATGGCGGCGTAATCGGCCGATTGGGCCTTGAGCACGCGGATCTTTTCTTCCAGCTCCTGGCGAAGCGAGACCATCGCGCCTTCGACATTTGTCAGTCGCGCCTCGTAAACCTGGGCGCGGCGGGCAAACTCCTGGCGGACTTCGATCTCACCGGGGTCGTTGATCAGCTTCTTTTCAATCGCCTCGATTTGCGCCAACTGCTGACCGTAGACCAGGGGCGCCAAAGGGCTGCCGAGTTGCTTGTATGCCAGCCACGACACAGGGATCATGAACGCCAGCAACAGCATGATGTACTGGGCCACCTGCGTCCAGGTGATGGCCCGCATGCCGCCCAGGAAAGAACACAATAAGACCCCGCCCAAACCGAGCAAGATGCCAATCTCGAACTGCACGCCGGTCAGGCGCGAAGCGATCAGGCCAATGCCGTAGATCTGAGCCACCACATAAGTGAACGAACACAAGACCGAAGCCAGCGCTGCAATGATGCGCGGCCAGCGCCCGCCGTAGCGCTGGTCAAAATAGTCGGGCAAGGTGTAGAGCTTCATCGCGCGCAACTGGGGCGCGATCAGCAAGGCGACCAGACAAAAACCGCCTGTCCAGCCCATCACATAAGCCAAGCCCCCGGGCTGCTGGCCGCTGCCAGAAAAGCCCTGCAGGTACAGCGCCCCGGCCAGACTGATGAACGACGCCGCGCTCATCCAGTCGGCGGCTGTGGCCATGCCGTTGTACATGGCCGGGATGCGACGCCCCGCCACGTAGTACTCGTCCTCGTCGGTGGTCCGGCTCGAAATGCCGATCAAGGCATAAATCATCACCGTGCTGAACAGGAAGATGGGACCAATCAGGTTGCGCGACAAACCCCAGCGTTCAGCCCAGGCCATGGCGCCCATCAAACCGATCAGGATGGCGACATAAATCAGCACATTGCGGTGAAGCCGCCATGGGTTGGCCGCGTGGGGACGAACTGCCATGGTTGGGGTCACCGCAAAGTCTGAAATACTGGCATCAACGACCCAGATTGGTCCAGGTTTCGATGACGGTGTCGGGGTTCAGCGAAATCGAGCTGATGCCCTGGTCCATCAGCCAATGCGCAAAGTCGGGATGGTCCGAGGGGCCTTGACCGCAAATGCCGATGTACTTGCCCTGCGCCAGACAGGCTTTGATGGCCTGCGAAATCAAGGCCGTCACCGCTGGATCACGTTCATCAAAGTCCACCGCCAGCAACTCCATGCCCGAGTCGCGGTCCAGACCCAAAGTCAGCTGGGTCAGGTCGTTGGAGCCGATCGAGAAGCCATCAAAGAATTCCAGGAACTGCTCCGCCAGAATGGCGTTGCTGGGCACCTCGCACATCATGATGAGCTTGAGGCCGTCTTCGCCACGGCGCAAACCCTGGCTGGCCAGCAGCTGGGTGACCTTTTCGGCCTGTCCCAGGGTGCGCACAAAAGGCACCATGATCTGCACATTGGTCAGGCCCATCTCGCCACGCACCCGCTTGAGGGCCTCGCATTCCATGGCAAAGGCCTCGCCAAAGTCTTCGCTGATGTAACGGGCAGCGCCCCGGAAACCCAGCATCGGGTTTTCTTCTTCCGGCTCGTAACGGCTGCCGCCAATGAGCTTGCGGTACTCGTTGCTCTTGAAGTCGGACAAACGCACGATGACCGGCTTGGGCCAGAAAGCGGCGGCAATGCTGGCCACACCTTCGGCCACCTTGTCGACGTAAAAAGCGCGGGGGGACGCATGGCCACGGGCCACCGATTCCACGGCTTTTTTCAGGTCGGCATCGATGGCGGGGTAATCCAGGATGGCCTTGGGGTGCACGCCGATGTTGTTGTTGATGATGAACTCCAGACGCGCCAGACCCACGCCAGCATTGGGCAGCTGGGCAAAGTCAAACGCCAGCTGCGGGTTGCCCACGTTCATCATGATCTTGGTCTTGATCTCGGGCAGCACGCCACGCTGGATCTCGCTGACCTCGGTTTCCAGCAGGCCGTCGTAAATGTGGCCGGTATCGCCTTCGGCGCAGCTGACGGTGACCAGCGTGCCTTCGGTCAATTGCTCGGTGGCATTGCCGCAACCCACCACGGCCGGAATGCCCAACTCGCGGGCAATGATGGCGGCGTGGCAGGTGCGCCCGCCCCGGTTGGTGACGATGGCGCTGGCGCGTTTCATCACGGGTTCCCAGTTCGGGTCGGTCATGTCGGTCACCAGCACGTCGCCGGGCTGGACCTTGTCCATCTCGCTGATGTTGTGCACCAAACGCACGGGGCCAGTGCCGATCTTCTGCCCAATCGCGCGGCCTTCAGCCAGGATGGTGCTTTTGCCTTTGAGTTTGTAACGCAGCTCGGGCGCGCCCTTGGCCTGGCTTTTCACGGTTTCGGGACGGGCCTGCAGGATGTAGAGCAAGCCGTCGGTGCCGTCTTTGCCCCACTCGATGTCCATGGGGCGGCCGTAGTGCTGCTCGATCACCACCGCATAACGGGCCAATTGCTCAACCTCGTCATCGGTCAGGCTATAGCGGTTGCGCAGCTCGGTGGGCACATCGGTGGTTTTGACCAGCTTGCCCGACGCGGCTTTTTCTTCCGGTGTGGCAAACACCATCTCGATCAGTTTGGAGCCCAGGTTACGGCGGATGACACTGCGCTTGCCCGCGGCCAGCATGGGCTTGTGCACATAAAACTCATCCGGGTTCACAGCGCCTTGCACCACCGTTTCGCCCAGGCCGTAGCTGGAGGTGATGAACACCACGTCTTCAAAGCCCGACTCGGTGTCGATGGTGAACATGACGCCTGCCGCACCCAGATCGGAGCGCACCATGCGCTGCACACCCGCCGACAAGGCCACATCGGCGTGGGCAAAGCCCTTGTGCACGCGGTAGCTGATGGCGCGGTCGTTGTAGAGCGAGGCGAAGACCTCTTTCATCTTGTGCAGCACGTCGTCGATGCCGACCACGTTCAAAAAGGTTTCCTGCTGGCCTGCAAAGGACGCGTCCGGCAGGTCTTCGGCCGTGGCCGAAGAGCGCACCGCAAACGAAGCTTCAGGGTTGCTGCCCTGCAGGCGAACAAATTCTTCACGAATGGCTTTTTCCAGATCGGCCGGGAAAGGCTGGGCTTCAACCATGGCGCGGATCTCCGCACCTGCCGCGGCCAAGGCGCGCACGTCCTCGGTGTCCAGCGCGTCCAGGCGGGCGTTGATGCGATCGCTCAGGCCATCAAAAGCCAGGAACTGGCGAAACGCGTGGGCGGTGGTGGCAAAGCCCGTGGGCACCCGCACCCCTGATGGCAGCTGGGAAATCATCTCCCCCAGGCTGGCGTTTTTGCCACCGACCGACTCGACGTCGGTCATGCGCAATTGTTCAAAGGGGACGACCAGGGCGGTCTCACTGAAAAGATCAGACATGCAAAGCTCCAAAGTTAAAACCGGGTGCCATGGAGCCGGGAAGGGCTGTGTTGTTCTTGGGTTCGCGCGCCGACCGGGGGCCATGGATAATCGAATCATTTTAGGGGGCTTGGTGCCCCTGCCCTTTGAAATTTTTGCACGCATGTCCAAACGCACTGTTTTTTTCGTGTCTGACGGCACCGGCATCACGGCCGAGACTTTTGGCAACGCCATCCTGGCGCAGTTCGACATGAAAACGCGGCATGTGCGGCTGCCCTTCACCGACACCATCGACAAGGCGCACCAGGCGGTACGCCAAATCAACCACACGGCCGACACCGAAGGCAGCAAACCCATCGTCTTCACCACCCTGGTGAACATGGATGTCCTCAAAGTTCTGCAAGAGCACTGCCAGGGCATGCTGCTGGACATGTTCGGCACCTTCGTGAACCCGCTGGAAAACGAGCTGGGCATCAAGTCGCACCACCGGGTGGGCCGTTTTTCCGACGTGAGCAAAAGCAAGGAATACCACGACCGGATCGAAGCCATCAATTTTTCCCTAGCCCACGACGATGGCCAGTCGAACCGGGATCTGGAATCGGCCGATGTGATTTTGGTGGGTGTGAGCCGCAGCGGCAAAACCCCGACCAGCCTGTACCTGGCCATGCAGCATGGCCTCAAAGCGGCCAACTACCCCTTGATTCCGGAAGACTTTGAACGCAAGCAGCTGCCCCCTGCCCTGGTGCCGCACCGCAAAAAAATCTTCGGCCTGAGCATCCACCCCGACCGCCTGGCCGAAATTCGGGCAGAGCGCAGACCCAATTCGCGCTACTCCAGCATTGAAAACTGCCGCATGGAAGTGTCTGAAGCCGAGGCGATGATGCGCCGCTCAGGCATCCGCTGGCTGTCCACCACGACCAAATCGATCGAAGAAATCGCCACCACCATCCTGCAGGAAATCAAACCGGAGCGGCTGATTTATTGAACACTGGCTTCAGGCCAGGGTGGCGGCGATGCGCTCAGCGCATTGGCGGGCCTGATCGGCATCACGGGCTTCGACCATGACGCGCACCAAAGGCTCTGTGCCGCTGGCGCGGATCAGGACCCGCCCCGAATCGCCCAGCTCAACCTCGGCAGCGCGGGTGGCGTCCCACAAAGGCCGATGGCCTTCCCAGTCAAAACCCGGCTTCAGGCGCACATTGATCAGCGTCTGTGGGAACAGTGTGATGCCCTCCAGCAACTGCGCCATGGTCTGCCCACTGCCCACACATGCTTGCAACACCTGCAAGGCGCTGACCAACCCGTCACCCGTGGTGTGCTTGTCCAGGGCCAGCAAATGGCCTGAACCTTCACCGCCGAGCAACCAGCCCTTGTCGTGCAAGACCTCCAGCACATAACGGTCGCCCACTTTGGCCCGCACAAATTGCACGCCTCGCTGCTTGAGGGCCACTTCCACCGCCAGATTGGTCATCAAGGTGCCCACCGCGCCGGGCACGGCTTCATCCCGGGCCAAGCGGTCTGCGACCATCAAATACAACAACTCATCGCCATTGAACAGGCGACCACTGGCGTCCACGACTTGCAGGCGATCGGCATCGCCATCGAGCGCAATGCCGTAATCGGCCCGGTGGTCCTTGACCGCCTGCACCAGCGCATGGGGGTGGGTCGCGCCCACGCCTTTGTTGATGTTCAGGCCGTCGGGCGAGCAGCCGATGGCCACCACTTCGGCACCCAACTCATGGAACACCTTGGGCGCGATCTGGTAGGCGGCCCCGTGGGCGGCGTCCACCACAATCTTCAGGCCCTTGAGGGTCAGGTCGTTGGAGAAGGTGCTCTTGCAAAATTCGATGTAGCGACCTGCCGCATCGTCCAGACGCCGGGTTTTGCCCAGCGCGGCCGAATCCACCCAGACCGGGTCCTCAAGCAAGGTCGCTTCCACGGTCTCCTCCCAGGCGTCAGACAATTTCTTGCCTTGGGCGCTGAAGAACTTGATGCCGTTGTCGGCAAAGGGGTTGTGGCTCGCGCTGATCACCACCCCCAAAGAAGCGCGTTGCGCGCGGGTCAGATAAGCGACGGCCGGAGTGGGCACCGGGCCCAGCAAGACGACGTCGACCCCGGCCGAGTTGAAGCCCGACTCCAGGGCGCTTTCCAGCATGTACCCCGAAATGCGGGTGTCTTTGCCGATCAACACCGTTGGGTGCGCCTCTTGCGACTTCAAAACACGGCCCACGGCATGCGCCAGGCGCAAGATGAAATCGGGCGTGATCGGGCTTTGGCCCACCGTGCCGCGAATGCCGTCTGTGCCGAAATATTGACGTGCCATCTGAACAATCCTGATTTTTGTAATGACTGAGAGAATTTTAGTCGTCCAGACACACCGGAAAACTGACGGATACAAACGCTGAGCGCGTCAATGCGGCCTGGCGTTCTGGTTCATGGCCTGCCAGATCTTGAGCGCGTCCACCGTGTCCTTGACATCGTGCACCCGGACCACCGAAGCCCCCCGCTGCACCGCCAGCAAAGCCGCGGCCACACTGGCCGCTTGTCTTTGGGCAGGTTCCGGCACTTGCCCATCGTGGGCCAGTGCAGCGCCCAAAGCTGATTTCCGGGACCAGCCCGCCAAGACAGGCCGTCCCAGGTGCAACAAGTCAGCCTGCTGCGCCAACAGCTGAAAATTCTGCGCCACCGTCTTGCCAAAGCCGATACCCGGGTCCAGCACCAGCCGGGCAGCGCCCACCCCAGCATCCAGCAAGGCGTGCATGCGGGCATGCAAAAAGTTTTCCACCTCGCGCAGCACATCGCCCGCCATGGTCTCGATTTGCATGGTTTGCGGGTCACGGTGCATGTGCATCAGACACACACCGCAGCTTGGATGGGCAGCCACCACCTGCTCGGCCCCCGGCTGACGCAGCGCCCAGATGTCGTTGATGATGTCCACCCCCGCATCGAGCACCGCCTGCATCACCTCAGGCTTGTAAGTGTCCACCGATATGGGCACTTGCCAGCGAACCGCTTCGCGCAAAAAAGGAGCCAGCCGCGCCAACTCCTGCGCCATGGGCACCACCACAGCGCCTGGGCGGGTGGATTCCGCGCCGATGTCCAGAATGTCGGCCCCATCGCGCAACAGTTGCTCGGCGTGGCGCAAGGCTTGGGCGGTTTCGGCATGTTGTCCGCCGTCCGAAAAAGAATCGGGCGTGAGATTGACAATGCCCATGACTTTGGGCTGCGACAGGTCAAGCGCAAATCGGGTGGTTTGCCAGTGCAAGGCGCTGTTCGGTCGGGTCAGGGGGGTGTCCATCGGGGTGACTCCATGAAAAACGGGGCCCGAAGGCCCCGCTGTGGTCAGGCGCTGCCTGAGCCATCAAGCCGCAGTGGTAGCCGGCTCGGTTTGAACCGCAGGGGTTCCACCGCCATTGCCGCCACCCGAAGGGGGCGTGCGAGGTGTCCAGTCCTTGGGTGGCAAAGGATCGCGCCCGGCCATGATGTCGTCGATCTGGTCCTTGTCGATGGTTTCCCACTCCAGCAAGGCTTTGGCCATGGCGTGCATCTGGGCGCTGTGCTCCTCGATCAGGCGACGGGCCAGTTTGTACTGCTCGTCGATGATGCGGCGCACCTCCATGTCCACCTTTTGCATGGTGGACTCGCTCATGTTGGTGGTCTTGGTGACCGAACGACCCAAAAACACTTCGCCTTCGTTCTCGGCATAGACCATCGGGCCCAGCGCGTCGGTCATGCCATAACGCATCACCATGTCGCGGGCAATCGATGTGGCGCGCTCGAAATCGTTGCTGGCGCCCGTGGTCATCTGGTTCATGAACACTTCTTCCGCAATGCGGCCACCGAACAGCATGCTGATCTGGTTCAGCATGAACTCCTTGTCGTAGCTGTAGCGGTCTTGCTCGGGCAGGCTCATGGTCACACCCAAGGCGCGGCCACGGGGAATGATGGTGACCTTGTGCACCGGATCGCACTTGGGCAGCAGCTTGCCAATCAAGGCGTGGCCCGCTTCGTGGTAGGCCGTGTTGCGGCGCTCATGCTCGGGCATGACCATGCTCTTGCGCTCGGGGCCCATGAGGATTTTGTCCTTTGCCTTTTCGAAGTCCTGCATCTCGACCACACGGGCGTTGCGGCGTGCGGCCATCAGGGCGGCTTCGTTGCACAGGTTGGCCAAATCGGCACCGCTCATGCCGGGTGTGCCACGGGCGATCACGCCCGCATTGACATCCTGGCCGATGGGCACTTTGCGCATGTGCACGTTCAGGATCTGCTCACGGCCGCGAATATCGGGCAAGGTCACATACACCTGACGGTCAAAGCGACCCGGGCGCAGCAAAGCGGCGTCCAAAATGTCGGGACGGTTGGTGGCGGCCACCACGATCACGCCCAGGTTGGTCTCGAAACCGTCCATCTCGACCAGCATCTGGTTGAGGGTCTGCTCGCGCTCGTCGTTGCCGCCGCCCAGACCTGCTCCCCGCTGCCGGCCCACCGCATCGATTTCGTCGATGAAGATGATGCAAGGCGCGTTCTTTTTGGCGTTTTCGAACATGTCACGGACACGGGCTGCACCCACGCCGACGAACATTTCCACAAAGTCGGAGCCCGAAATGCTGAAAAACGGCACCTTGGCTTCTCCGGCGATGCCCTTGGCCAGCAAGGTCTTACCGGTTCCCGGTGGGCCCACAAGCAACAAGCCACGGGGAATGCGACCGCCCAATTTCTGGAATTTCTGCGGGTCCTTCAGGAAGTCCACCACTTCCTTGACTTCCTCTTTGGCTTCGTCACAACCGGCCACGTCCGCGAAAGTGACCTGGTTGTTGTTTTCATCGAGCATGCGGGCCTTGGACTTGCCAAAGCTGAACGCACCGCCCTTGCCACCACCCTGCATCTGGCGCATGAAGTACACCCAGACGCCGATCAGCAGCAGCATGGGTCCCCAACTGACCAGCAGGGTCATGAGCAGCGAGCCTTCCTCGCGGGGCTTGACGTCGAACTTCACGCCGCTGTTGATCAGGTCACCCACCAGACCGCGGTCCAGGTAGGTGGCGGTGGTCTTGATGCGGCGGTCATCGTTGGTGATGGCCAGAATTTCGGTGCCGCCAGGGCTCTCGGAAATGGTGGCGCTCTTGATCCGGTTACCGCGAACCTCTTCCAGAAAATCTGAATAGCCAATGGCACTCGCACCAGCGACACCACGGTTGTCAAATTGCTTGAACAAGGTGAACAGCACCATGGCAATCACCATCCAGACGGCAATTTTGGAAAACCAGGGGTTATTCAAGAGGGGCTCCAATCGAAAAAAATGACTGTTCTCATTCTAGGCCTGTAGAAGGCGGCCATGGCACCCGAATCGGGTTTTGGCCCTCTAAAAGGCAGGAATTACGACATCAAACACCGTGAATCAGGCCCATGCCCACCAAAAAAGTCTCCGCGGACTTGTCCCGGGAGGATTTGGGCTTGATCGGCTTGACCACCTTGAAGGTCTCCTTGAACATCTTGACGATCTGGCTGTAGCCACTGCCGTGGAACACCTTGACCACCAAAGCACCCTGCGGTTTCATGTGGTTTTGGGCGAATTCCACCGCCAACTCGATCAAATGCTGGACCCGCGCCGCGTCCGAAGACCCGATGCCCGACAAATTGGGGGCCATGTCGGAGACCACCACATCGGCCTGGCGGCCTTCCAGCGCGGCTTCGAGCAAGGCGGCGACCTCGTTTTCACGGAAATCTCCCTGAATGAAGTGCACACCTTCCACCGGGGCCATGGGCAAAATGTCCAGCGCGATGATGCGGCCGTTGAGTTCGCCCACCGCCGCGCCGTCCGGCGACAAACGGCGGCGCAGGTACTGGCTCCAGGCGCCCGGGGCCGAGCCCAGGTCCACCACCAGATCGCCCGGCCGGATCAAGCCCAGGGTTTCGTCGATTTCCTTGAGTTTGTAAGCCGCCCGCGCCCGGTAACCCTCTTTCAAGGCCAGTTTCACATAGGTGTCGTTGACGTGGTCGTTCAACCACGCTTTGTTGACCTTTTTACTTTTGGTTTTGACTTTCATTCTTTTGCGTCCTTGCGGGGATAATACGGGGATGCCCCAAATACAACTCACACCTGCCGAGCGCAAAGTTTTTCGCGCCGATGCCCACCACCTCGATCCCGTCGTCATGATCGGCGGCGATGGGCTGACCCCTGCCGTCATCAAGGAAACCGAAGCGGCCCTGAATGCCCACGGCCTGATCAAAATCCGTGTGCTGGGCGATGACCGTGCCGCACGCGAAGCCATGTTCGCCCAACTGGCCGACCAGCTCAGCGCCGCGCCCATCCAGCACATCGGCAAACTGCTGATCCTGTGGCGGCCTCAGCCCGAAAAAATCAAGGAGCACGACGAAGACCGCAAAGCCGGTCCACGCGACTTCAAAATCCTCAAATACAGCTCACGCGGCGGCCAGCGCCCCGAAGTCAAAACTGTTCGCGTCCTGGGCAACCAGCGGCTGGCCGCTGGCGGCCAGATCAAGCGGGCCAAGCCCAAGCAAAAGTCGGTCAAAAAAGGCCGCCACGACTGAAGGCTCCGGCTTCAATGACTGCGCCCCCACCAGGGGGTGACACCACCCACCAAGGCCGCCAAACAGCGGCCTTTGTTTTGCCTTAAACGTAAGACACGCCCACGATCTCGTAACGGCGCACACCGCCCGGAGCCTGAACTTCGGCCACATCGCCCTCTTCCTTGCCAATCAAGGCCCGCGCAATCGGGCTGCTGATGTTGATCAGCCCCAGCTTCAAATCGGCTTCGTCCTCGCCCACGATCTGGTAGGTCACAGACTCGCCCGTGCTCTCGTCTTCCAACTCGACCGTGGTGCCAAACACCACGCGCCCACCCGCATCCACCGATGCCGGGTCGATGATTTGCGCGGCCGACAGCTTGCCTTCGATTTCCTGAATCCGGCCTTCGATGAAGCCCTGACGGTCTTTGGCCGCATCGTATTCGGCGTTCTCGCTCAGGTCACCCTGGGCACGCGCTTCGGCAATGGCCTGGATCACGGCGGGACGGTCCACAGTTTTGAGGCGGTGCAACTCGTCCTTGAGTTTTTCGGCACCGCGTTTGGTGATCGGGATGGTTGACATGCTCTCGTTACTCCAAAAGGAAACCGCCGAGCGATGAGACTCGGCGGTCATTGGCAACATTATGCCCCGCACCCGGGTCGGGGTGCAGGACGAGGGGCCAAAGGTCAGGCGGCCAGTTGCGCGTGCATTTCCTGGATGGAAATCACGCCCAGTTGGTCCATGTACTTCATGCCCTCCACAGCCGCTTCCGCGCCGGCAATGGTAGTGAAGGTGGTGACGCGGTTGAGCAAGGCCGAGGTGCGGATGTGGCGCGAGTCGGCGATGGCGTTGCGGCGCTCTTCGACCGTGTTGATCACCAGCACAATTTCGTTGTTCTTGATCATGTCCACGATGTGCGGGCGGCCTTCGGTCACCTTGTTCACCGTGGCACACGCCACGCCTGCGGCCTGAATGGCCGCAGCCGTGCCCTTGGTGGCCACCAACTCAAAGCCCTGGGCCACCAACTGGCGGGCCACTTCGATGGCGCGAGCCTTGTCGTTGTTTTTCACCGAGATGAACACCTTGCCCGAGGGCGTGCCGTCGGCCTTGGTCGGACGCGGCAGCTTGGTGCCAGCGCCCAATTGGCTCTTCACAAAGGCTTCGCCAAAGGTCTTGCCCACGCCCATCACTTCGCCCGTGGATTTCATCTCGGGGCCAAGGATGGTGTCCACACCCGGGAACTTCACGAAGGGGAACACGGCTTCTTTCACGCTGAAATAAGGCGGTGTGACTTCTTTGGTGATGCCTTGTGACGCCAGAGACTGGCCCGCCATGCAGCGCGCGGCCACCTTGGCCAACTGGATACCCGTGGCTTTGGACACATAAGGCACGGTGCGAGAGGCACGGGGGTTGACTTCCAGCACGTAAATGACATCTTTGCCGTCCACATGCTGGATGGCAAACTGCACGTTCATCAGGCCCACCACGTTCAGCGCACCAGCCATGGCGGCCGATTGGCGCTTGAGTTCGGTCACGGTGGCTTCTGACAAGGAATAAGGCGGCAAGGAACACGCCGAGTCACCGCTGTGCACGCCCGCCTGCTCGATGTGCTCCATCACGCCACCGATGAAGGTCTTGCCTTCAGGGTCACGCAGGCAGTCCACATCGCATTCGATCGCGTCGTTCAGGAAACGGTCGAGCAACACAGGCGAATCGTGCGACACCTTGACCGCTTCGCGCATGTAACGCTCCAGATCGCGTTGCTCGTGCACGATTTCCATGGCGCGGCCACCCAGCACGTAGCTGGGGCGAACGACCAAGGGGTAACCCAAGGCGGCCGCTTTTTCCAAGGCTTCGGCCTCGGTGCGTGCTGTGGCGTTGGGCGGCTGGCGCAGACCGAGGTCTTGCAGCAGTTTCTGGAAACGCTCACGGTCTTCGGCCGCGTCGATCATGTCGGGGCTGGTGCCGATGATGGGCACGCCAGCGGCTTCCAAATCGAGCGCCAGCTTCAAAGGCGTTTGGCCACCGTATTGCACGATGACGCCTGTGGGCTTTTCCTTGTCGACGATTTCGAGCACGTCTTCCAAAGTCACGGGCTCGAAGTACAAACGGTCCGAGGTGTCGTAGTCGGTCGACACGGTCTCAGGGTTGCAGTTGACCATGATGGTTTCGTAACCATCTTCGCGCATGGCCAAGGCGGCATGCACGCAGCAGTAATCAAACTCGATGCCCTGGCCAATCCGGTTAGGACCGCCACCCAACACCATGATTTTTTTGTTGGTCGTCGGCTCGGCTTCGCATTCGCCATCTCCGTTGCCTTCATAGCAGGAGTACATGTAGGCGGTGTCGGTCGAGAACTCGGCCGCGCAGGTGTCCACGCGTTTGTAAACGGGGCGAACGTTCAGGGCATGGCGACGTGCACGCACCACATGCTCGGTGGTCTTGAGCAATTTGGCCAAGCGGCGGTCCGAGAAGCCTTTCTTCTTGAGCGCACGCAACTCGTCGGCCGTGATGACTTCGAGCGTGGTGGTTTCCAGTTCCAGCTCGATCTTCACGATCTCTTCGATCTGCACCAGGAACCAGGGGTCGATTTTGGTCAAGGCAAACACCTCGTCCACACTCAAACCCATGGCAAAGGCATCGCCCACGTACCAGATGCGCTCGGGGCCGGGCTCACCCAGCTCCTTTTCGAGCACTTCGCGGTCCTGGGTTTTCTCGTTCATGCCGTCCACGCCGACTTCCAAACCGCGCAGGGCTTTCTGGAAAGACTCCTGGAAGGTCCGGCCCATGGCCATGACCTCGCCCACCGATTTCATCTGGGTGGTCAGTCGGCTGTCGGCGGTCGGGAACTTCTCAAAGGCGAAACGCGGGATCTTGGTGACCACGTAATCGATCGAGGGCTCGAACGAGGCGGGCGTGGCACCGCCTGTGATTTCATTGCGCAACTCGTCGAGCGTGTAGCCCACGGCCAGCTTGGCCGCCACTTTGGCGATGGGGAAACCCGTGGCTTTGGAGGCCAGTGCCGATGAACGCGACACCCGGGGGTTCATCTCGATGACGACCATGCGGCCGTCTTTGGGGTTGATCGAGAACTGCACGTTGGAGCCGCCCGTGTCCACACCGATCTCGCGCAAAACGGCCAAAGAGGCGTTGCGCAGGATCTGGTATTCCTTGTCGGTCAGCGTTTGGGGTGGCGCCACGGTGATCGAGTCGCCCGTGTGCACGCCCATAGGGTCCAGGTTTTCGATCGAGCAGATGATGATGCAGTTATCAGCCTTGTCGCGCACGACTTCCATTTCATATTCTTTCCAGCCCAGTACGCTTTCTTCGATCAGCACCTGTTTGACAGGCGATGCGGC
>JACCEB010851974.1_pt1 | contig 15232 bp, 11 predicted proteins | sample 7454761 | NCBI WGS metagenome assembly JACCEB01 (sample SAMN15323454, study PRJNA562643) | freshwater metagenome | isolation source: river surface water | place: USA:Blue River Watershed | collected 2017-08-18 | reverse complement strand
GCAGTGCGTGGTCGTTTTCCTGACATTGCGTGGTCCGATATGCGCATTTTGGTGCGCACGCGTACCCACATGCAGGCCTACGAGGCGGCGCTGACGCGGGCCGCCATTCCGTTTATCGGAGACCGCGTTGGTGGTCTGCTCAATGAGCCCGAGGTGCTTGACTTCATGGCGCTCTTGCGTTTCTTGGCATTCCCCTGGTCCGATAGCGATCTTGCACAGACCCTGAAAAGCCCGCTCTTTGGTGTGAGCGATGCGCAGCTCGCAGCTGTGGCCGTATGTGGTGCACCCACCGTCGCACCTGGGCCATCTGCGCCCACGTTGTATGCGCGGCTTCGCGACATCACGCATCGGGCCGACAGTGATCCTGATCTTGTGCGGGCCTACACCACGCTCACCGAGTGGATGCATTGGTCGACCCAGTTGCCGGTGCACGATTTGTTGGATCGCATTCTCTATGCCCAAGAGGCGCTTGATCGATTCGCTGCGCGTTTTGGCGGCCGGCAGGGCCTGCAGTGCCTCGCCAACATCGAGGCCTTTGTCGCGTTGGCGTTGGACCTGGACACCGGCCGGCTGCCCAGTCTGCCGCGTTTTCTGCAAGAGTTGGGCCGTTGGTCACAGGCCAACACCAACGACACGCCATCGCCTGGCGCGATGCCAGCCAGCGATGCCGTGGTGCTGTCCACGCTGCATGGTGCAAAGGGCCTAGAGGCCAAGGTAGTGGTGTTGGCTGGCCTCATGGACAAAGAGACCGGTGACTCAGGATTGCGTTGGCTGATGCAGTGGAACCCCGATCGTGATGGCCTGCTCGGCGTGACCACCTGGCGCTCCGGCGATCCTTTCACGCCGCTTGTGGAGGCGGCGCTGCGCGACGATCGCCGGCAAGTCGATGAAGAGGATTTCAATCTGCTCTATGTCGGCATCACACGTGCCAAGCGCGTGTTGTTGTTGAGTGCGGCCGGCAATGACCGAAGCGATCGCAGTGATCACAAGGAATCGCAGAAAAAGTGGTTTGAAAAAATCAAAGACCATTGCGACGCGTGGGACCCTTCAGCCGAGCCGCTACCCTCTGTCGCAAGCCCTGTGCCCACATGGCGAAGCCTGCATGCCCCCACTACGGTCACGCCAGTGGCTGCCCGGGTGGCCACCGAGACCCTGGCCATGCGACAAGGCAAGGCCCTGCACCGTCTGCTTGAGCTAGGCGCACGATTGCCCGATGCGTTGGCCGCGCGGGCCATCGCCGAGTTTGCGCTGCCCACATCGGCACGTGAGGCGGTCCTGCATGCGGCGCAAACGATTGCCGATTCACCGATCGCATCAATCGTGTTTGATCCCGATCGCTTGGCCTATGCAGAGGCCGAGTGGCCAACCCGATTTCCGGGTATGCCGGCGATCATGCGGCCCGACCGCATCGTGCGGGTCGAGACCACCCCCGAGACCTGGTGGATCATTGATTTCAAGTGGGCGGTACTTGATTCGGAGCTTGCCGATTACGCCCAGCAACTGGCCGGATACGTGCAGGAGTTTCAGGCCATTCGGCCACAGGCCACGATCTGCGCAAAGATTTTGACGGCCAAGGCGCATGAGTGGCGTCTGATGGAAGGGCGCTTGGTACACTTCGCCTAGGCGGGCCGCCCCGCATTGGGAGTCGGCATACCTGGTCAGGTCGGGAACGAAGCAGCCAAGGCTGAATTTCTCAAGTGCCGGGGGTCCGGCTCGCCCCCACCAACGAGACCCATGACCGACGCCCTTTTTTCGTCCGACGAACTCCCGCCAGCCAACCCGATGGGCCAGTCGTCGCCCGTGGTCTTGGCCCGCAAGTGGCGTCCGAAAAAATTCGAACAGGTCGTGGGCCAGGGCCATGTCGTCAAAGCGTTGGCCCATGCGCTCGACGCCAAACGACTCCATCACGCCTATCTGCTGACCGGAACGCGTGGCACCGGCAAGACCACACTGGCCCGCATCATTGCCAAGGCCTTGAACTGCGAGCAGGGCATCAGCAGCCAGCCCTGCGGTGTCTGCAGTGCCTGCACCCAGATCGATGGCGGACGGTTCGTGGATTACATCGAGATTGATGCGGCATCGAACCGTGGTGTGGGCGAGATACAGCAGCTTTTAGAGCAGGCCCAGTTCGCGCCGACCGCGGGCCGCTTCAAGGTCTACGTGATTGACGAGGTCCACATGCTCTCCAATCACGCGTTTAACGCCATGCTGAAAACCCTGGAAGAGCCGCCTGCCGATGTGAAGTTTTTATTGGCCACGACCGATCCACAAAAAATACCCGTTACGGTGCTGTCACGCTGCCTGCAGTTCAATTTGAAAAATGTGCCGCCCGACACCCTGCAGACGCACCTGGATTGGGTGCTCGAACAAGAAGGCATCGCCAAGGATGCGCAGGCCCTGCAGTGGATCGCGCATGCGGCCCAGGGCAGCGTGCGCGATGCATTGTCATTGACCGATCAGGCCATTGCCTACGGTGCGGGCGAAGTGAGCCCGCAGGCCGTGCAGGCCATGCTGGGCTTAGTTCAGCGCGAGGTCTTGGCCAAGCTTTTGCGCGCGATTGCCGATCACGATCCCAAGGCAGCCTTTGCTGTTATGGAAGAGCTGTTTGCAGCCGGTGCATCGGCCGATGTTCTTTTGGCGGACATGGCCAAATGGTTTCATCAGGCCGCAACCCTGGCCACCCTAAAGATTGATGCGCACGACGACCCCACCGGTGCTGTGGCTGAGCTTGCTCAGAACATGTCGCCCGAGCTTCTGCAATTGAATTATCAGATCAGCGTGTTGGGCCGCCGCGATCTGGCGTTGGCCCCCGATGAGCGCACCGGCTTTGAGATGACGCTGCTTCGCTTGTTCGCGTTTCAGCCCGAGGCTGCAGGCGCATCCGTTCCTGCGCCGGCATCTTCGCGGGCGGCTGCGCTTCAGGCCGCGCGCACGCGCACTGCAGCCCCGGCGCCATCGCGCGAGGCCCATGCACCAGCCAAGCATGCACCTGTGCGTGACGCAGTATCCACGTCGGGCGCCTCAGCGCCAACAACTTCGCCCAAGGCTGTCGCAGATGCGCCCGAGGCGGCCTTGCCGGCAGCGTCATTAACACCCGAGCAATGGCCCACGGTCTCGCGTAGCCTTTCGGTCTCTGGGCTTGCCAAACAGTTTGCGCAGCAGGCTCAGCTGATCAGTTGTGTCGACACAGGCCGACTGGTGAATTGCAAGTTCCGCGTGACCATTCCTGCCTTGACCGAGACGTCCATCATTGCGAAGGCTCAGGATGCCTTGGCGGCGTATTTTGGAAAGCCTTGCCGGATCGAGACCGAGGTGGGCGAGTCAGCGGCGATGACCGCTGCGGCAGAAGACGCCGATGCCGACGCCCAGGCGCAGGAGCAGGCCGAACGCGCGATCCATGCGGACCCGGCCGTGCAGGCGGTGCTCAAAGAATTTAGTGGTGCAACGATTGTTCCGGGCAGTATTCGTCCGGTAAAGAAAGGAAGCAGCTCATGATGAAGGGTCAGATCGCAGGTCTGATGCGCCAGGCGCAGCAGATGCAAGAAAAAATGAAGCAGGTGCAAGACAGCCTTGCCAATGAGGTCGTGGAGGGGCAGGCCGGTGCAGGCCTGGTCAAAGTCAGCATGAATTGCAAAAACCAGGTGAAGTCGGTGTCGATCGATCCAAGCCTGATGACCGCAGATGCCGATGACCGTGAGACGCTCCAAGATCTGATCACGGCAGCTGTCAATGATGCAGCGGCCAAGGCCGAGGCGATCAGTCAGCAGCGTATGTCGGCGGTCACCGCGGGTCTGCCGCTGCCGCCGGGCATGAAACTTTTTTAATTCGCGCATCGGATCGCCGCATCGGGTGGGTATGCACTCATGAAATCCTTGCCGGCCACGCCGCATGCGTTGGACCATCTCACCGAGTGCTTGCGACGGCTTCCCGGTGTTGGGCCCAAGACCGCGCAGCGCATGGCCATGCATCTTTTGCAGCATGATCGCGGCGGTGCCGAGCAGCTTGGCCAGTCGCTTTTGCATGCGGTATCGGCCATTCGGCATTGCGCCCAGTGCAACACGTTTACCGAAGACGACGTCTGCGGTGTGTGCGCCAGTAGCACCCGCGATCGCTCGCAGCTCTGCGTGGTGGAGTCGCCGGCCGATTTGTTGGCGGTCGAGCAGAGCCATGCATGGCGAGGGCTCTACTTTGTGTTGATGGGCCGGCTTTCCCCGTTGGATGGAATTGGCCCGAAAGACATTCACCTGGACCGGCTGCTTGCACGCATTGCCGATCCGGAAGTCAAAGAGGTGGTGATTGCCACGAATTTCACCCCGGAAGGCGAGGCCACCGCACATGCCATCGAAACGGTGTTGAAATCCAAGGGGCTGGAGTCGCAAAAGAAAATTGCGCGTCTGGCGCGGGGCGTTCCCGTTGGCGGTGAGTTGGAATACATTGATCTGGGCACGATTGCCCAAGCCATGCGCGATCGTCGTCGCATTTAAAAAGGAAACGCAGGATGTCCACTGCTCTGTGGTGTTTATTGATCGCCGGCCTGATGCCGATCATTTGTGCGGGTATTTCAAAGTGGGGCGCCTCGGATTTTGATAACGCCAGCCCGCGTGAATGGCTGGCGCGTCAAGAAGGCCATCGCAAGCGGGCCAATGCTGCCCAGGCGAACAGCTGGGAGGCCTTTGCCTTGTTCAGTACCGCTGTTCTTGTGGCGCTGCATAACAACGTCGATGCGCAGAAACTCGATAACCTGGCGGTGTTCTTTATCGTGAGCCGGGTGCTCTTTATCGCGTTTTATCTTATGGACCGCTCGACGTTGCGGTCCTTAGCCTGGCTTGCGGGCCTCTTTACCACCTTCACGATTTTCGGTTCCGGCGCCTAAGCCGTATAATCACCAAAATTCCGGGAGTAAATTTCTTGTTTCGCCAGTCTTCAACCGTGGCGAAGGCGTTGCTTGCGCTCGCCGATGGCACGGTGTTCCAAGGGCAGTCGATCGGTGCCAACGGTTTGTCGGTAGGGGAAGTTGTTTTCAACACCGCCATGACCGGTTACCAGGAAATCCTGACCGACCCCAGCTACAGCCGTCAGATCGTTACCCTTACCTACCCGCACATTGGCAATGTCGGCATCAATGCAGAAGATGCTGAGTCTTGCCAAACGCACGCAGCGGGCCTGGTGATTCGCGATCTGTCGCATGTCGTTTCCAATTTCCGCGCGCAACAGTCGCTGACCGAGTCGCTTCAGGCGGCCAAGGTCGTAGGCATTGCCGGTATCGATACCCGAAAGCTCACCCGAATTCTTCGTGAGAAGGGCGCGCAAAACGGCGCTCTGCTTGCGTTACCCCCGGGTGAGTCCATCACCGATGAGCACATCGAAGAGGCCCTTGCTAAAGCCAAGGCGTTTCCAGGCCTGGTCGGCATGGACCTGGCCAAGGTGGTCTCGACCACGAAGCCTTACACCTGGACCGAGGGCAGCTGGGTCTTGGGTAAGGGCCACGCCAATGTGACGAACACACCCTTTCATGTGGTGGCGCTCGACTTTGGCGTGAAGTTAAACATCTTGCGCATGCTTGCGGATCGCGGCTGCAAGGTTACGGTCATGCCCGCACAGACCTCGTTTGCCGATCTCGCAGCACTTAACCCTGATGGCGTGTTTCTGTCGAACGGTCCCGGCGACCCCGAGCCCTGCGACTATGCCATTGCCGCTGCAAAAGCTGCGATGGAGAAAAAGCTCCCTGTGTTTGGCATCTGTCTGGGTCACCAGATTCTCGCCTTAGCGTCAGGCGCAAAGACACTGAAGATGAAGTTTGGCCATCATGGCGCAAACCATCCTGTGCAGGATCTCGACAGCAAGCGTGTGTTCATCACCTCGCAGAACCATGGGTTTGCAGTGGATGCGAAATCACTGCCGTCCAATCTGCGGGTGACCCATGTGTCGCTCTTTGACCAGTCGATCCAAGGCCTTGAGCGCACCGATGTTCCCGCCTTCTGTTTCCAGGGCCACCCCGAGGCGAGCCCTGGCCCGCACGACATCGGCCCGCTTTTCGATCGGTTCATCTCGCTTATGCAGGCACACCGCAAACAGGCCGGGGGCGCACATGCCTAAGCGTACCGACATCAAAAGCATTCTGATCATTGGCGCGGGCCCGATTGTGATCGGCCAGGCCTGCGAGTTCGACTATTCGGGTGCCCAGGCCTGCAAGGCGTTGAAGGAAGAGGGCTACAAGGTCATTCTGGTCAACAGCAATCCGGCCACGATCATGACCGACCCTGAGACAGCCGATGTGACCTACATCGAGCCGATCACCTGGCAGACCGTGGCCAAGATCATTGAAAAAGAAAGGCCCGATGCGCTTCTGCCCACGATGGGTGGCCAGACCGCATTGAACTGCGCGCTGGATCTGCACCGCGAGGGTGTGCTCGATAAGTTCAAGGTTGAGCTGATTGGCGCGAAAGAAGAGGCCATTGAGAAGGCCGAAGACCGCCTTAAGTTCAAAGACGCCATGACCAAGATCGGTCTGGACTCTGCCAAGTCGGGCATTGCCCACACCCTGGAAGAGGCCTGGGCGGTGCAAAAACAGATCGGCGCAATCACCGGAGGCAGCGGCTTTCCCTTGGTGATCCGTCCGAGCTTTACGCTCGGCGGCACCGGCGGCGGCATTGCCTACAACGCCGAAGAATTCGAAACCATTTGCAAGCGCGGAATTGAGGCTTCGCCCACCAGCGAATTGCTGATCGAAGAGTCGCTGATTGGCTGGAAAGAATACGAGATGGAAGTGGTCCGCGACCGTGCGGACAACTGCATCATTGTGTGTTCGATCGAAAACCTGGATCCCATGGGCATCCACACAGGTGATTCGATCACCGTGGCGCCGGCGCAGACCCTGACCGACAAGGAATACCAGGTCATGCGCGATGCATCGATTGCGATTCTTCGCGAGATCGGTGTCGATACGGGCGGATCCAACGTGCAGTTCGCGGTGAACCCAGAAAACGGCCGGCTTATCGTGATTGAGATGAATCCACGGGTGTCGCGCTCTTCCGCATTGGCCTCCAAGGCCACCGGCTTTCCGATTGCCAAGGTGGCTGCCAAGCTCGCTGTGGGCTACACGCTTGATGAACTGAAAAATGACATCACCGGCGGCGCAACGCCGGCCTCGTTTGAGCCGACGATTGATTACGTGGTGACCAAGGTGCCGCGCTTTGCGTTTGAGAAATTCCCGCTGGCCGATTCCCACCTCACCACCCAGATGAAATCCGTGGGCGAGGTCATGGCCATGGGCCGGACCTTCCAAGAGTCCTTCCAAAAGGCCCTGCGTGGCTTAGAGGTTGGCGTGGATGGCATGAACCAGAAGACCGTGGATCGCGAGCGCATCGAAGAAGAGCTCGGTGAACCCGGGCCGGAGCGTATTTGGTATGTGGGCGATGCATTCGCCCAGGGCTTTACGGTGGAGGAAGTCCACCAGCTCACCAAGATTGACCCGTGGTTTTTGGTGCAGATCAAAGAGATCATCGATATCGAACTGGAGCTCGACAAGCTCACCCTAGCGGATTTGGATGCCGAGTCCCTGCGCAGCCTTAAGCGTAAGGGCTTCTCCGATCGTCGCCTGGCCTACCTGCTCGACACCACCGAAGGCGAGGTGCGAAAGCTGCGCCATTCGTTGAATGTGCGGCCGGTCTACAAACGGGTCGACACCTGCGCGGCCGAGTTCTCGACCTCCACTTCGTATTTCTATTCCACTTACGAAGAAGAGTGCGAGTCCAATCCCACGAACAACAAAAAAGTTATGGTGTTGGGCGGCGGTCCTAACCGTATCGGCCAGGGTATCGAATTCGACTACTGCTGTGTGCACGCAGCCATGGCCCTGCGTGAGGACGGGTTTGAGACCATCATGGTCAACTGCAACCCCGAGACCGTTTCGACCGACTACGACACTTCAGATCGGCTGTATTTCGAGCCGCTGACGCTCGAAGACGTTCTTGAGATCGTAGATAAAGAAAAACCGATCGGCGTGATCGTGCAGTACGGCGGCCAGACGCCGCTCAAACTCGCCAAGGCGCTTGAAGCAGCCGGTGTGCCGATTGTGGGCACCTCCCCAGAATCGATCGACATTGCCGAGGATCGTGAGCGCTTCCAAAAGCTTCTGATGAAGCTCGAACTGCGTCAGCCGCCCAATCGCACCGCCCGCAACGAAGAAGAGGCCATTCGTCTGGCCCAGGAAATTGGCTACCCCTTGGTGGTGCGCCCGAGCTATGTGTTGGGCGGCCGTGCCATGGAGATCGTGCACGAGCAGCGTGATCTCGAGCGTTACATGCGCGAGGCGGTCAAGGTATCGAATGACTCTCCTGTGCTGCTTGATCGGTTCCTAAACGATGCGATCGAGGTCGATGTCGACTGCCTCTCCGACGGCAAGCGCGTGTTTATCGGCGGCGTGATGGAACACATCGAGCAGGCGGGCGTGCATTCGGGCGATTCGGCCTGCAGTCTCCCGCCGTTTTCGTTAAGCCCTGAGCTGATCGAAGAATTGAAACGCCAGACGGCGCTGATGTCGCGTGCCTTAAACGTGGTGGGCCTGATGAATGTGCAATTTGCCATTCAGAACGGCACGGTCTTTGTGCTCGAAGTGAACCCACGTGCCTCGCGCACGGTGCCCTATGTCTCCAAAGCCACGGGCATTCCGTTGGCCAAGGTGGCGGCCCGTGCCATGTTGAATCGTTCACTGGATGATCAAGGCATCGGTGCAGAGATTCATCCGCCGTACTACTCGGTCAAAGAGGCCGTGTTCCCGTTCGTGAAGTTCCCGGGTGTGGACACGATTCTGGGGCCCGAGATGAAATCCACCGGCGAGGTCATGGGCGTGGGCGACACGTTCGCCGAGGCTTTTGTGAAGTCCCAACTGGGTGCAGGCGTGCGTCTTCCGACTTCGGGCTGCGCGTTCATCAGCGTGAAAAACAGTGACAAGCCGGCCATGGTCGAGATTGCGCGCATGCTGGCCGACCTGGGATTCAAACTTGTGGCCACACGGGGCACAGCCGCTGCCATCACACAGGCCGGCATTGCCTGTGCCACCGTCAACAAGGTGACCGAGGGCCGCCCGCATGTGGTGGACATGATTAAAAACGGTGATGTACAGTTCGTGATCAACACGGTCGAAGAAAAGCGCACGGCCATTACCGATTCGCGGTCCATCCGCACCACGGCACTGGCCTCCCGGGTGACCACCTACACCACCATCGCGGGAGCCCGTGCAGCCGTTGAGGGCATTCGCCACCTGGCCGATGCCACACTGACCGTGATCGACGTTCAGTCCATGCACAAGAAAGTGAAGGCAACGGTATGAGTACAACGCCACTTACCGTTCGGGGCGCCGAACTTCTCAAAGAAGAGCTGACGCGGCTGAAGCACGTGGATCGGCCCGCAGTGATTCAGGCCATCGCTGAGGCCCGTGCCCAGGGCGATCTGTCTGAAAACGCCGAATACGATGCCGCCAAAGAACGACAGGGCTTTATCGAGGGCCGCATTGCAGAGCTCGAATCCAAGCTTGCCCAGGCCCAGGTGATCGACCCGAAGGCCATCGAGCAAGACGGGCGCGTGGTGTTCGGCACTACGGTGGAATTGGTGGATATCGAATCCGATGCCAAGCACGTCTACCAGATTGTGGGCGATGACGAGGCCGATCTAAAGCAAAACAAGATTTCCATTTCCAGTCCGATTGCCCGTGCGTTGATCGGTAAATCGGTGGGTGATGTCGCCACCGTGCACGCGCCCGGCGGTGCCCGTCAGGTGGAAATCCTTGAGGTCCGCTACGAGTAAGCGTTGCCTGGGCTGACACCGGTTACCGGTGTCGAGCGCGGCCGTTACGCCAGTCTGCGATGGCCAAAAATAAATTTAACCCTCAGTGGATGCACATGCATCTCACGGATCCCTATGTCCGTCAGGCGCAGGCCAAAGGCTATCGCTCACGGGCCGCATTCAAATTGCTTGGGATTCACGAAAAAGACAAGCTGATCAAACCGGGCATGACGGTGGTGGATCTTGGCAGCGCGCCCGGCAGCTGGTCTCAGGTGGTGCGCGAAATTCTCTCGGTCAAGGCACCGGGTGAGAGTGGTAAACGCGTGCATGGCCGCATTCTGGCGCTTGATATTCTGCCCATGGAGCCCATCGCCGATGTGGAGTTTCTGGAAGGCGATTTCCGTGAAGACAGCGTTGCTCAGGCCCTGGCCGACAAGCTTGGCGGGGAAAAGGTGGACCTGGTGCTCTCCGATATGGCGCCCAACTTGTCGGGCGTGGAGTCCGCCGATGCTGCGCGCATTGCCCACGTCTGCGAGCTCGCCCTTGAATTCGCATTGGCGCACTTAAAACCCGACGGTGCGCTGCTGGTTAAAGCCTTTCAAGGCAGCGGCTACAGCCAGCTTGTGGAGCTCTTTAAGCGTCATTTCGTGACCGTTTCACCCCGAAAGCCCCCAGCATCACGCGCCCAGTCGTCCGAGACCTTTCTTCTTGGCCGCAGGCTCAAATCCACCTGAATCGGCCCCAAAGGCACTCCCCCCTGGGGTTTTTCCATTACAACCCCTTGAAAAACCGCGTCAGGACGCCATTTGGCTATCAATGGCGTTGAAAAATCCAATTGAGGAAACCAATCCCGGGGCATAGAATCCAAGACATTCACCGGGTTTTTGTGGCCGGCCCTATCGCTTTGATTTTTGAAGGAGTAGCACCTTGAACAACATGATCCCCAAAGCAGCCATCTGGATGGTGATTGCCTTGGTTCTGTTCACGGTATTTCGTCAGTTTGACAACCGTCAGGCCCGCGGGCCCGAGGTGCCGTACTCGCAATTTATGGAAGAGGCCCGTCAGGGCCGCATCAAGTCGGCCCAGGTGGAAGGCCGCACGGTCCGTGCGATCACCAACGATGAGCGTCAGATCGTCGTCAACACGCCGCAAGACCTCTGGATGGTTTCCGATCTGATGAAGTACGGCGTGCGGGTGTCGGCCAAGGCTGAGGAAGAGCCCTCACTGCTGATGAGCATTTTCGTGTCGTGGTTCCCCATGCTGCTTTTGATCGCGGTCTGGGTGTTCTTTATGCGCCAGATGCAGGGTGGCGGAAAAGGCGGAGCCTTCTCGTTTGGAAAATCGCGCGCCCGCATGCTCGATGAAAACACCAACACGGTGACCTTTGCCGATGTGGCCGGCTGCGATGAAGCCAAAGAAGACGTGGTGGAACTGGTCGAGTTCTTGCGCGACCCCTCGAAGTTCCAGAAGCTGGGTGGCCGCATTCCTCGCGGTGTGCTCATGGTGGGCCAGCCCGGTACCGGTAAAACATTGTTGGCCAAGGCGATTGCCGGCGAGGCCAAGGTGCCATTTTTCTCGATCTCCGGATCTGATTTCGTGGAGATGTTTGTGGGTGTGGGTGCAGCCCGTGTCCGCGATATGTTTGAGCAGGCTAAAAAACAGGCGCCTTGCATCATCTTTATCGACGAGATCGATGCCGTGGGCCGTCAGCGTGGTGCAGGCCTCGGTGGCGGTAACGATGAGCGCGAGCAGACCCTGAACCAGATGCTGGTCGAGATGGATGGATTCGAGACCGGCCAGGGCATCATCGTGATTGCCGCAACCAACCGCCCCGATGTATTGGATCCCGCATTGCTTCGCCCGGGCCGTTTTGACCGCCAGGTGGTGGTGTCGCTCCCCGATGTCCGTGGCCGCGAGCAGATTCTGAACGTGCATATGCGCAAGGTGCCCATTGCAACCGATGTCCGTGCCGATATCTTGGCCCGTGGCACGCCTGGTTTCTCTGGTGCGGATCTGGCTAACTTAGTTAACGAAGCAGCGCTCTTTGCAGCCCGTCGCAACGGTCGCGTTGTGGAGATGATGGATTTCGAAAAAGCCAAAGACAAAATCATGATGGGTGCCGAGCGTAAGTCCATCGTGATGCCCGAAGAAGAGCGCAAGAACACGGCCTATCACGAGTCGGGCCATGCGCTGGTTGCCCGCATGCTGCCGAAGACCGACCCGGTGCATAAGGTCACCATCATTCCTCGTGGCCGCGCCCTTGGTGTGACCATGCAGCTGCCCGAAGGCGACCGCTACAGCATGGACAAAGAGCGCATGCTCAATACTATTTCCGTGCTTTTCGGTGGCCGCATCGCCGAGGAAGTCTTCATGAATCAGATGACCACCGGCGCATCCAACGATTTTGAGCGTGCCACTTCCTTGGCCCGTGACATGGTGACCCGTTACGGCATGAGTGATGAGCTCGGCCCAATGGTCTACGCTGAAAACGAAGGCGAAGTGTTCTTGGGCCGCTCGATCACCAAGACCACCCATGTCTCGGAAAACACCATGCAGAAGGTCGACAAAGAAATTCGTCGCATCATCGACGAGCAATACGCTGTTGCACGCAAGATCATCGAAGACAACAAAGACAAAATGCATGCCATGGCCAACGCGCTTCTCGACTGGGAAACGATTGATGCTGACCAGATCAACGACATCGTCGAAGGCCGTCCGCCCCGTCCGCCCAAACAGGCCGGCTCGGGCACCCCGAACTCCGGAGGCCCCGGTCCCACGGGTGTAGCGCCTACGGCGCCGGCTGCCGCGTAACGGCATGGCAGTCACAGCAGTAGATCAACCGGCGGAACACCCGCCGGTTTTTCTTTGTGGGCGGCACACCTTGCCGCTGACACGCCCGCTCGTCATGGGCATCGTGAACGTGACTCCGGATTCTTTTTCCGACGGCGGCCAGTTTTGGGCGCCAGGCCAGGGTCTTGATACTGCCCGGGCCATTGCGCATGCAGAGCAGCTGGTGGCTGAAGGGGCCGATATTCTCGATATCGGCGGCGAGTCGACCCGCCCTGGGGCCGAACCGGTCAGTGTTCAGCAGGAGTGCGACCGTGTGCTTCCGGTGGTCGAGGGCCTGCGCCATCTGGGCCGACCGATCTCGGTGGACACACGCCGGCCCGAGGTCATGCGACAGGCGATTGCCTGCGGTGCCGACATGATCAACGATGTGAACGGCTTTCGCGATCCTGAAGCATTTGCAGTGGCGGTTGGTGCGCAGTGTGGGCTGTGCGTGATGCACATGCAGGGTGAGCCGCAGACCATGCAGGATGCGCCCGTGTACACCGATGTTGTCGCCGAGGTCACCGCGTTTTTGATGGCCCAGCGTGATGCGCTGATGGCCAGCGGCGTTCAGCGCGAGCGCATCGTGCTCGACCCCGGATTTGGATTTGGTAAGACGCTTGAGCACAACCTAGCCCTCATGCGCGCCTTGGGGGCGCTCAGCGCCCGGCAGCCGATCCTGGTCGGGGTCTCCCGAAAGCGCATGATCGGGGCGCTGATGGGGGTGCCGTCAGAGCCCCATGAGCGGGTGTCTGGCAGCGTGGCAGCAGCGCTGTGGGCGGCAGCCCAGGGCGCACAGGTGCTTCGCGTGCACGATGTTCGGGCCACGGTACAGGCGCTCTCGGTCTGGAGGGGTCTGTCGGGCTCCGGCGTCTAAAATGACGCCATGACAGCGCGTCACTATTTTGGAACCGATGGCATTCGCGGCAAGGTGGGCAAGGCCCCGATCACGCCCGACATCGTCTTAAAGCTCGGCAATGCGGCTGGGCGGGTCCTCGTGGCCCGGGCACGCGCTCAGGGCCAGACCGGCCACCCCTGCGTGCTGATCGGCAAAGACACCCGTATCTCGGGCTACATGTTGGAGTCCGCCTTGGAGTCGGGCTTAAGCGCGGCAGGGGTTGATGTGGTCTTGATCGGCCCCATGCCTACGCCGGCCGTGGCCTACCTGACCCGCGCACTGCGGCTGTCTGCCGGCATTGTGATCAGTGCCTCGCATAACCGCTTTGATGACAACGGCATCAAGTTTTTCGATGGCCAGGGTGAAAAACTATCTGACAGCATTGAGCAGGCCATCGAGACTGCGCTGGATGAGCCTCTGGTGTGTGTGCCTTCGGCCGAACTGGGCAAGGTCCGGCGCTTAAACGATGCATCGGGCCGCTACATTGAATTTTGTAAAAACACTTTCCCAACGTCGTTGTCGCTGCGTGGGCTGCGTTTAGTGATCGATTGTGCCCATGGTGCTGCCTATCAGGTGGCACGGCCGGTGTTTCATGAACTCGGTGCCGATGTGGTCATGATGGGCCACGAGCCCGATGGTTTTAACATCAACGACAAGGTCGGTGCGACGGCGCCCGCAGCCTTGGCGGCCAAGGTGGTTGCCGAAGGGGCGGACTATGGCATTGCATTGGATGGCGATGCCGACAGGCTGATCATGGTCGATGCCCAGGGCACGGTGTTTGACGGTGATCAGCTGCTCTACGCGATCGTCAAAGATCGGCTGCAGCATGTGAGCGTGAATGCGGTCGCCGGCGTGGTGGGCACGCTGATGACCAACCTCGGATTTGAACAGGCGATGGAGCGTCTGCACGTTGATTTTCGCCGCGCGCGCGTGGGCGACCGCTATGTCATGGAGATGCTCAAAGAGACCGGATGGAGTCTGGGTGGTGAGTCTTCGGGCCACATTCTTTGTTTGGATCAGCACACCACCGGCGATGGCATCGTGAGTGCGTTGCAGGTGCTTGCCGCAGTGGTAAGGTTTAAGCAGCCTTTGGGTGTGTTTGTGGGCGATATGACGATGTTTCCCCAGACCATGATCAATGTGCCGGTGGCACCCGGCCGCGACTGGCAAAAAAGCCCGCCGGTGACAGATGCCTGCGCGGCCGCCCAGACGGCCTTGGGCAGGTCTGGCCGATTACTGATCCGTGCCTCGGGCACCGAGCCTGTGGTTCGGGTGATGGTCGAGGCCGAAGACGCGCTGCTTGCCAAACGAACGGCAGAGTCGGTGGCCCAGGTCGTCCAGCACCACTGCGGCTAGGCGGAAGCGACGATCGGTCTGCGCCGCCGCCTAGACCAGCAGCAGGCCCCAGACCACCACGGCGTGCACGATAGCGCCGAGCACGGCCGCGCTTCCCATGTCTTTCACTTTTTTAGACAGCTGGTTTTGCTCTGTGGAAATCCGGTCGATGGTTTTTTCGATGGCGGTATTGAGCAGTTCAACAATCACCACCAAAATCAGGCTGCTGATCATCAGGGCCTGTTCTAGCCGGCTCTTGCCAACATAGATTGCGGCGATCACCAGAACCGGTAGCAGCGCAATCTCGACCTTGATGGCCTCTTCTGATCGCCATGCGGCGCCAAAGCCTTCAAGGGAATACAAAAACGCTGATATCAGGCGGCGACG
>JACCEB011554516.1_pt1 | contig 15248 bp, 16 predicted proteins | sample 7454761 | NCBI WGS metagenome assembly JACCEB01 (sample SAMN15323454, study PRJNA562643) | freshwater metagenome | isolation source: river surface water | place: USA:Blue River Watershed | collected 2017-08-18 | reverse complement strand
CCCTTTCGCTTTCCACCATTCCTTCTTGCTGGTAAATGCGCTACTGGTAGGTTGTTCCAATTGTTGTTCTCACTTACATTCTCGCTTACGTTGTTGTTACTATTATTTTCCTCTTCTTCATCTTCTTCCTCTTCTTCCTCTTCTTCCTCTTCTAACCTTCTAAGATAATCATTATGATTTTCTTGCCTACGTTTAACTATATTAATTTTGTTTCCATATAATTGTTTCTTTTCGTTATTTAATCGTGTCAATACACTACTATTGTATCTAGTAATTCTACCTGCTGGATGTTCAGCTACATCATATTTCACGTCTCCTTCAAAACCAATAATTTTACGGCGTATTATACCCACTCCTGCCAAAGATAAATTATCAGGAAATAATATTCCTACTTCGTCTCCTTGATTAAAAGTATTTGACATTTTATTTATCACATAGATTTTATACTTGATTTACTTAGACCACGCTCGCGACATAATTTGACGATTTTATTTTTGCTGCAATTATCTCTACAGGTTTTCTTCTTTATTCCCACCATCCCGGGGTTAGTGCATGTTATTTTTCATAATTTTTGACATATTTAACGATATGAGGGTACATAGTAATATATACGCGGGTCCATAATTGACATATTTACAAATAACACAAGAAAAATGTCATATATAGATATATACAAATGATTGCCGTCCTGCTGTTTATTTTGCTCTCGCCCGGTTTCCTCCTTTCCATCCCCGCCGTTGGTGGTAAGTACCTTATGACCGGCAAGACCTCTGTCACTGCTGTGCTCGTCCATGCAGTTGTCTTCGGTCTTGCTCTTTATCTCCTCAAGACTTACTACGGTATTGAGGGGTTCGCTGAGGCCGCACTTACTGGTCGCACCGCAAAAGCTGCTGCTAAGGTAGAACGTAGTGTTGTAGGTCGTAAGGGTCTTGCAAAGGCAGAAAAAGTTAAATAAATACAAACTACAACTAGAATGAACTCCATATTGATTTACATGTTACTGTTTGTTGTCCTCTCCCCAGGTCTCTTCTTTCATGTTGGTGCTCCTCCTAGCCACTCTATACGTCTCAAGTCAGTCCTCATTCACGCTATGATATTTGCAGCATCACTTGTTACATTACGTGCCCTGTTCAAGGCCTACCCATTCCTAGAAGGGTTTGAAGATACACCTGGCCCGGCCCCTTTACCCGAGCCTATTGCAAAAGAGAACCCACCAGCACGTCGCTCATAAACCTAAATCCGTCTTCTCCCATTCATAGTAGTTCTATGGATACATCTCGTCCAAAAGGAGGTATTGTTACTATCTTAGATTTGGCCGACAGAGATGGGCAAGATGATTTCTTCACACCCATCACATCTGAACACACATTTCTCCACCGTGACCAAACACGCACAATCCCTTTCACTCCCACACTCCAAACATTTCCTTACCGTGGCCCAGCCACCTTTGGAAATACAATCATGGTGGATTTGAATGCTACTGATATGGGTGACCTACTTCATTATATTGGTATCCAAATCCAACTTGACCACTGGCTTCAATCACCAGATATCTATAAATTCCTTGCTGGTATTTACACTTACACAGACCCATCTGGGGCTTGGACTTGGGCAAATGCGCTAGGGACTGTATTAGTTGAACGTGCATATATTATGATTAATGACACTACAATAGAAACAGTTGATTCACAGTTTGCATCCATCTTTTCCAGTCTTTGGCCAAATATAAATACACAATTTGGCCTTGGGTATGACGGTTATGGAACTAATCCTGACGTGCGTACCATAAATCCAAATCGCCCTTATCCCACTGAGCATGGACAAATACTGTGTCTTCTCCCATTCTGGTTCAGTCGCTCTCGGTACGCTGAAAGTCTGCCATTAACGAGTTGTAAAGACGGTACTATCAAACTATATGTAAAATTCCGCGAGTTTGCCGATGTTGTGCGCCAAATACAAGGATTTCGCCCCACATGCACATCTACGCCCCTAAATACGTCATTCACTGTGGCTACAAATCCTACCGCTGAGAATTTCTTACAGTCTGTGACTACAACAAGTCAAACGTACCTATCTGATTTTGGAGGCCCATATTACAAAATACCACTCTATTCATCATCGTACCAAAAACAAATCTCAAATCTTCCAAATACATTTTACACCATCAAATATGGTATTTCTCGTGATCAGTATTTGCTTGTCCCGTATTTGCAGCTTGTGCTAAATACACCAGCAGCTATGAGCTTAACACAAATCGTATTTTATTTAGTTGATAACCCAGTATTTGAATATTTATACACCCTCCCCAACTCCATAACATCTACCACTGCCACAATTTCCTTCACAAATTTCCAAATCATTTCTGCCCCAGGTGACGCCCTCCAGCTCCAATTTAGCGCCGTAACAGTAAATCAAAATACACCCACACAAATCACCACTAAATCTACACTACCTGGATTTGCAAATATAGAAATTGTAGCCCTTACAAGCATTGTGGATGGCGAATACCGTGATAAATTAATGCGGAAGCCACACGAAATGTTGTATCGTGAGCTACAACCGTTCTACTTTTCCGAGCCCCAAAAATACACTATTACACGCTCTGGTACGGGAGTATTGAACGAAACAATAACACTAGGTGTTCCACTTGAATGTAATGGGCCTATTGAGGAAATTCTGTGGGTTATTCGTCGTAAAGGGGTCGCCATTAACAACGAATGGACAAACTTTGGCCCACTTCTTGAATCACAAATTGCCCCTGGTAGGTACGCAGAAGAGCTATTAGAGTCAGCATCCCTTTGGATTAATGGTATTCCATTTGTAGAGCAACCTGGGCATTGGTATCGCACTCATATTGCTCAAAAGCATAAAGGGGGTATTGTGGCTTACAATCGCTACATATATGGGTACTCGTTTGCCCGCAATCCTGGAGAGCACCAGCCTTCCGGTACTATCAACACAAGTAAAGCAACCACTATTCAACTGCGCCTAACTGTACGTACGCCCCAGGCAGCCAACGTCCCTGCCGGCTTTGACCAATCTATTGGCACTGGTTGGGAAGTCTTTGTATATTGTGTAGGACTCAATTGGCTCCGCTTTGAAAATGGCATCGGAAATCGCTTGTATTCCAATTAGGGTGCGTGATGACTTAATAATACGATACGTTGCATAAATAGACGCGATGGTAGCGAGTTTATTTAGACAACTTACTACGGGCCTACAAGATGCCCGACTGGACTATAAGGGTGGTGATACATGGACACAATTTACAAAGATTTTCCGTAAAACTACGCGCATTACAACCCGCTGGCACCGCATTGATTTCAACCAGCCACCTGATTTCGGCAAAACGGTTGTATGTGAGTTGCCATTAAAAGGTGAATTTATCACTCGTGTAATATTGGTTAGTACGCTGCCCGATATAGGAACCGTTCAAGCAGATGCACGGGCAGCTGCTACGGCGGCTGGTGGTGACCCCTCAACTGTGAGCCCAAAGTTTGGTTGGGTCAATAGCATTGGACACGCACTTGTATCAGAGGCCCAAATGCAGATTGGTGGTAATACTATTGATACACTAGACCGGCGACTATTAGAGGTGCTGGATGAGTTCAACACGCCACTGGAGAAAGTGACTGTGATGAATCGGTTGCTCGGGCGGTTGGACAGTGGATACTCGCAGACGGCATTTGGGTACGCTGGTGGGACGAAAACAGTCTATACGCCATTGCCCTTCTGGTTCTGCCGTGGAGATGCAACTCTAGCCCTGCCTCGTGATGCAATTAGCGTGGATTCTGTGCGAGTGCAGATTAAATTTGCTCCCTTTTCGGACATGTACTACACGGACAGTTTGGATACGCCAGCTGGCGGGGTTGGGTCCGATTCATTCAGTGGGTCACAAGTTGTTGTCCAATCTGATTCTGCGTTGGCCCCACAGACGTGCGGTGGGTACGGTGTGAAACGCTTTGAGGGTACGGAGTTTTACTATAAGTGTGATAATGGTGCAGTTATCACAGGACTAGACATTGATGGGCCCGCGTGCCCTACAGGTGTAGTGGCACCCCCACGGAAACTGGAAGAAGCGTATTTGCTTGTAGAGTATGTGTATGTGGATAAGCCCGAGGCGAGCCGTGTGCGCTTGGCAGATATTCAGGTACCCATTGTGACCCACGTGGCCGTTCCTGTGGTGGATACACAAGGGTCTATGGGTGCGACGGTGCCAGTTCGCATTGGCAATCCTGTACGGAGCTTGTTCTGGATGGCACAACGGACGGACGCGGCAAAGTACAACGACCATTTCAGTTGCTCGCGGGAGCTCCTAGATTTCAGTGGAAACTACTGGTGGCCAAACGCCAGCGGGCTATCAGCAGATGTCCCTGGGACCCTGAAGCCAGCGTGGTCTGACCGCGATACAGAGCCACTGCGAGCCGTGCAGCTGACGTATGAAGGTCAGCTTAATCGCTTTGGGTCGCATATGCCTGCATATTTCCGTAGTATTTTGCCATCACTGGAATGTAAAAAATCCCCGTGGTTGCATCGCTATTACTACTATTATGGCTTTGGGGCAAACAATGGTTCGCGTGGCTTCTCGGCGCCATGCGGGGCGGCGAATTTTGATAAGCTGGACCGTGCTATGATGCGATTTGAATTTGCCCCACTACGGGGCTATGCGAACCCAATGGTGGTTCCCCGATACAACATTTATATTTGGGCTGAGACGTACAATGTGTTGCGCGTATTTGGTGGGCGAGCGTCACTGCTGTTTGATAATTAATTATTTGCCTCTTGCTCCGCGAGTTCTTTTGCGGCCCACGGATGGATTTTCAACGCGGCCGTCATCTTGGTGCCTTCACGGGTTGGTAAAATAATATCTACATAACGACCATATCGCGCAAACTCCACCTTGCCTGACCACGCTGGCCCACCGCGAATCCACTCATTGAGCTTTTCCCGCAACTCTACTAGTCCTGGCTCGGCGTCAGTTATACCGAGTCCATGCAATTGTTTTATTAAATCAACAGCTTCCTTTGCCCTGGATACTGTTGATTTTTCTGGCTTGGGGTCCTTCTTTGTCATACTATTAGACGTGTGTTAGGACTTATTTAGACCGAATGCGCAACTGATTTACCATAGATTGTGATGTGCATCCGCCACAATACATCTTAACAATACCATCAGCCTTGTACAGGTTTGTTGCAGACCCCTTGCACTGCTTACAGGTCCTGTATTCGCGCAAGAACTTCTCCATAATGGACTTCAACACATTGTCCGAGTATTTCCCCTTAATCATAAAGCCACCCTCAGGCTTGACATTTAGGGATGTACTGAGTTCATCACGGATGTAGGCCTGGAAGAAGTCTGGGAGACTGAGAGGCGCACCGAAGATGTAAGGGAGCGAACAAGACATTGCACCCAATGCATCACACATTTCACCTGTGTTAATCCAGAAGGTCGCCTTGGGGAAACGCTGGACAGATGGCAGCGGAAGCTTGTGGCGCTTGCGCTCGGCGGGCTCAGGCTGGGCCGCCATACACGCACCCAGCATCACCTCGTAAGGTGGTAGCGGGTCGGCATCCTTGCGCTCTTCAATCTCCTCTACTGTGTATGTGCGGGCAAGAGTCGTTGCCTTGGCCGCCTCTGCAATAGCGGCCTGCTCAGGTGTCCAGGCACGGACCATATCAAAGTCGCGCACAGAGCGAATTGTCAAGGTGCCATCCAGGATTTCACGGCGCCCATTGGAGCGCAGCAAGCCACACACCTGCCCTTCTTCCACACACACGGGACGCTCCAGAATAATTTCTCGCTTCTTGTCGTCAATCTTCTTAATTGTCCCCTTCACAGTCATAATCCCCACACACACACTCACCACCTCGCCCACCTTATGGTCCTCAGGTGGGGCATCCGCAAGCGGCACCTTGCGCTTGAACTTCTTGAACTTGCACTTAATGCGGTTTGTAACTGGCGGTAGGGTCCCAGGAGTTCCCACAATCTGGCCAATAAGGGCGTTGGTGGCAGTGAAGCGCGGATCCAGGGTCGTACCGACCCCAATCAGGCCGCCGGCAATAGCATAGGGGAGCTGGTCGGCATCACAGTAGAGCGACTTCGCTTTGAAGAGGAGTGGGAATAGCTCAGTACCAGTCCAAATCCCTGGGCGCATCTCCAGCACGTCATCTGGATGCAGCTCTCCGTGCAGAATTGTCCCTCCTATCACACCGCCGGCTACAGCTGATTTACCAGGAACCCACTGCACTGGTTTATTGACGTCAAAGGAGCGCACAATCATCATACGTAGCGGGCCATCGTAAGTGCGCTCAGGGTAGGGCATATTGTAGGCCAAATGATGCACCGCGTACTCCACACCCCACCCTAATTGTGCGCTCATTGGAATCAATGGATTAGACCCTGCAATAGTCCCTTTGGTAAAGGCGCGGATTTTCTCCAGACTTTCTGCTGGTTCCTTCACAATGTCAAGCTTGTTTTGAATAGTGAAGACGTGTGGCAGGTCCATTAGCTGAGCAGCCATAAGGTGCTCCTGGGTCTGAATTTGGGGAATGTTGGGTGAATTCGCAGCAACAATGAGTGCGGCTGCATCCATAATAGCAGCACCACTCAACATTGTGGCCAAGTAGGCCTCGTGGCCAGGGCAATCGGCAAAACTGTAATGGGCAATTAGGGTGGAGCCTGGGACGGACTTGGTTGTTGTAGGAGTGTTTGTCAAGTCGCCGGTTTCAGGGTTGCGCCAGAGTTTGAAGCCGGCATAGCCCAAGTGGATTGTAATGTTTGTTTGTTTTTCCTTTTTGAATTTCTGTGTTGCGACCCCTGATAAGGCGCGAACAAAGGTGGATTTGCCCTCGCTTACATTGCCGAGGGTTCCAATGGTCATAGTGGCTTGTCTTTCTATAATCTCCCTAAGAGGGAGCTTGAATGGCGTGATAGAGGTCATAGTTGTTGCTTGGAGTTGGGTACTATTAGGGGTGATATGAGGTGGCTTCAAATTTACGCATGTGGGCAATGGATGGAGCATTTGGCGATGTAAATTTGAAGGCGCGCTTGGGCTTTGAAGTTAGTACCCAAGCTACAATGAAATACTACAAATCAAGCCTACCATCACTACATTCATCTGTTATCATTCGCGTGGATGCGTATGAAGAATATGGTGTATCGGTAACACTGTTGGAATATGACCTGAAAGGGCTCATCTTTGGTCGTGAGTTGTCTAAAAAACGAATTAAGAGCTTCAAAGACGCCGTGCGAATTGGTGAAGAAACTGCGGCTGACGTAATTGATATTGATGAAGTGAAAGGGGATATTACATTGTCTATTCGTACTGTGAGTGAAGAAGAGTGTGAAACTGTTGCCCGTAAATATGCCGAACATAGACTTATAAATGATGTTGTTGTGCGCGTTGCAGAGGCAGTTGGCTGTGAAGTGCGCGAACTCTATGAGCGACTTGTATGGCCGCTGGAAGAACAAGAGGGAGGTGCATATAATGCGCTTGTCTCTTGCAATGACCCTGATGTGAATGCAGCGGAGGTACTATTAGGTGTGCATGTGGATGAGTTTGTCAAGGCCATTCGTCTGCGTATGCCTGCGCCGACTTACACGGAAGTGCGGGAGGTGCGCTTAGTGAGCACGGACTGCTTGACAGCGCCTGAGCGGCTCACAGCGGCATTGAATGCGGCGTGCGAGCATGGGGCGAATGTGTGGATTCTTGGCCCGCCGATGTACAGATTTAGTGTGACAGATATGAATGAGGCGCGCGCAAAGGCACGAATGGATGTGGCATGTGCGGCGGCAGCAGAATGCGTGAAGGTTTAATAGGGTGAGGTGGCAGGCGGAACAGTGCGGCCCTGGTAGGGTGTGGCGGCACACTGGAGTGTAGAGCATGTGTTGCAGTCCGTCTTGAGGCCGTCGCGGATTTGCTCACGGAACTCATAGCTGTCGTACCGGACGACTGCTTGAGAGAGCCCACCACAGAGATTAATGTTTGTGTTGGGTTGTGTGGCGAGAGCGCGCTTGTAATTGAGAAGTACTGTTTTTCCTTGGAGTGCGCGGATTTTATCACTGGGGTCCATACTATTAGGGTGTGGGAAGGTTTTTTATGGATTGTAATAGCGGATGATGACAATACCTGAGCCGCCATTTCCGCCAGGGCGAGAACCTCCTGAACTAAAACTACCACCACCACCACCATTCCCACGATTTGCTGTACCAGCTGCACCTGTTACTGCTGTAGCTCCTCGCGCACCTGCACCCCCTACACCATACGTAATAGGGGCTCCTGAGAGTGATGACGATATACCTGCGCCACCCGCACCACCTGTTCCTGGAACTCCATTGCTACCTGCTGAACCTGCGCCACCACCACCGCCACCACTACCATTACTACCACCGCCACGACCTGGCCCGCCACCTACTACAGAAGTCCCTTGTGAGCCACCTGTACTAGCACCCCCTGTCTGCGTACGACTACCGAATCCTCCAGAGCCACCAACTGCAGTAATTGAATTGAAACTGGACGAATCACCACTTGTACCAGGAAGATTTTGTCCAGGAGGGTATGGTGATGCTCCCCCTAGACCGCCAGCACCAACTGTAATTGTATAATTTGTATCTGCTGTTACGGTTGTAGTTCCTGTTAATACTACACCACCGCCGCCACCGCCTCCACCACCTGTGTCATATCCGTTACCACCACCACCACCGCCGCCAACAATTAAATATTCCACAATTGTTCCTACAGATGGCGCCAACCATGCAATAGCACCAACTGTCGTAAAAGTCTGTGTTGTAAATCCACTTCCAACTGGTGTGACTGCTGGTGATGTTGCAGTAGTAGATGTGCCTGCCAAATTTGTTGCAGTTACATCAAATGTATATTCAATTCCATTTATAAGACCCAATACTGATACCGATGTACTTGATGTAGTTACTGTTATACCGTCGGGAGAAGATACAACAGTATAATAGAGTATAGCTGCACCACCGTTTGAAGATGGTATATCCCATGATACATCCACGGAGCCTGAACCTGGTGTAGCAGATACATTTAGAGGGACTGATGGGGGGCTTGCTGGGGTTTCATAATTTGCAGTTTCGCGAGAAATATAGAGTTCTTGCTCGGCTGGTGTCGTAAAGATTTCACCGACTTTTAGCGTGGGCACAAATGACGCATCACGATATGGCTGAGCAGTCGGTACATATACACCACGCCCTAACTGTACGCGCTGTACATTTGATACGTAATTTGAATACACAACACGACTATTCAATTGTTGATATCGTAGTGTATAATCCGTTGGAACATTTCGTTGTGCGGACATACTATTAAGGTGTATGAAGGTTTTCTTGGCCTAAATCTGATGTGGGACTATTAGGGAGTATGTGTGGCATTTGGGCATATTTTGGCGCGGGAGGTATTACTGAGGCGCAGAAGATGGCGGCGACGGATGCAGTAGGTAGGCGCGGACCTGAAGGGGGGCGCGTGGAGACACTATTTGATGGTAAGGCTGTACTCGGATTTACACGGCTGGCCATCAATGGCTTGAATGATGCGGGAATGCAGCCATTCCGCTGGATGGCTACGGATGGAACGCAGTATTCTTGGATTTGCAACGGCGAGATTTACAACTGGAGAGCGCTGGCGGATGAGTATGGGATTCGGACCACTTCAGGGAGCGACTGTGAAGTCCTCGGCCCACTTTTTCATGCGTGTGGTGAGGATCCTGATAAATTCTGTCGGCTTCTAGACGGGGTCTTTGCATTCGTGCTTGTAAATGAGACGGAGAAGCGGGTTGTATGTGGGCGCGATCCATATGGCGTGCGGCCAATGTACTGGGCTCACAGTGGGCAGGTGGAAGGGCGCATTTACACTGAACTGTGTATTGCAAGTGAAATTGCTGCAGTAGTACCTATTATGACGTCTAATGTTGCGGCAGTAAAACCTGGAACGGCGCTTGTGTTTTCATTACACACAAATGCTATTAGTACATTTCATTGGCATAGCGTGCCTGTGGGAACGCGGACAGAGTTTGAGGATCTAGAGACGGCGAAGGACGCGGTCTATGAGAGCCTATGTGCGGCTGTGAGGAAGCGTATGATGACGGAGCGGCCTGTGGCAGCGCTCTTGAGCGGGGGTGTGGATTCGTCCCTAATTGCCAGCCTTGTAGCGCGTGAGCTACGGGAGGCAGGGGCTCCTCCATTGAAGACATTTAGTATTGGCTTTGAGGGGTCCGAGGACTTGCGCCATGCACGGATGGTGGCGGACTGGATTGGGTCTGACCACATGGAAGTGCGAATGACTCCTGATGAATTCTTTGCGGCGATTCCTGAAGTCGTACGGACCATTCAGAGCTACGATGTGACGACTGTGCGGGCGAGTGTAGGGAATTACCTCGTGAGTAGGGCTGTTAGGGAGCGGTGTGATGCAAAGGTGGTGTTTAATGGAGATGGCTCTGACGAGGTGTTTGGGTCCTATTTGTATTTCTATGCGGCGCCGACGGATGAGGACTTTGAGGGTGAAGTGACGCGACTCTTGGAGGATATTCATGGATTTGATGTGCTACGGTCTGACCGCTCGATTTCGGCGAATGGTCTCGAGCCCCGCACGCCGTTCCTCGACAAGGCCTTTGTTAGCGTTGCACGAGCACTACCGACGCGCTTCCGCCGGCCTGGAGCACGGAATCCTGAGACGGGCGGTGAGCCCATTTGCGAAAAGTGGATTCTGCGAAAGGCCTTTGAGAACTCAGGGTTGCTTCCTAATGCTGTGTTGTGGCGGCGCAAGGAGGCGTTCTCCGATGGGGTGTCTGGTAGGACGCGGTCGTGGTATGAGGAGATTCAAGAGCGGGTCGCAGAGCTGGTCCCTTCAGATTGGCGTGAGCAGGCAGCTACAATGACGCACCTGCCCCCTCATACTGCCGAGGCGTACTATTACAGGATGTTGTTTGAGGCTGGGGTGGGTCGTGAGGAGAGTCTATTGAAGGCCGCCACGCCTTACTACTGGATGCCACGGTGGATTGAAGGAGCCACGGACCCGTCGGCGCGCACCTTGGTGCGTGCCCTGAGCTCGCACCTCGGACTCTGAGCGGAACTTTGTTCCGTGAGGACCTTGGCGGTGTATAGCACGACGTCTTAACACATGTGATATATGTAAGTATAAGCATGGCAAATCAGCATCTATTTCACAGCGCACTTGTGTGCGCGGCCATTCACGGGCTAGGTATTTTCGTATATGTACCTCATCCGTTATACGCCGCATTTTTACTGTGTTGTGTGGGTGCGTCGTTGGCAAATCACGGATTGACATCTGAGATCGCAAAATGGGTCGATAGGTCTTGCATGTATGTAGGTGTGCCCATAACGTTGTGGTTAGCGCCACAACATGTTGTGCGTATATTTACACTGAGCGCGGGTGGCGTCTATATGCTAGGAAAATATAGTAAGAGTAGCATATTGCATAGTATATCACATGCAATGATTACAAGTGTGAATATACTTATATTGTATTCGTTGCAACATGCAACCCCTTAATGTTTCCGTGTAGTCCGTTTGGATGGGCTATCACAGCCCATAGTGCGGCCGAAGATAGCGCATCCAATACGAGAGCCTGAATGGCCTGTGGTATGTGAATCGTCATGCGGGCCCTTACCAAGGTCATCAGGGTCCGCGTGGATAATCAGTGTGCGTCCCCACAAATCCGCCGGTGAGACTCCACGTAGGGTGTATGTAGCCTTGAACTCGGACTTCCCTTCTGGGATTTCTATATTTCCCAGGTCGCCTGTATGACGTGGGCCAGGCGAGCCTGGTGGGCCACCGTGGGCTGTCGCCGCACTACCAACATGCCAATGCGCACACGCCCCCTTACAGCCCTCGCCTCGTAGGTCCCCTGCGGTGTGAATGTGGAAACCATGAGCTCCCTTTGGAAGCGCCGTAAATACAACATCCAAATGTGTTGAGCGGCCGACTGCTTTTGCTACTGCCTCGCCAACAATGGTATCTGTCTTGAATACTGCCACGGCTCCTACAGATTTCATTTCTATATTCGTTAAATATATTAACAATATACTAAGTAGTATAGCAGTACTAATTAGTATAATTACAACACTGTTCATTGATTATAGATGTGATAAAATTGAAGGGTTTTCATACATGACTATTAGGTGTGTGCATCATGAAACTTGCCGACCTCCAAGCCAAACTTCGCGCTCTCAACTTGTCACAGCAGGCGGCGCCTGCCGCGGCTCCGCTAAAACCAACTCGCAAACGCAAAGCAGCTGCGCCGTGTCCCTATGACGACGTATATTACACCGAAGCTGATATGACGGAAGCTGATAAAACTGCAATAGCCCGTTTCCATTATGCATTCTTTATGGCACCTCCAGCACCTGAATTACGACCCGAAGACTGTGTAACGCGTGAAATCTTGAAGAAACACACCTTACTCCAATGGGCATCCTACTTGTCGCCTGAGCAGCAAACCGAAATACGATTTCTCTATGGGGTGTAATTTCCTATTATAGGCTATTAGAGTATGAGTATGTGTAATAATAAGTATGTGTTATGACTATTAGGGGTGTATGCATATTTTGTATTTGGGGAGTGCGAAATCACGTCACGAAATCTTTCGGGTGCCGTCGCCGGCTAGTCGGTTTGGTCGAACAGCCTGGCGCCAAAATTTGAGATTTGTATTTCAGCAGAAATCACGTACCAAGCTGTCTATACCCCTAATAGCTAGTTCAAGCCAATGCCACGGAATCTTGTAGATTATCTGCGAGAAGGAGAAGTGATTTCTCACACTTGTTATGGAAATACGTATCGCGCCGTGTATCGCGAGGGCGTGTTAGTGGATGCCATAGACCCAGGCCTCGTATTTGCATCTCCTACTTCCTTTGCGAATGCACATTTAGAGAAGGGAAAGGCGAACGGATGGGACAAATGTAAAGTCGTACGAGATGGAGTTATGATTTGGCTCAAGGATTTGCCTGTGATTGCACGTGAGGCTAGTAAGAGTGATGTGGTGATTCCAGAGACAAAGAAACTGAAAGTGCGGACGATGGCGGACATAAAACGTGCGCTCGCTACACAAACAATGCCGACTGCTGTTGCTGCACCCGTGGCTCCTGTAGTGAAACCGAAAAAGAAGGCTGCGGCTGCTGCTGCGCCTGCAGCTACAAAAAAGACCCGTGCTGCAGGCGGGGGAGCTGGTTCCTCTGCACCCGTAACAGTCCCACCCCCAGAGCCGAGTGTGATTTGTGCAAAGGTCGTAGAGGGCACTGATGGACTGATGGATGTGTGCTCTACACAGCTAATGGTGTTGGATTACTTCAAGTATGACGGTGTGGTGTATTATAAAGAGGCGACTACTCAAGAGGTCTTTGAAATCTGTGATGATAAGTCCATTGGAAACTGTATTGGTGTTTGGGACAGTGACGACCATGTGCTAAAAGCACCGTATGTTGAATGTGGTGGTGGCGATGAGGAGTATTAAATAAAAAGTATGTGACCCAAAGTATGGGCGCTATTGGATTCTCTTTTTTACTATTAGGGTTGTTGGTTTGGGGTTAGTGTGCTTTACTTTTATGCATTGTAATCATAGCAGTAAGGTGCATCATTGCTGTCATCAAGAAGAGCAGCCCACGACGAGTTTGCGATGTCATCTAGGTTCAGGCGAATGTTTGTAGATGCCTCGTAGGCGGCCTGGCGGTCTTCTTCTTGCTTGCGGATAGCCTCTTGACGAATAGAGTCGTCCTGTGCAATCGCGGCCCAGGAGCGGCCAGCAGATGATGGTGCATTGAACTTGATGGCCTTGGGAGCAGATGCAGGGGCGCCAGCACCCCCACCAAGAGATGGGAAGAGCTCTTCATAGGTCTTTGGTGCGGCAGCGGCAGCAGTACGTTGAGCAGGAGGGACATATCCACTGGGCTTTGCTGTGGGCTGTACTGGGGCCGTGTCTTGGGCACTCATTGCACCGTTTGCGTAAATCTCAATGACAGGACCGTCTTCGCCGCCACTCTTGATGACCTTTGGATTCTTTTCACTTGTAGGGGCAGCCTGGAGCTTCGTAGGCTCCAAGGGGACAACATCGCGGGACTCACGAGGCTTCCCCCAGGCGAAGGCAGATGGGTTTGCGTGGGGGTCATCTGTGCGCTTACGTGAGCTGGCAAAGGCTGAAGGCATCTCATCAGGGGCTGCACGGGCTTGACGCTGCCCACCAAACGGATTGGAAGTAGGGGGCTCGGGAGCGGCAGTAGCTTGAGTACGAAGATGTGCAGGGACGTAGGGCATTGTGGCTTGAGGTGGGTGCTGATATGTCAGAACCCATCTCATGTCAATTTTAGGATGGGGGAGAGTCCTCGCAACCTCTAATAGTATTTCATTAAAGGACTATTAGTGGATGTTTGTTGATGTCATGTGATTCTATAACCGTAGGGGGTAAGGGGGTGATGGAATCACCCCCTAATAGTAACCTTCATACTTATCCATATCTGTCAGACTATTAGGGGTGTATGGAAGCGGGTCACGAGGTGACGCTGGCTTGCCAGCAATGAGGGGCTCGCCCTGTAAGCACGCACCCTTGGCCACATTATACACATCAGACCACACCCGTGAGAAGGTCTCCTCCTGTTTACGAGCAATGGCCTCTGTGAGCTTAGCGGCCGTACAAAGGCGGCGCAACAGCTCCTTACCACGGCTCTGCCACGTCTCAAAGCTTATATCCAGCTCACGAACCGGAATCGTCTTTGCAAAGCACCGTGCAACTGTCTCTGCAACCGGCTCACGATCGTGAGTTGTAGAGTAGGGCTGGTAGAGGGTGGCGTGGATGATGCCAGAGGCCCCCATGAGGTCCTTCTTCATACAAGCGAGCTTGCTGAGAAGCAGGCGGAGTTCCGAGTAATCCCGTGGGCCCTCTTCCACCGACTCCACACCGGACTGCTCAAAGATGCTCAGAATCTCTGCTGCCCCTTGGAGTGTGTGCAGGCAATCCACGTTGCCGATGCCACCGACAGCACCAGAGAACCCCTCATACTTCCCAATGGGATACCAAGGGACCGTGTGGTACTTCTTCATAAACAAGTAGGTGAGTGAAAACACCACTACTAACGACAAAAAAATCCAGATGTAGTGTGCTACGTCCATATCTATTACTCTTGCAGCTTTTACTGCGCGTCGGTCTCTTCCTCCTCATCCGAATCCACTGGCTCTGGGACGGGCTCCTTGGAGTTGAACGTCCTATCCACAATACTGAAGAACTG
>JACCEB011295739.1_pt1 | contig 15248 bp, 6 predicted proteins | sample 7454761 | NCBI WGS metagenome assembly JACCEB01 (sample SAMN15323454, study PRJNA562643) | freshwater metagenome | isolation source: river surface water | place: USA:Blue River Watershed | collected 2017-08-18 | reverse complement strand
CTGCCACCTCTCCTGAAAACCAGACTGAAAGCCCATCAAAGGTGGACGCCCTGATGCGTCAACCACGGACTAGGCCCCGGCGGCCGTCCGGACGCGCCCCAAGGCCGAAGTTTGGCGCTCCCGAAGGACGGCCTGGGCCCTGCTGACCTTGGCCTTCGCGGCGGCGGGGTCCTTGGCGATGGACAGGACGGCCGGCACGATGCCCGCGAGCTGCGGTTCGTCGTCCAGGTCGAAGAGCCATTCGTGCAGGCCGATGTCCTTCCACATGTTGCCCTTCGAGGTCTGCTCGGCCCAGCGGCACACGACGGCCGGAATGCCGTTGCCGACGCACATGATGGGCGAATGCATCTCATTGCCGAAGAGTCCGGCGCTGCGGACGTAGACGCTCAACGCCTCGTCGGTGAGCCAGTAATCCTGACGCCAGACCACGCGGTCCTTCACGTCGTCGGGCAGCCTGTCGTAAAGCATCTCCTTGCCGATGGCCATCTGGGTCCGGTCCTCGGGGCAGATCAGCACCTTGAGGTCGGTCTGCTTCACGACCGCGACGATGGCGGCGCGAAGCTGCGCATGGTCGTGCTCCTTCATCTCGTCGTTGCGCTTCTGCTTCACGGGATCGAAGGCGCGCTCACGGTGGATCGTCCAATACGGCGTGAACCGGTAGCGCGGGATGCAGCAGAGGAACTTGCCCCGCTCGAGGCCCCAGCCGTGCAGGAAGGCCTCGGCCTTCTCGTCGTTGCGCAGGTCGGTCGCGAACGCGCCGTCGGGTCCGAATTCCATGACCGGACACTTCACGCCGGCGGCCCGGGCGGTCGCGAGCGAGACCGAGTCGCGGAAATAGACGAACTGGGCGCCGGTGAGGACTCCGACCGTCTCCGGCGTCGGACTGCCCAGCGTGATGCCCAGCACGCCGTAGGGCTTAGGACCCTGCTGGCGCCAGAGCGCGACCTGCTTCTCGCCCACCAAGGAGGGACCGGAACCGTGCAACAGGAAGTCGTTCTCGGCGTAAAGCTTCGCGACGTCAGGCCTGGGGCTGGCGAACTTCAGCTTCGGAAAACGGGCGGCCAGCATCTCCTTCACGCCGTTGTCGACGTTGGAGGGCCAGAGCGTGACCTCGGCCTCCGGGAAGTGCCGCTCCAGCAAGGCCAGCACCCCGGGGGTGTGCGCGATGTCGCCGATGTTCACGGTCTGCCAGGAGGACCGCAGCACGATCCGCGGCGCCCTCCCCTTCGTCGTGCAGCCGGCCAGCGCCGCGCCGAGGGCCGCGACGGAGGCGGCGAGGAAGTCGCGTCGTGAAGTCATGGCGGAGGTCTCTCACGCCACGGGCCCGCGGGCGAGAAGCAAAAGCTCAGTTGGCCTTCGGAGCGTCCTTCTTGGGCAGCAGGGCGAGGTAACGCTCCCGATCCTGCGCCACCTTGGCCTTGAGGGGTTCGACCTGCGGCTGGAGTTCCGCGAGCGACTTGGCGATCTCCTCGAGGTTCTTCAGGCGCTGGGGACCTTCCTTCACGGCGGCGGCGAGCGCCTTCTCGGCGGCATCGACGGACTGGCGCCCGGCGGCGAGCGCCTTCTCGGCTTCGGCGAGCTCGGCCTGCTTGGCGACGAGCGGCTTGGAGGCCTCGGCAAGCTTGGCCCGGGCGGCGGTCAGGGCCTTCTCCAGGCCGGGGATCGCCTCCTGCGCGGACTTGAGGGCGGCCTGCTGGGGCGCGAGCTGGGCCTGCTGGTCCTTCTCCAGCTTGGCGACGGCCGCTTCCTTGGCCTGGCGCTCCGCGACCTGCTTCTCACGGATCGCCATGAGGCGGTCCACTTCGGTCCGGGCGGCCTTGTGGGCCTCCTCCGTCTTGACGGTCTGCGCGGCGAGTCCTGCGAGCTTGCCCTCCTCGGCCTTCAGGGCTGCGACCGCGGCGGCGAGGATCTTCTCGCGCTCGCCGAGGACGGCCTGCGCGGAGGCCAGGGAGGACTGCGCCTTGGCCACGTCGGCGAGTGCGGCCGACAGGCTCTTTTCGGTGGCGCGCTTGCGCTCGAAGTAGCCGATCGAGAAGATCGCCTTGAAGCCGCGGGCGGCCTCGAATTCGGTCCGGGCCGCGGTGACGGCCTGCGCGGCGGAAGCGACGCCGGCCTGCGCGGCCGCGACCTCCTTGGACTGGGCGGCGAGCACGGCCTCGGCCTTGTCGCGGCGCGAGGCGACCGCGGTGACGACCGCCTTCGCGTCGGCCTGCGCCTTCTTCGCGGCCTCCATCGTCTTGAGCGCGGTCTCGAGCGCCGCCCGGGCGGCGTTGCGCTGCAGACGGACGGGCTCGATGGACTGGTTGAACTGCTCGACCGCCGCCTTCGCGGCGTTGACGTTCATCAGGTGGGTGCCGGCGGCCTTGTCCAGGGCGGCCTGGAGTTCGGCCACCGCCTTGAGCTGCGACTCGAGACGGCCGGAGGCCTCGGCCTCGGACTGACGCGGAGCCGACAGCTCCTTCTCCAGCGCGGGCAGCTCGGCCTTGATGCGGGCGGCGGCCTGCTCGAGGGCGGGCACGCGGGCGGCGGCTTCATCGCGCGCCTGCCGGGCGGCGGGCAGCCTGGCCTCGGCCTGCTTGGCGGCGGCCTCGTTCTCCGTCCGGGCGGCGATGAGGTCGGCGATGTCCGACTCGATCTTGGCGAGCCGGTCCTGGTCGGAGAGCAGGCCGACGTTGAACTGGGCGGCCTTGAGCGCGGCGAGACGCTCGCGCAACGACGGCAGCTCGGCGCGCGCGGTGCGGACCTTGGAGAGCGACGCGTCGGCGGCCTCGACCTTAGCGAGGCGGGCCTTGGTGCGCGCGGACTGGTCGACGTAGAAGCCGCGGGCCTTGGTGATGTCGGCGATCTGCGCCTCAGCCTTGGCCTTGTCCTTGGCGAGCAGGCCTTTCCAGTAGGCGAGCCCCTTGTCCATCTCGGCGACGCGCGCCTCGAGGTCGGCGAGGTCGGCGCGGAGCCAGGCGGCGTTCGCGGAGGATTCTCGCAGGGCGTAGAGGGCCTTCTGCAGCGCGTCCAGCTCCCCGGCCCGGACCTTGGCGAGCTCGGCCCGACGGGCGACGATGGCGGGGCGCTCCTTTTCCGGAACCTTGTCATGCTTCACCTTGAGGTCGGCGCGCTCCTTCTCGATGCCGGCGACCTTGGCCCGCATCGCGGCGACGGCGGCTTCGGCGTCGGCGGAGGCCTTGCGGGCGGCCGCTTCGGCGGGGCTGGGCTCGACCGCGGGATGGGCGGCCAGCAGGGCCTCGATTTCGGCGATGCGACGCTCGGTCTCGGCGACGCGGTCCGCGAGCTTGGGAGGATTGGAGGAGACCTGCGCGGCGGCCTGACCGTTGGTGAGGTCGATGAACTTGACCTCGCCGAGCCAGTTGCCGGAGACGGCGGACTTGCCGTCGTGCAGCGCGGCGACCGCGGAGACCACGTCCCCCTGCGGCTGCGCTTCACCGAGCTTCTTGCCCTCGACCGACCACAGCGCGACCTTGCCGTCCTGTCCGCAGGTGACGATGCGCCCGTCGGGCGTGAAGGCGACGCCCTCCACCCCGCCGCCGTGGGCGGACCAGTTGGCCACGCGCTTGCCCGTCTTCATCTCCCAGACCGAGACCGTGCCGTCGGCGGAGCAGCTGGCGAGGACGTTGGAGTCGGCGCGCCAGGAAAGTCCGGTGACGGACTTCTGGTGCTGTCCGAGGTTGAAGAATTCGCCGCCGTTGTCGGCCTCCCAGACCATGACGTTCCCGTTGCGGTCGGAGGTGGCGAGGAGGATGCCGTCGGGACTGAAGTCGGCGCCGGTCACCCACTCGGTGTGCTTCGAGATGACGTAGAGCTCCTCGCCGGTGGCGACGTCGAAGCACTTGACCTTCTTGGCATTGGTCCCGAACGCGACCCGGCGGTGGTCGGGCGAGATGTCGGCCGACATCAGCTGGTCGAACTCCTTGCCGACCTCGGCGATGCGGCGCCCCGTGCGCACGTCCCAGATCACGGCGTGGCCGAGCTTGCCGCCCCGGCCTCCCCCGAGGATCAGGAGCGAGCCGTTGGCGCTGAACTTCAGCGAACGCGCGTAGCCTTCCGGATAAGGCAGGACGCCGGCCAGCTCGCGCGAGTCGGTGTCGTAGAGGAGGATCTGCTTCTGTCCCGCGACCGCGAGGAGCGAGGTCCAGGGGCTGGCCGCCATCGCGACCACCGCGGAGGTGCGGGGCGTCACCACGACGGGCTCGAGCAGGACGTGCTCAGGGCGCGCCGCAGGTCCGTCAGGCTTCCCGGCGGAACCGGTGACCGCGAGCTCGACCTTGGGGCGGTTCGACTTGCGGGCGACGCTGTTCTTGGACTGGAGGGCGCCGCCTTCGATCCACTTGGCGAGCGTGACGAGGTCCTTCGCGTCGAGCGGCGCGCCTTCGGGCGGCATGAAGGGCTCCTCCTTCTTGGCGCTGCAGGTCCAGAGACGGCTGGCGGAAGGATTGCCCGGATCGATCACGGCTCCGCCCGAGCCGCCGTCGACGAGTCCCGCGTAGCTGGTCAGCTCCAGGCCGCCCTTCTTCTTGTCCGGGTTGTGGCAGGAGAAGCACTTGTTCTCCAGCAGGGGCCGGATGTGGTCGTCGTAGGTGAGCTTCTCCTGGGCCTGGGCGCAGACGCTGAGGAGCGCGGCGCAGACGAGGGACCGGCGGCTGAGCGGACGTACGCGCATCGTGGCGGGATGGTCAGTGGTTGAAGTAGAACTCCTTGGAGTTCATCAGCGCCCAGAAGGCGTCCTCGAGCACGGCCTGCCGGCTCTCGGGCTCGGCGGCGACGGACTTGATGACCGCGGCGGCCTCGGCCGGGAGCGGACGGCGGCCGAAGACGCGCATGAACAGCTCCTCGACGATCTCAGGGTCCTTCTTGCCGGCGGCGATGAGGGTCTCGACCACCTTGCCGCGACGGATGCGCTCGTTGAGCGCGTCGCCGTTCATCAGGTGCAGGGCCTGGGAGAGCGAGGGGTCGGTCTTGACCTCGTTGGACGCGACCGACTCGCGCTTGGCGCGGCCGAAGGTGGTCAGGAAGTAGTTGGACACCGCGCCGTCGGCGATCTGCACCGCGCGGGCGCCGAGCGGGAGGCCCTGGAACTTGTTCGGGGTCTCCGTGATCTGCGAGATGGCGTCGAGAAGGACCTCGGCGCGCACGCGGCGGACCTGCGAACGGGCGAAGTTCAGACGGTCGCCGGCGTTGGTCTCGTTCGGCTGCGAACTGCGCTGGTAGGCGGCCGAGAGCACGATGTCGCGGACGATGCGCCTGAAGTCGTAGTTGTATTCCGTGAGGCGCTTCGCGAGCTCGTCGAGCAGCTCGGGGTTGGAGGGCGGATTCGAGATGCGCACGTCGTCGACCGGATCGACGATGCCCACGCCGAAGAAGTGGGCCCACACGATGTTGGCGAGATTGCGGGCGAAGTACGGGTTGCGGGGCGAGGCCAGCCACTCGGCCAGGACCTTGCGGCGGTCGTCGCCCGGCTTGAGGTCAGGCTCCTCGGCGCCGAGGAACTTGGGCTTCACGGACTTCTTGGTGAGGAAGTGCTGCGACTCGCCGCCCCGGCTGTTGAAGATCACGACCTCCTGCGGGTCGTCGGTGGTCTTGCGGCCGATCTGGGCGAAGAAGGCGTTGAAGCCGTAGTAGTCGTCCATCGTCCAACGGTCGAACGGGTGGTTGTGGCACTGCGCGCACTGCAGGCGCATGCCCATGAAGACCTGGGCGACGTTCTCGGACAGCTTCAGGCGGTCGAGCTCGTTCTGGTAGTAATTGACGGAGGGCACCGAGACGGTGCCGCCGCTGGAGGAGAGCAGCTCGACGACGATCTTGTCGATGGGGACGTTCTTGCCGATGCGGTCGGCGAGCCAGTTGTAGTAGAGGAGCGCGTTCTTGTAGAAGGGCGGCGCGTTGTTGCCCTGGTTGATGCCGGAGCGGATCTGCAGCAGCTCGGACCACTTCATCACCCAGAGCTCGGTGAACTCCTTGCGCTGCAGGAGGGCGTCGACGAGCTTGGCGCGCTTGTCCGGGGACTTGTCGGCGACGAACGCGCGGACTTCCTCGGGCTTCGGATAGAGGCCGACGACGTCGATGTGGACGCGACGGACGAAGGTCTCGTCGTCACAGAGGCCGGAGGGCAGGATGCGCAGGCGGTGCAGGCGCTCGTTCACCGCCTTGTCGACGTAGTTGACCTCCTCGGCCTTGGGACGCTCGTACTTCAGGCCCTTGGGGATGACGATGACCTGGGCGGTGATGCTGTAGACGTCGAAGCGCGCCAGCATGAAGGCGGCGCCGCGGTCACCGGACTTGACCAGGCCGCCCTTGGTGATGGAGGCGACGGGGTCGTTGTTCGAGCTGAAGACGACCAGGTCGGTCACGTCACGGTCGGTGCCGTCGGAATACTTGGCGCGGACGGTGATCTGCTGGGCGGTGCCGGGGCCTTCGAGCACGATCTGGGAGGGGAAGATCTCGATGCCGGTGACCTTGGCGATGTCGGCGGGATCGTCCTTGGCCCCGTTGGTGATCCATTCCAGGACCGCCTTGTTGTAGGCGGAGTCGGGCTCGTAGAGCTTGTTGCCCGAATGCGGCACGGCGCCCACGGCCTTCTCGACGAGGGTGCTTTCCTCGGGGATGGCGAGGTTGATGCGGCGGCCGACCATCTCGCGGGTGAGACGGACGTAGTCGCCGGCGGGATCCATGCCGAAGAGGGAGAGGCGGAAGCCGTCCTTGCCGCGGGCGGAACCGTGGCAGCCGCCGCTGTTGCAGTTGGCGCGCATGAAGACGGGCATGACGTCCTGACGGAAGGAGACCGCCCGGTCCTTGAGGCCGTCCTTGACCGCGACGGGGGCCTTGGCGGTGAGTCCGCCGATCTGGGCGGAGAGTTCGGTGGCGCCGGCGTCGCCGGCGGCGGTCAGGGTGAAGCCGTCCAGTCGCGCGACCTTGGGATCGGCCACCTTGAGCGAGGCGAAGGAGGTGACGTCGCGGGTGGTCGCGTCCTGGAAGGTCGCGAAGACGACCACGCGATGGAAGTCACGGCGGGTCTCGAGGGAGAACGAGGCGGGCAGGATCTCCAGCTTCTGGATGGTGGCCAGCTTGGCGGTGAGGTCTACGCGCTCGGCGTCCACGGCCTTGTCACGGGCCTTGAGCACGACGCCGGAGGTCCAGACGGCGCCCTCGGCGACCCAGCGGCGCAGGAGGTCGATCTCGGCCGCGGGCAGCGGCCCGTCCTTGGGCGGCATGATGTCGTCATGCCCCTTGGGCAGGGTGATGCGCTTCACGATCTCTCCGTCCTTGGGGTCGAGCAGGGAGGCCCCGCTCTCGCCGCCCTTGGCCATCTCCTCACGGGTGGTCATGAGGAGCTTGCCCTTCACCTTGTCGGGGTTGTGGCACTCGACGCAGCGCCCCTCGAGGACCGGACGGACCTCGTCGAAGGAGACGGGGGCTCCGCCCAGCACGGTCGCCAGGAGCAGCGGAAGAAGGGTGAGGATGCGCATGAAAGTTTCAGTTCTTGGCCCCGGCCTTCTCCTGACGGAGCTGCTCGAGACGAGAAAGCACGACGGGCGCGGGCGCGGCCGGCGCCGCGGCCTTGGGGGCGGCGGCGGGCGCCGCGGCCTTGGCGACCGGAGCCGCCTTGCGCGGGGCGTCGATGCGGAGGGACGAGCCGAGCGCGATGCGGTGGGTGGCGGTGGACTTGCCCACGGGAATGTCCACCTGGACGAAGAGGTTGTCCTTCTTGCCGATCGGCGAGGCCTCGGTGGTCACCACGTTGAAGCGCATCTCCTTGGTGTCCTTCGTGACCTTGATCGGGGCGATCTGGATGGTGTCGGGCACGCCGACGAGAGTGGCGACGGCCTCGCCCTCGAAGGCGCGCGGGGCCTCGAAGTTGGTCGCCATCACGGCCTCCTTGCCGCGCTCAAGGGCGGTGAGGGGCACGGCGTTGGCGGCGACGTAGGCGTCCTCGGTGCGCACTTCGCAGAAGGGCGCGGCGTTGAAGACGCGCCCCTTGCCGGCGTCGGCCTCGCCCATGACGGTGAAGTTCCAGGACTTGGTCTCCACGCCGCCGTTGGCGCTGAGCTGGAAGACGCAGGAGTCGCCGCCCTCGGGAATGGTCTGCTCGCCGAGCGAGGAGACGCCGGGAGGAGTCCAGGTCATGAAGACGCGGATGGGCGCCTTGAAGCCCTCCTTGCGCTTGGCCACGACCTTTAGGAACAGCACGCCGTTGCGCACGAGGGGCGCGGCGGGCTTCTCGATCTCGAGCGAGTAGGGCGCCTCCTCGACCACGGCCACGGGCAGCGTGTCCTCGACTCCCTGATAGTAGATGACGTTGCCGATCCGGACGATGTCGAAGGTGCGGCGCATCTGCCCGGTGATCTTGACCGCGGGATCGGCGGGGACGAGACGGACGGACGAAAGGCCGTGGCCGAGCGGGGCGTCCGGCGCGGCTTCGAGCAGGAAGGGCACGTTGGGCAGGGAGCCCGGAGCCTCGGAGGTGAGGGCCTTCACGCCGGCAGGCAGGCCGGGGACCTCGAACTTGAAGTCACCGCCGACGCCGTTGCGGGTGAAATTGAAGAGGAGCGCCATGCGGCCGCCGCGGGGCACCGCCATGAACTGCCGGTAACTGGTGTCGTTGACCGTGTAGTCGGGCGAAGCGAAAGTGAGGCTCGGCTGCGAGGCGACGATCTCGATGCGGTAGACGAAGTTGGGGCCGCCGCGCTCGAGATGGTCGGAGACGCGCACGATGTACACGCCGTCGGCGGGCACGGTCAGACGAAAACGGGAGTCGAGGCGGCGCATGCCTCCGCCGTCATCGTTGGAAGTCAGCGCACGGCCGGCGGCGGTGAGCAGGGAGACCGTGGGGTCGAGCGGCGAGCCGAAGGTCTGCGCGAAGGCGCGTCCCTCGATGGTCTGTCCCTTCTTCAGCGGGATGCGGAAGAAGTCCACGTCGCCGGGCTTCTCGATGATGCCGTTGAGGGCGTACGCGGGGGCCTCGGCGGCGACGTTGGCCTGCTCGGCGACGTCATTGGGCTCGGCCTCGAGGGTGTTGTCGAAGGAGGAGAGACGGAAGACGTTCCCGGAAGGGGTGTTCGCGCGGGTGCGCGGCAGGAGCATGAAGTCCGCGTCCTCCTCGGCGGGCAGCTGCACCTCCTCGGAGAAGGACTCGCGGCCCTCGACGAAACGGACCTGGACCTTGGTGCCGACCTTGCCGCCGGCGGGGTAGATGGCGTCCGGGCGGGGGAAGTCGCCGACGTGCAGGCGGTAGAAGGAGTTGCCGGAACCGCGGTAGGACGACTCGCGGACCATCACGTAATAGTCGCCGTCGTACTCGGCGACGAAGGAGCAGTAGCCGTCCTGACGGTGCAGGATGGTGTCGTCCGAGAAGGCCTTCTCGAAACGTCCCTGGTCGAGGATCGCCACGTAGGGGTCCATCGCGCCCTGCGGGATGGCGCCGAGGCGGAGGCCGTCGACCTGCACGCTGATGCGCTGCCCTTTCTTCACCGCCACCTTGTAGTAGTCGACGTCCTCGGAGAGCACGACGCCCTCCACGGTGGAGCCGAGCTTGACGGCCTGGGCCTGGGCGAAGTCGGTGTTGGGCTCCGCCTCCTCGACGTTCGGGAACGGGCTCGCGAAGAACTGCCGCATGTGCGAGACGCCCGTCTTCGTCCGGACGCGCACGACGTGGTTGCCGGGGCGGACGGACTTGTCGATGGCGACCATCATCTCGACCTTGTTGGTCGCGCGGCTGAGGACCTTGGTGACCTTGAAGCCGGGCGTGTAGAACATCAGGTCCTCGAAGTCGTCGAGGCGGCTGCCGCCGATGGTGAGCTGGAACTCCGAACCGATCTGGCCGCCGAAGGGCTTGGTCGAGGTGAAGTCCGGATAGGCGGCCCGGACGCAGGCCGCCGTCAGGAGAAGGGAGGTGAGGATGCGGAGCATGGGCGGGGTCGGGCGGGTCGCCCCGCGGACGCCCGCCGCGGGCGGACGGCGCGGGGCGCGCGGATCAGGCGAGCCAGTCGTTCATCACGCGTCCGCCGTTGACGATGTCGATCGGACGGCCGCCGTCGGCCATGATGCGCTTCTCGCTGTTGATGCCGAGGCAGCGGTACATGGTCTTGGCGAGGTCCTCCGGTCCGACCGCGTCGCGGTCGGGCTCGCCGCCGAGGGCGTCGGAGGCGCCGTGGACGTAGCCTTCCTTCATGCCGCCGCCCGCGAGGGCCACGGAGAAGACGCGCGGCCAGTGGTCGCGGCCGTTGGTGCCGTTGATCTTCGGGGTGCGGCCGAACTCGGAACTGACCATGACGAGCGTGCGCTTGAGCATGCCGCGGTCGTGGAGGTCGGTGATGAGACGGGCGAAGGCCTGGTCGAAGGCCGGGGCGTTCTGCTCGAAGCCGCCGCGGACGTTGGAGTGGTGGTCCCAGCCTCCGTAGGTGACGGAGACCATGCGCACGCCGGCCTCCACGAGGCGGCGGGCGAGGATGAGGCGCTGGCCGGCGGTGTTGCGGCCGTATTCGTCACGCAGCTTGTCGGGCTCCTTGGAGAGGTCGAAGGCCTCGCGGGCCTTGCTGCTGCTGACGAGGCCGTAGGCGGCCTGGTAGAAGCTGTCCATGGCGTTGATCGCGTCGGACTTCTCGACGGTGCGGAAGTGCTCGTCGACGGCGGCCAGCATGCCGCGGCGGCGGTCGAAACGGGTGGCGGTGACCTCCTTGGGAGCCAGCAGGTCGCGGACGGTGAAGTCCTTGGCGGCGGGGTCGCTGCCGAGCGCGAAAGGCCCGAAGGCGCTGCTCATGTAGCCGGTGCCCTGCTCGGGAATCGACTGGCTGGGGACGACGACGTAGGGCGGCAGGTTGTGGCGCGAGCCCTGCTCATGGGAGACGACGGAGCCGAAGCTGGGGAACTTGATCGCGGGGCTCGGACGATAGCCGGTGAACATGTTGTGCGTGCCACGCTCGTGCGCGGCCTCACCGTGCGTCATCGAACGGACGACGGTGAGCTTGTTCATGATCTTGGCGATGTTGACGAACTTCTCGCCGACGTACTCGCCGGGGACGGAGGTCTTGATCGGAGTGAAGGGACCGCGGTAGTCGGGCGAAGCGAAGGGCTTGGGATCCCAGGACTCGTGCTGCGCGATGCCGCCCGGGAGGTAGATGTGGATCACGGCGTCGGCGAGCGCGGGGAAGGACTCGACCTTCGGAATCTCCAGCGCCTGCAGCCTAAGCATCTCAGGGAGGCTGAGACCGATCGTTCCGAGCACGCCGACCTGAAGGAAGTCGCGGCGGCTGAGGGCGGACAGGAAGTCAGGGTGGTCGCCCTGGCAGTTCTTGTGGAGTTTCATGGTGGGGTGGCTTGTGAAATTATGACAACGGGAGAGCGGTCTGGTTGCAACGCGAGGCGTGTTTTCCGTTTTCGTGACCGTCCGGGGAAATCCTTAATGAGCAGCCGGTTAGGGCGGGGTGCCTTTTCCGGGGCGGGAATCGGCTGATGGACTCATTTCTCGCCCCAAAATCAGGTATAGCGAGTGTAAAAAACCTAGGTAAATACCCCCATTATCGAGGGAGGTGGGATTCGCCGGTCTATTAATATTCGTAAACACCTAATAATCAGTAATTTGTATATTTAATTCCTTTATTTTGTCTGGGGTATTCCCAGACGCCTGAGCTGGCCCCAAGGGGGGGATTGCAAGCAGGCGGGGAAAAGCCGATAAAAACGGCACCCCCTTGAGGCCCTTTCCGGCCGAACCACGGGTTGCGCCGAGTCCCGGCCGCCCGCCCCGATCTTCCACCCCCGCATCATGACCTCCGACACCGACCCGACGAACAGCCCCAAGGACCCGAGGAGCCTGCCGCTCGGATTCCGCGCGGTGCTCCTGGCGTCCGCGCTCTTCATCGCGGGTTGCTCCGCCTACTTCTCGGTGCTCGGACTCGGCAAGCTGTTCACGGGCGCGGAAGTCGCCGTGATGGTCATGGCCGCCTCGCTCGAGATCGGCAAGCTGGTCGCCGCGTCCTTCCTTTACCGGCACTGGCACCAGATCACGGGGACGCTGCGCTTCTACCTGACGCTGGCGGTGGTCGCGCTCATCGGCATCACTTCGCTGGGCAACTACGGCTACCTGGCCAGGGCCTTCGAGGAGACCGCCACCACGATCGCCCGCAATGAGGCCGGCATCGCCGACCTCGAACGCGCGATGGCCGAGACGCAGCGGCGGATCGAGGACGCGAAGGGCCGCACGACGCGGGTCAGCACGGCCAGCCGGGAGGACATCGCCAAGCTCCAAGGGCGCCTGTCCCAGGCGGAGGAATCCCTCGCGCAGTCGCTCGCGCGGATCCAGGAGCAGCGCAAGGCGCTCGACGCGCGCCGGGCCCAGGAGCTGACGACGGCCTCCGGCCGCTCCGGCGAGCTCGGCTCGACGCTGGCCAAGAGCATCGCGGCCGAGGAGGCCTCGGCCGCCCGCGCGATCGCCGCCGAGGAGTCCGCCATCGCGGGGCTGAACGAACGCATCAAGGTGCTGGACCAGGCCGTGGCGGCCTACACGGCGCGCGGCACGACGACCTTCCTCATCTTCGAACAGGACAACGTCCGCAAGGGCCAGGAGCTGCGCGAGCAGCAGAAGCCCGAACGGGACGCGATCCTCGCCAAGCTCAAGGAGTCGTCCGAAGCGATCGCGCGCCTGCGCTCCGAGAGCGCGGCCCGCATCGAGCGGCTCCGCACCGACCAGACCAAGGTGAGCGCCGACTCGGCCAAGGACACGGCGGCCCTGCGCGACCAGTTCGCGCGGGAGCTCGGCCGGCTCGACGAGGAGGAGAAGGCGCTGCGGCGCTCCGGCGAGGCCGCCGTCTCGGCCCTCGAGAAGCAGCTCGCGGACCTCCAGCGGCAGGGCGAGACGCGCACGGGGCTGACCGACGCGGAAGTGGAGGCCCTGTACCGCTCGAACCGTGAGCGCGCCGACGAGATCCAGAAGCTCCGCGACCAGATCGCGTCGACGGACATCGGCTCCTACCGCTTCGTGGCCCGCGCCTTCGACGCGGAGGCGACGGACGTGGTCAAGTGGCTCATCCTCACGCTGGTCGCGGTGTTCGACCCGCTGGCGGTCACGCTGGTCGTCGCCTTCAACATGACGATGATGGGGCCGCGTCCCGCCGCCGGCGCGACGGTCGCCGGACCCGCCCCTTCCGCCGCGCCCGGGCGACGGGGACTCTCCCTCGAGACGGTCGTGGCCGTCGCGCTCGCGGCCGCGCTGGCCGGCCTGATCGTCTGGCTGCTGACTTCGGACGACGGCCGGCCGGCCCGGAGCGTCGGCGCGGTGGAGATGGTGCCGGGGGACAGCTTCGCGGTGGTGACGCTCCGCCCCGACACGCTGCGCGGCGGGGCCGGCCTGCCGGATTGGCTCGGAAGCGGCGGCAAGGGACTCACGCTCGCGGTCGCGGAACTGTCCAAGAACGGGCTGGATCCGACGGCGGACGTCCACGCTTTCGCGAAGTTCCCCTCCGGAACCGGCCCGGCCGGAGACGGCAACCACCCGGTGGTCATCTGCGGACTGGTGCTCAAGGTCGCCGACGCCGCGCTGGCGGAAACCGCGCTCTCCAAGGTGACGGATGAGATCGCGGCCTCGCTCAGGAACGCTCCGGACCGGCCGGCCGCCAGCCGCAGCCGCTCGATGATCCGCCACGGGCGCGGGCGTTACATGGACCCGGAAGGGGGCTTCCTCACGTTCGGCGTCACGGCGGGCGCCGCGGTCATACTCATCGAATTCGAAGGCGATCCCGCCTCCCCCAGGATCGAACAGGAGATCCGCCGCTGCCTCGCCGGACCCGCGGCGACGGACGAATCGGCGCGCCTGCCGGCGCAGGCGCTCGCCTCCGAGGGAGCGCTGTCGCTGTGGCTCGACGCCGACCGTCTCTTCAGCCGCCTGCCGATGGGCGAACGCACCAAGGCGCGCTACGGCAAGGCCCGCTCGGCCACGGACTTCGAGCTCTCGCTGACGGTGAACCCCGCGGGCAGGGACTCGCTCGCGGTCACGGGAAGCCACGTCTACCGGTTCGACCGTTTCAACGTGCCCGGCAATCCCATGGCAGGCCTCGCGCAGGCCGGCACTCCCGCCGACGCGGACCTGGCCTGGAAGCTTCTGAACCGCTGCGGTGACACGCTGGACTTCGACGCGCTCATCGAGCGTCTGCGCTCGGCGCTGGGCGAGGACGGACGGAGCGGACCCAAGCTCGTGAGGGTCGAGAAGTCCGTCGCCTCGGCCCGCTCGGCCAAGTTCAGCATGACGGCGAAGTTCGACGCGAAGGCGGGCCCGCCGTTGGTGACGGCGATGCGGCTGATCGCGCAGTGAGACGGGAGATGCGCGCCTCGCTCTGCACTTTCCTGATCGCGGGGGCGGCCTGCCTGCCGCTCGGAGGATGCAGGACGGATTCAGGTTCGGGAGTCGCGGAGTGGGACGAACTCACGGGCGGAGGCTCCGGCAAAAGACGTCCCGTCGCGGGCGGCGAAGTTTCCGAAGGGAAGAAACCCGACGCTCCTTCCGCTTCTCACGCCAAGGCGGCCGACGTGCCGAAGAAGGATACGGACGGCCCCGGAGCAACGTCCGCGAAGGAGCCGGCGCGCATGCCGACGCCGGTCGCAGCGAAAACTTCCGGGAGCGGCGCGGACTTGATGACGCCGGACAAAGGCGGAATCAGCGCGAAGAGAAAAGGCCCGGGGCTGCCGGACTCCGCCGCACCCGGACCGATGACAAAGGCGTCCGCCGGAGCCGGCCTGCCCGCGCCGGGCGAACTCGCGCCGACGAGCGCAATGAAAACCGGTTCGCTCTCGCTGCCCTCTGCCGACGTCTCCGCCTCACGCGCCGCACCGGCGTCCATCGGCCTGTCCGCCGTGGAGACGAAGCCCGCGAATCGTCGGACGGAAGCCTCAAGGATCAGCGTGCCCGGCGGGATCGCGTCCGCCGCCGCCGCCAAAACCGGCGGAGAGCCCATCTCAATCCCCGCCATCGAGAGCGCGGAGAAGCGTCGCGCCGCGCCCTCCCCCGTCGCCATCCGGACGGGAGAGGCGCCGGTCGCCGCAAGGTCCGCGGTCGCCGCGCCCTCGCTCAAGATGGAAGCGGAAGCGCGCGCCCAGGGCAGGCAGCCGTCCGCCGGACATCGGGTCGCCCTGCCCTCCGGTCCGAAGCCCGGAGAAGGGACGGCTGACTCACGCGCCCTGCCGGAAGGCGTGGCCGGCGAAGACCCCCTCAGCCGGAAGCGCATCCCCATCCCCTTCCGTCTCACCGAGTGGAT
>JACCEB011541454.1_pt1 | contig 15249 bp, 10 predicted proteins | sample 7454761 | NCBI WGS metagenome assembly JACCEB01 (sample SAMN15323454, study PRJNA562643) | freshwater metagenome | isolation source: river surface water | place: USA:Blue River Watershed | collected 2017-08-18 | reverse complement strand
CGCCCGCGCTGGTGGGGAAGCCGAAGGTGGCCAGGCCCGAGCCGGCCTTGACCAGCAGCGCGTCGGCATGGCCGTGGTAGCAGCCCTCGAACTTGATGATCTTCTTGCGCCCGGTGGCGCCGCGCGCCAGGCGCAGCGCGCTCATCGCGGCCTCGGTGCCGGAGCTGACCAGCCGCACCATCTCGATGGAGGGCACGGCTTTGACGATGGCCTCGGCCAGTTCAATTTCCCGCTCGGTCGGCGCGCCGAAGGAAAAGCCCTCGAGCGCCGCCTTCTGCACGGCTTCCAGCACCGCCGGGTGGCCGTGGCCCAGGATCATCGGACCCCAGGAGCCGATGTAGTCGATATAGCGCTTGCCGTTGGCGTCCCAGAAGTGGGGGCCTTGGGCGCGCTGCACGAAGCGGGGTGTACCGCCGACGGCGCGGAAGGCGCGCACCGGCGAGTTCACGCCACCGGGGATCAGCGCCTTGGCGCGTTCGAAGAGTTGCTCGTTGCGGTCTTGCTGGGTCATGCGATGGGGGCGTGGGGCCACGCGAGAAGTCGATACAGGGAGGGGTTGCGGCGAAAGGCAGTCAATCAGTGTTTGGTGTCGGGCGCCGGCATGTCCAGCACCTGCAGGGTCTGGGCTTGCTCTTCAGTCGCCACCTCGGATTCTGCCGGTTCTGGCTGGGCCCAGAACATCCGGTCGGGCACCACATGGCCCATGCCGGGGCGAAAGCCCGCGTCCAGGGCCTCATCCAGGTATTCCAGCGCCTCGTCGGTGGCGGCGGCCAGGTCGGTGCCGGTAGCCAGCAGTGCAGCCAGGGCGGCCGAGAGGGTTTCCCCCGCGCCGCAGAACACCGCCTCGAAGCGTTCGAAGTGGCGGCTGGCCAGCACCGACTGGGGCGAGGCCAGCACGTTGTCGATCTGCTGGTCGGGCAACGGAATACCGGTCACCAGGGTGTAGGGAACGCCGGCCTCGCCGGCGGCGCGGGCGATGTCGCGTGCGCTCGGGCTTTTGTCGCCAGACCAGTCGGGCAGGAGCCAGCGCCACAGCGTGCTGTGGTTGCCCACCAGCACCGTGGTCTGCGGCAGCATCAACTCGCGGAAGGCGTCGAGGTAGGCCTCGATCTGCGCGTCGTCCCACCAAGACAGGTTGGGCATGTAGGCGACGAGTGGGATGTCGGCGTAGTCGGCCGCGATTGCTGCAATCGTGCTGACTGTCTCGGGGCTGCCCACAAAGCCCACCTTCATCACAAGAACAGGTACATCTTCGAGGATGGCGCGGGCCTGTTCGGCCACCGCGTCTTCGTCAAACGCGAAGTGATCAAAGACCTCTGCAGTGTCGCGCGCATAGGCGCCTGTCACCACCGGCAGCGCATGGCCGCCGACCGAGGCCATGGTCACCCCATCCGCGGCAAGTCCAGCAGCGCCGCTGGGATCGCTGGCGTTGAAGGTCATGATGCAGGGTGGGCCGGCGTCTCCTGCGGCCTCTGCGTCGGCGGTCTCGGACTCGGCCCGCGCATCATGCACAGGCTCTTTCGGGTCGGCCGCGGAGGCGGCCAGGCGCGTGCTTGCGCCCGCTGAAATCAAGCTCATGCTCAACGGCCTTTCTTCATCAAGGATGTGCATCATTCGGTTTCTTGTGGCTGTTGAGGTGGATACAATCGTTGCATTACCTTGGAAGCGCCCTTAAGCTGTGACTGAAGCAAAAACTTGGATGTGTCTGATCTGCGGGTGGATTTACGACGAATCCGCCGGCGCTCCTGATCATGGTATCGCCCCTGGCACCGCCTGGGGCGACGTTCCCATGAATTGGACCTGCCCCGAATGCGGCGCCCGCAAAGAAGACTTCGAGATGGTCCAAATTTGATCTAGGGGGATCGCGTCCTCCGTGCGTCGTTCACAGCGGCGCGCCGAGTAGTTGATCCCCCGGACGCGCCCCCCGCAAGCCCGCAGAGGCTTTCAGGGAGCAGCGTCAAGTGAATCAGGGCAAGGCCGACCTCGCGTCGAGGGCAGACCCGGCACCGCAATCATTGCGTGTGCTGGTCGTCGACGACAGCAACACCATCCGCCGTAGCGCGGAAGTCTTTCTCCGTCAGGGCGGGCACGATGTGCTCCTGGCCGAGGACGGCTTCGACGCGCTGGCCAAGGTCCTCGACTACCGCCCGCACATCATCTTCTGCGACATCCTGATGCCGCGTCTGGACGGTTACCAGACCTGCGCCATCATCAAGCGCCACGCCCAATTCGCCGCCACCCCGGTGGTGATGCTCTCCTCGCGCGACGGGGTCTTCGACAAGGCCCGCGGCCGCATGGTCGGCTCGCACGAGCACCTCTCCAAACCCTTCACCAAAGACCAGTTGCTGCAGGCCGTGCGGCAGCTGGCATTACCCGCCGACGGAGGCCACTGATGCCCATTTCCAAAGTGCTGGTCGTGGACGACTCCAAGACCGAACTCCACTACCTCGCCAACCTGCTCGCGCAACATGGTTACCTGGTGCGCACCGCTGAAAACGCCGAAGAGACGCTGCGTCTGCTGGCCGACGACCGGCCCGACCTGATCCTGCTGGACGTGGTGATGCCAGGCCAGAACGGCTTTCAGCTCACCCGCACCATCACGCGTGACCCGCGCTACGCGGGCGTGCCGGTGATCCTGTGCACCAGCAAGAACCAAGAGACCGATCGGGTCTGGGGCATGCGTCAGGGCGCGCTCGATTACTTCACCAAGCCGATCGACCCGAGCGAGCTCCTGGCTCGTATCCAGGCCCTGGGCTGAGAGAAAAGCCCATGTCCTCCCGTGAAGCCTTGCTCGCCATGCAGGAGCGTCTGGCCCGGCGCCTGCAGGCGGGTCCTGCCGAAGACGGTCAGGCCTGCTGGCTGGCGGTCCACGCGGGCGCCAGCCGCTATCTGTTGCCGCTGGCGCAGGCGGGTGAAATCTTCCCCTACGCCCCGCCTCAGCGCGTGCCTTACACCCAGGCGTGGTTCCTGGGTGTGGCCCACCTGCGGGGCGGGCTCTGGGCGGCGGTGGATTTGGCCCCCTTCATCGATGACGACAGCCAGGCCCCCGCGGGCGCCACCGACCCTGGCCCGCGCCGCGCGGCGCCAGAGGTCGGCGAGGAGGCCCGCTTGGTGACCTTCCATGCCCAACTGGAGATCAACGGCGCCTTGCGGGTGGACCGCCTGGCGGGCCTGCGCGGACCAGAAGATTTCCCCTCCAGTGTGGCGCCGCAGGCACCAGCGCCAGCCTGGTTCGGTACCCGCTACAGCGACGCCCAGGGTCAGATCTGGCAGGCGCTGTCCCTGGCTGCGTTGGCGCGTGACCCGCGCTTTCTTTCCCTGGCTGATTGAGGCGAGGCCTCGCACGCTACTCGCCTTTTCTCAGACGCTACCGCCCACGCTCCCACCTCAGATTCAACAAGCCAAACGCACGTACCTCTATTTCCGTCTGCCACCCCTTTCCCTGTCCCCGCGAATCGCCTCGCCAACCAGCCGACCTGATCATGTCCCCAGCCCTCTTGCTTCAGCGAATCCGCCTCTGGCCCACCTCCTCGCTGCGCGGCCTCCCACGCTGGCACACCCCCTGGACCCAGCCTGGCCGGTGGTCGGGTCCGTGGTCCGGTGGGCCAGCCGGTCACCGGGCTCAGCGTCTGCTGCAGGCGACGCTGGCGCTTTCGCTCTTGGTGCTGGTGGCCAGCTCGGTGCTGGTGGTGCGCCGTGCCGACCACCTGGGCCTGCAACTGGCCAGCACGGGCCAAGCCCTGATGCAGTCGCAGCGCCTGGCCAAGGCGGCGTCCCAGGCGCTGATCGGGCGGCCCGAGGCCTTCGCCGAGGTCCGCGAGAGCGCGGGTATCTTGGTGCGCACAGTCACCGGCTTGCGCCAGGGCGACGCCGACCTGGGCCTGCGCGCCCTCGAGGGTCCCTATGCCGCCGCGATCGAGCCGCTCCAGCCGCTGGCCGACCGCACTGGCCGGCAGGCGGACCAACTGTTGGCACAGGAAAAGACCCTGACCCAGGCAGGGCAGGCCCTGCGTGCGATCAATCGCCACAGCGCCGACCTGCTGGAGCTGGCCGAAACCATCTCCTCGCTCAAGTTGCAGCAGGGGGGGACACCGGCCCAGATTTCGTCTGCCGGCCAGCTGGTCATGTTGACCCAGCGCATTGGCAAGTCCGCCAACGAGTTCCTGACCCAGGACGGGGTCAGCGCCGAGGCGGTATTCCTGCTCGCGCGCGACCTCAACACCTTTCGCCAGCTGGCCCTCTCACTGCAGGACGGCAGCCCTGAGCTGCGACTGCCCCCTACCCGCGACGAGGCCACCCGCGAGCGACTGCAGCTGCTGCTGCAGCAGTACGACCAGACCCGGCGCGACGCCTCCGCCATCTTGGACCACCTGCCTGGCCTGGTGTCGGCGCGACAGGCGCAGGCCGTTATCCTGAGTGACAGCGAGCCGCTACGCCGCGGGCTCAACACCCTCCAGGATCAGCTCTCTCAAGAGGCGGGCCTGGGCTGGGCCGGGCTGTCGGTGCTCACCCTGTCGGGTCTCGCCGCCTTGCTCAGTGCTGTGGCCATGGCTTGGACGCAGTTGCGCGACAGCCGCCAGCGCCAGCATCTGGCCGAGGACCAGAAGCATGCCGCCGAGCAGCAGGAGCAGGAGGCGCGCCGTGTCAACGACGCCAACCAGGCTGCCATCTTGCGGCTGATGAATGAGCTGCAGGGGGTGGCTGAGGGCGACCTCACACAGCAGGCAACTGTTACCGAAGACATCACCGGCGCCATTGCCGACTCGGTCAACTACACGGTGGAAGAACTACGCGCCCTGGTCGGCCAGGTGCAGGAAGGCGCAGGCCGTGTGGCGCAGACCACCGGCGAAGTCGAGCTCACCTCCACCGAGCTGCTGGCCGCCACTGCCGAGCAGTTGCGCGAAATCCACGACACCGGCGAGGCTGTGCTGGGGATGGGTGACCGGATCATCGGCGTATCCGGCCAGGCGCAAGAGGCGGCCGACGTCGCCCGGACTTCGCTGCAGGCGGCGGCCCAGGGCTTGCAGGCGGTGCAGGCCTCCATGGGCGGCATGGACGCACTGCGCGGCCAGATTCAGGACACCGCCAAGCGCATCAAGCGCCTGGGTGAGTCCTCGCAGGAGATCGGTGAGATCACCGAGCTCATCTCCGACATCACCGAGCAGACCAATGTGCTGGCCCTCAATGCCGCCATTCAGGCCGCTTCCGCCGGTGAGGCCGGGCGCGGCTTCTCAGTCGTGGCCGAGGAGGTGCAGCGCTTGGCCGAGCGCTCGGCCGACGCCACCCGACAGATCACCGGTCTGGTCAAGGCGATCCAGGGCGACACGCAAGACGCGGTCGCCGCGATGGAACGCTCCACCCAGGGCGTGGTCGAAGGCGCCCGTCTGTCCGACAACGCCGGCAGTGCGCTGGGCGAGATCGACCGGGTTTCACGCCGCCTGGCCGATCTCATCGCTGAAATCTATGGCGCCGCCGACGCCGAGGCCCAGGCTGCCCACCAGGTGGCCGGTAACATCCGGCACATCTTTGCGGTCGCCGAGCAGACGGGCGAGGGGACGCGCGCAATCTCTCAGCAGGTGCGCGAGCTGTCCCGTATCGCCGAGGCGCTGCGGCAGTCTGTGGCGCGCTTCAAGATCGCCTGATCCCTGAATCCCATGTCGGTGCCGATGTCCCCTTCGCCTGCTTCACCCGTTCAGCCCTGGCCGCCTGAGCAGGCTCCTGCGTCCGCCAACCGGGACATGGGCCCGCTGGCCTGGATCGCCGAGGACGTTGGTCGCTGTCTCGACGCTGCGCTCAAGGCCCTGGCCTCTGGCCAAGCGTCCGTCGCCGCTGTGGCGCTGCATCAGGCCGCCGGTGCGCTCGAGCTGGCCGGCAGCGGCGGTGTTGCGCGGGTGGTGACCGCGATCGAGGCGGTAGCCCTTCACCAGGCATCGCAGCCCCTGACCGACCCGGTGGACGCCGAGCGTGCCAGACAGGTGGAGCAGCGCGCCACCTTCGCGGTGCTCGAATTCATCGATGCGCTGCTTCACGGCCGCAGCGTCCAGGCGGTCGCTCTGTATCCGCAGTACTGCGAGCTGCTCGACCTCGCGGGCGACCCCCGCGCCCGCCAGCGCGCCCATCCTGCCGACCTGTGGATCGTTCCTCCGGGCATCGACCTGCAGGCGCTCGAGACTCCGGCACCTGAGGCCCCTGACGAGGCCATCGAATCTATCGAGCTCAGTGGTGGAGGCCCCGAGCAGCTCCATGTGGCGCAGCACTCCGAGCCTGTCGTTTCAGACTTTCCGACCGGCGCTGCCTTGCGCACCCGGCTCGACCAGGCGGTGCTGCAGTTCGTCAAGGCGGGCAGCCCTGCCGCCGCCAGCGAACTCGCCTTCCTGTGCGATGGCTTGGCACGTGATCTGGTGCCCCGCATCGCGAGCGACATGGCGCAAGGCGCTGGTCCCTCGGCGACTGCCTGGCGCCGGCTTTGGCGGTTGGCAGCGGCCTTCTTTGAGGTGCAGGCGGCCTGGCCCGCGCAGGTGGACCTGGCCGCCAAGCGCTGCGCGTCCCGTTTGCTGGTGGCTTATGCGCAGTGGGCAGCGGGCGCCGAGGCCGATATCGCGCCACTGTCCCACGAGCTGCTGTACGCATGCGCCGCAACGGGCCCGGCCGATCCTGCGCAAACGCCGCGCCTGGCGGCGCTGCGGGCGGCCTGCGGTTTGGCGGACGCCCCGGCCCTGGACCACCGCTCAGCGCCGTTTGGCCGCTACGACCCCGCGCTGCTGGCGGTGGCGCGCAAGCGCCTGGCCGCAGCCCGCGAGGGTTGGGCCAGTCTGGCCGGTGGCGAGGTGCACCAGCTGCGCTCGACGGTCGAACAGCTGGCGCAGGTGGGTGAGGTTCTGGAGCGCCTGCACACGCCGCTGACGCCGCTGGCGCAGGCTCTGGTGGCGGTGGGCGAACATGTTGCCACCCTGGCGGCGGCGCCTTCCGCGGCCCTGGCCATGGAGGTGGCCACCGCCATCCTGTTCCTCGAGGCCCTCTGCCAGGACTTCGACCCGCACGACCCCCTGCATGGCGAGCGCTCCCAGCGCCTGGCCGAACGTCTGGTCCGTGTGCAGCGCGGTGCGGCGCCCGAGCCCCTGGAGTTCTGGATCGAGTCCCTCTACCGCCAGGCCAGCGACCGGCAGACGCTGGGCAGTGTGGTCGACGAGTTGCGCGCCAGCTTGGGCGAGTTGGAGAAGGACCTCGACGCCTTCTTCCGACATCGCGCAGACCGCAGCCTCTTGCAGGCGGCGCCCGGCAGGCTCTCGCAGATGCGGGGTGTGCTTTCGGTGCTGGGCCTGGAGCAGGCGGCGCGGGCGGTTCTCCGAATGCGCGACCAGGTGCAGTCCTTGTGGGGCGAGCCCGAGGGCCCACGAGCCGCGGAACTGGTCGAGGCGCTGGGCCAGAGCCTGGGCGCGCTGGGCTTTCTCATCGACATGCTCCATTACCAGCCGCAAATGGCCCGGGAGCTGTTTGTCTTCGACGAGGCCCGCGGCGAGTTGCGCTCGGTCATGGGCCGGGTTCCCGTCCCTCGGCCACCGCGCGGCGCGGAGGGCACTGCCGCTGGCGCGCCGTCACCCTCGTTGGCTGGCTCGCCCGGGACGGCCGCCGAAGTACCGGGGGTCTCGGAAAGCGCTATCGACAGCGACGCCGAGCTGCTCGGCGTGTTCCTGCAGGAAGCGGCCGAGGTGATCGGCCAAGGCCGTGAGGCCCTGGCCCAGCTGGAGCGCCAGCCGACGGATCTGGCCTCGCTCACCGTGCTACGACGCTGTTTCCACACGCTCAAGGGCAGCGCCCGGATGGTGGGCCTGGAGGCCTTTGGCCAAGCAGCCTGGTCCTTGGAGCAAGTGCTCAATGCGTGGCTTGCTCAGGCCCGAGAGGCCGACCCGCCCTTGCGCCAGCTCGCCAGCCGCGCCCTGGAGGGTCTGGCCCTCTGGGCGCAGGCCGCTGGTGAATCGGGTGGGCCGCAGGCAAGCGCCGAACTCGCAGCCTGGCAGGCTGCCAGCTTTGTGGAGGCAGCCGACGCCCTGCGTGTGCAGGGACAGGTACGCACCCTGCTGTTTCCGGGCGATGCGCTGGCAGCGGCCGAAGAGGCCGAGGAGCCTGCCGTGGCTGGCGCTGAGCCCGCACCCGCTGATGGCGCGGTGCCCGGCACCGCGCCCCCCTCGGCCCCTGAGCCACTGCCCAGCACAGAGTCAGCCGCCGTGGCCGTGACCTTGGCACCGTGGTCCGGACGCGTAGACACCACGGCGGAAGTTCGCGAGGTCGGACCCTTGCGAATTCCGGCGGGCCTGTTCAATGTGTTCCTCCAGGAGGCCGATGAGGACTCTCTGCAACTGCAGGAGGGCCTCGCAAATTGGGGCCGCGCGCCAGCGCTCGTGCCGCCTGCAGAGCTCGAAACCCTGGCGCACTCGCTGGCCGGCAGCTCGGCGACCGTCGGGTTCGCCAGCCTGTCCGAGCTGGCTCGGCAGATGGAGTTCTCGCTCGAGCGCCTGCGTGCCCAGCGAATCGCAAGCGGCGAGGATGGCGCACCAGCCGAGTCCAGCGACACCGACGCGCAGCACGCCGAGGACGCGGCCCTGTTGGCCGAGGCAGGCGAGGAGATGCGGCAGCTACTCCACCAGTTCGCGGCAGGATTCCTGCGCGAGCCCGACCCCGGGCTGCTCGAGCGCTTGCGCGCGCAGGCCAGCCGCTCCGCGGCACCCATGCCCCTGGACATCGACCTGGGCGTGTTCATGCAGGATCAGGCCGATCCGATGGTCTTCGCGCTCTTCGAGGAAGAGGCGCTCGAACTTCTGCCGCGACTTGATGGCGCCGCCCGCACCTGGACCGAGCACCCAGACGATGTGACCTCCCAGGCCGAGGTGCTGCGCCTGCTGCACACCATCAAGGGCGGAGCCCGGCTGGCTGGGCTGCGGTCCCTGGGCGAGCTTGCCCATGCCCTCGAGTCTCAGGCCGAGGCCCTGCCACCGCCTGGCGACGCGGCCCGGCCTGCGGCTGTGACCGCGTTAGGCCGCCAGATCGATGGCCTGCATACCGCGTTCGAGGCACTGCGTCTGCGGTCACCGGCTGCGTTCGCCGCCCCGTCTTTGCTGCCCCCGTCTGTACCGGCCCCGTCTGCGCCGGCCCCGGTCCTGACCACCCCGATTGCGGCCCCCACGGGTGTGGGCACATCGCCCTCGGCAGTTGCCGTATCGCCCTCGGCGGTGACCGAGCCCGCCGCGCAGGTCTCTGCTCCTCCCTTGGCCCCCGCGGGTGCCAAGCCTGCGCTCTCTCCGCCGGCGCTCGCCCCGGGCCTTGCGGTCCCGCCTGTCGAGATCACAGCCACCGAACCCGGCATGGGTCTGGCACGTCCTGGCCCTGGGGCTGGCGCGTCCGTCGTGGTCCGGGTGCGCGCGCAGTTGCTAGACCGGCTGATGAACCAGGCCGGCGAGGTGATGATCACCGGCGCCCGCGTCGAGGCCGAGATCAGTGGCCTGCGCGGCGGTTTGCATGAGCTGGCCTCCAGCGTCGAGCGCTTGCGACAGCAGCTGCGGGAAGTCGAGATTCAGGCCGAGACCCAGATGCAGTCCCGCCAGGGCCACACGCCGGGCGCAGCAGGCTTCGACCCGCTGGAGCTGGACCGCTTCACCCGCATGCAGGAGCTCACCCGCAGCATGGCCGAGTCAGTCAATGACATCGCCACCGTGCAGCGCCAGCTGGCGCGTGCGGTCGATGTGAGCGAGGACGACCTGTCCGCCCAGTCGCGACAAACCCGCGACCTGCAGCGTGATCTGCTGCGCACCCGCATGCTCGAAATCGGCTCCATCGCCGAGCGCTTGCGTCGCACCGTGCGCCAGGCGGCACAAGACAGCGGCAAGGAGGTTCGGCTGGAGATCGAGGGTGAGACGATTGAGGTCGACCGCGGCATGCTCGACCGCATGACCCCGGTGTTCGAGCACCTGCTACGAAACGCCGTCGCCCACGGTATCGAGTCGGCATCCGAGCGGCAGCAAGCAGGCAAACCGGCATGCGGCCTGCTGCGCCTCGTTCTGGAGCAGGCGGGCAATGACATCGCCCTGCGTTTTGAAGACGACGGCGCCGGCCTCGACCTCGACCGCATCACCGCCAAGGCCCGCAGCCAGGGTTTGCTGGCCGACACGCCGCAGGCGCTGTCGCCGGCCGCTGCCGCTGACCTGATCTTCCGTCCCGGGTTTTCCACTGCTGCGAGCGTCTCTGAGTTGGCGGGCCGCGGTGTTGGCCTCGACGTGGTGCGTGCCGAGGTCCAGGCCCTGGGTGGGCGTATCGTGGTTGACAGCCGACCCGGAGCCGGCTGCAGTTTCCGGCTGCTGCTGCCGCTGACCACCGCGGTGACCCATGTGGTCCTGATGCGCTGCGGTTCGATGCGCTTTGGTGTGCCGGCCAGCCTCGTCGAGACGGTGCTGCGCAGCGAGGCCCAGGCCCTGGCCGCGGCGCAAGCCACCGGTCAATGGCTGGCAGAGGCGGGCGGATCGATGCCGTTTTTCTGGGGCGGTGCGCTGCTGCGCGTCTCTCGCGCCAGCCAGGAGAGCCTGAGCCGCGCGGTGCCAGTGGTCCTGCTCCAGAGCGCGGCCCAGCGCCTGGCGCTGCAGGTGGATGAGGTGCTGGGCCATCGCGAAGTGGTGGTCAAACACCTGGGACCCCAGTTGGCTCGGCTGCCGGGCCTGGCGGGTATGACCGTGCTGGCCACCGGCGAGGTAATCCTGATTTACAACCCGGTGGCCTTGGCCGCGGTCTACGGCGACCGCGCCCGGCAGTTTGCCGCGGGCGAGGCCTCCGGACGCGATTCAGGCGGTGCCTCGTTCGCTCCTGGTGACGGCGCGTCGGTGGCCAGCCCGGGCGAGGGGCCGCAGCCGACACGGCTTGCGCAGGATGCGAACGATGGGCAATTGGGAGAGCCGCCAGTGGCCGCCCGTCAGCCGCTGGTGCTGGTGGTCGACGACTCGCTCACCGTGCGCCGGGTGACCCAGCGCCTCTTGCAGCGGGAGGGCTACCGTGTGGCGCTGGCGGCCGATGGCCTGCAGGCGCTCGAGCGCATCTCCCAAGAAGTGCCCGACCTGGTCCTGTCCGATATTGAAATGCCCCGCATGGACGGCTTCGAACTGGCGCGTCACCTGCGCGGTGATCCGCGCCGGGCCGGCCTGCCCCTGGTCTTCATCACCTCCCGCACAGCGCCCAAGCACCGTGAGCATGCGCAGTCGCTGGGCGTCGACCATTACCTGGGCAAGCCCTATTCGGAAGACGAGTTGATGGCGCTGGTGCGGCGCTACTGCGGCGGGCCGAGCGGGGGCAGTCCCGCAGGGGACGCGGGCTTGTCTGTGCAGCCCACGGGGGCGTGATCAGGCCCGGCCTCAGGCCGACGGCCCCGGCTTTTTCACCACCGCGTAGCGCTCCAGGGTCTTTTGCCGCGCCTCGTCGTGCGCGACCACCGGCAGCGGGTAGTCCTTCCCCAGCGCCACCCCGGCGGCGGCCAGCTCCAGCGGCGAGGCCTCCCAGGGCGCGTGCAGCGCCACAGGTGACAGGCCCGCCAGCTGCGGCAGGTAGCGCAAGATGAACTTGCCCTCCGGGTCGAATTTGCGGCTCTGACTGACCGGGTTGAAGATGCGGAAGTAGGGCTGGGCGTCGCAGCCGGACGAACTCGCCCACTGCCAGCCGCCATTGTTGGCCGAGAGGTCGAAGTCGTTGAGGTGCAGGGCGAAATAGCGCTCACCCCAGCGCCAGTCCAGGCCCAGATCTTTGGTCAGGAAGCTGGCCACCACCATGCGCAGCCGGTTGTGCATGTAGCCGGTCTGATTGAGCTGCAGCATCGCCGCATCGACCAGTGGGTAGCCAGTACGCCCCTGGCACCAGGCCTCGAACAGCGCCTGGGCCGGCTTGCCGTGCTCCCAGCGGATCTGGTCGTACTCGGGCCGGAAGCTGTGGCTGTTGCCTTCGCCGTCCACCACATGGGGGAAGTTGGCCAGCACCTGGAAGTAAAAGTCGCGCCACACCAGCTCATTGAGCCAGGTCTGTGCGCCAGCGTCGCCCTGCGACGCACGGGCCTGGGCCTCGCGCGCCAGCGTGCGCACCGAGATCGTGCCAAAGCGCAGGTGCACGCTGAGGTAGCTGGGCCCGCGCCGGGCCGGAAAGTCCCGCGCCTCCTGGTAGTGGGGCAGGTGAGGCAGGAAGGCCTCAAACAACTGGCGTGCGCCGCGCAGGCCCACCGGCAGGGGCAGGCTGGACAAATTGGTCTTTTGGAAACCCATGTCTTGCAGCGATGGCACGGGTCGACGCCAGGCGGGGGGCCGGGGCGCCAGCGCCGCCGCGTGGCGGGCGACCGGGTAGGCGCGCAGGTAGTAGCCATCCCCGGCGGCCCGCAGCTTGGCCAGCCAGGCGTTTTTGTAGGGGGTGAACACCGCGTAGGGCCGGCCCGCCTGGGTCAGCACTTCCTCACGCTCGAACACGCACTGGTCCTTGGTGGTGTGCAGGGCGATGCCGCGTTCGGCCAGGGCACCGCGCACCGCGGCGTCTCGGGCAATAGCCTGCGGCTCATAGTCGTGGTTGGCAAACACCGCCTGCACGCCGAGCGCCTGGGCCAGACGCGGAATTTCCTCGGCCGCTATCGCATGCTGCACGATCAGGGCGCCGGGGTCGTGGCCACCGGAATCTTCATCGGCACCAGCAGCAGTCCTCGGTCCGGCAGGTCCGGCGGCGCCAGCCTCCTCCCGCAGTGTGTGCAGGGCCTCGTCCAATTGGACCAGCGACTCGCGGATGAACTCCACCCGCCGGTCCTGGCGGGGCAGGGGGTCGACGATGGCCCGGTCGAACACGAACACCGCATGCACCTGGCGGCAGGCTCTCAGGGCGTGGTAGAGGGCGGCGTTGTCCTCCGCCCGCAGGTCGCGGCGGAACCACATCAGGCCGGCGGCGTACTGCTTGTCCTGGGACGGGGGCGGGGTCATGGGTCGGAGTATCGGCCAAGCCCGGGCTTGGGGGGCGGTTGGGGGCATTCGGCCCGGCCCAGGGGACGCTGGCCGGACCTCGTCGCTCGTGGGCCCGGCCATTTTCTGCCGGCGCGGTCATGCTTGTGCGGGACCGATGGCCCTCTGTGGTGCCCGGCATGGCCCGCCTGCGTAAAATCGGGCCATGTCCGCTGATGCCGCCCCGATCAACCTCACGCATCACTTCCTGATCGCGATGCCCGGGCTGCAAGACCCCTCCTTCGCCCGCAGTGTGGTCTACCTCTGTGAGCACAGCTCACGCGGCGCCCTGGGCCTCATGATCAACAAGCCCAGCGACATCCGCCTCAAGCAACTGTTCGAGAAGGTCGAGCTTCCCCTGCAGCGGGCCGACCTGGTCGAGACGCCCGTTTTCCAGGGCGGTCCGGTGGCTACAGAGCGCGGCTTCGTGCTGCACGAGGCGATTTTCACCGCCGAAGACCGGCCCGAGGACAGCGTCTATGCGTCGACCATGACCATCCCCGGCGGCCTGGAGATGACCACCTCCAAAGATGTGCTTGAGGCCCTGTCCTCTGGCGCGGGCCCACGCAAGGTCTTTGTCTCCTTGGGCTACTCCAGCTGGGGCGAGGGCCAGCTCGAATCGGAAATCGCCGAGAACAGCTGGCTCACCGTCGGCGCCGATCAGGCGGTCATCTTTGACACCCCGGTGGAGCAGCGCTACGACAAGGCGCTCTCGCTGCTGGGCCTGCAGGCCTGGATGCTGTCCTCCGAGGCGGGCCACGCGTGAGCGACTCCCTGGTCCCCATGCCTGCTATCGCTAGCCCCAGACCCGACGTTCCCGCCTCCCTCCAGTCCTTTCTCTCTTTTGACTTCGGCGCCCGCCGCACCGGGGTGGCCGCCGGCAACCGGGTGCTGGGCACGGCCACGCCGCTGCGCACCATCGTTGCCGAGGGCAAAGACGATCGCCTGGCGCAGGCCGAGGCCCAGGTGCGCGAGTGGCAGCCCGACGGCCTGGTGGTGGGCGTGCCTTTTCATCCCGACGGCGCGCCCCACGAAAATACGGCGCGGGCCCGCAAGTTCGGCCGCCAACTCGCCGAGCGCTGTCGCCTGCCGGTGTTCGAGGTCGACGAGCGATACAGCACCACCGAGGCATTGGCCGAGGGCGCGCGGGATGCCGATGCGGCTGCGGCCTGCATCATCCTGGAGCAGTTTCTGAGGAGTCTCAAATGAACATGGCCAAGAGCGGCGCCCTGGTGCTGGATGCCGAGGCGCTGTACGCCGAATTGCGCGCTTCGGTGCAGCCGCTGGTGGCCGCAGGTGCCAGGCTGGTGGGCGTCACATCGGGCGGCGCCTGGCTGGCCGAGCGTATGCACCAGGACCTGGGGCTCACCGGCAAGCCCGGCGTGATTTCTTCGGTCATGCATCGCGATGACTTCGCCCGGCGCGGCTTGGCCAGCGGCGGCGCCCAGACCCTGCTGCCCTTCGAGGTAGAAGGCGCCGACATCCTGCTGCTCGACGACGTGCTCTATACCGGTCGCACCATCCGCGCCGTGCTCAATGAACTGTTCGACTACGGACGGCCGGCCCGGGTGCGGCTGGCGGTGCTGGTCGACCGCGGCGGCCGCGAGCTGCCTGTGGCTGCCGACATCGCCGCTGCCCGCATTGCCCTGTCGGCCGACCAATCGCTGGCCCTGGCGCGAGACGCCAGCGGTGTCTTCAGCTTCCAGGTGGAGGGGGCCTGATCCATGCTGTCCAAGCGCAACCCGCAACTCAACAAGAACGGTGAGCTGATTCACCTGCTGTCGACCGAGGGCCTCTCGCGCGACATCCTCACCCACATCCTCGACACCGCGTCGAGCTTTGTGAGCGTGAACGACCGCGAGGTCAAGAAGGTGCCGCTACTGCGCGGCAAGAGCGTATTCAACCTGTTTTTCGAAAACAGCACCCGCACCCGCACCACCTTCGAAATCGCCGCCAAGCGCTTGTCGGCCGACGTGATCAACCTGGACATCGCCCGTTCCTCGGCGGCCAAGGGCGAGTCGCTGCTGGACACCATCGCCAACCTCTCGGCGATGGCGGCCGACATCTTCGTCGTGCGTCACGGCGAATCGGGCGCGCCCTACCTCATCGCCCAGCATGTGGCGCCGCATGTGCATGTGGTCAATGCCGGCGACGGCCGCCATGCCCACCCCACTCAGGGCCTTCTGGACATGTACTCCATCCGGCAGTACAAGAAAGATTTTTCCAACCGCACCGTGGCCATCGTGGGCGG
>JACCEB011606267.1_pt1 | contig 15253 bp, 14 predicted proteins | sample 7454761 | NCBI WGS metagenome assembly JACCEB01 (sample SAMN15323454, study PRJNA562643) | freshwater metagenome | isolation source: river surface water | place: USA:Blue River Watershed | collected 2017-08-18 | reverse complement strand
GTGCTCGGCCTCCTCTCGGTATTCATCGCGTGCATGGCCCTTGTGGTGGATGGGGGGAACGTGGTTTCCAATTATCTTGCGCATGCTGACATCGCTGAAAACGCAGCCCGATTTGGGAGCCAAGAAGTGACGTCGTTGAGAAGTGGTGACCCCTTGCTTCATCGCGATAGAGCATCGCGAGCTGCGCACAGCTACCTCGAGCGCCATGGAGTATCGGGCACGGTGTCAGTCGAGGACAACGTTCTGACAGTGCACGTCTATGGGGACGTTCAATTCGTTTTGCTCAAACTCATCGGTTTGTCGTCAACAACAGTCGCGGTCAAACGAAGCGCAGAGCCGGTCGTCCAATGAAGCGCGCAATTCTCCTTAGTGTTTTGCAGATTGCTGGAACACCACTGACCCTTGTAGCAACTGGGCATACTCCGCAGAGGTACGTGAAGCTCCTTGGCAATTCGCAGACTTCAAGTGAAGGTCTTCAGGCCCTTGGGGTTCTCGCCATCTGGCTGGTGTGGGTATGGGGAGTGGTCTCTGCAATAGCAGCGCTCAAGGCTGCGCAAAGGATGGGAGTTGTAAGTCCCAGCCGCATGATTCCAACGCACATCGCCATGTCTGCTGCGGCGCTTGTTGGAGCACTTGATTGGGGAACCAATTCTGAAGACGAAGGATCAATTGAAGTCGTCGAATCTCAATCTCAGGTAGTTGGTGAGTCGAGACAAGTTGATGTGAATCTCCCAAGCACTGCGATGACTATCTTGGCTGGCTTTCTCCTTCGCCAAGTGCAGCTGAACATCCAGAAGATGCTTGAAAGCGCACGGTCGGGGACTCACTATCGCCCACATACCCGCATGAGCCAGTTGATTCTCCAGAGTCTGATGTACAAAAGCCGACACGCACCGAAACTCTCAGAGCGCGTGTATTGGCCGGATTCGTCGTCACGGTTAGTTAATGAGCAGGAGTTGGATGAAATTGATCGAATCCCAATCGGGATAGATGGTCTTGAACTCGTCTCCCTTGGTCTTTCACAGCAGACGACTATTCGAATTCATGGCGCACAAGGTGCTGCTCCGTTTGTTGACTATCTGACTGCAATCGCACGACTAGTGACTGTCGTATCAGGACATGTGACGACAACGTTCAATGAATGTGGTGATGTCGAAGTTCAAATTCATCTCGGAACCAAGGGGGAATCTCTTTCCAGTACTGAAGCGTCTTTCGACATCTATCTCCAAGGGAAGGATGACAGGATTGAAGTTAGACCGCCGGGTCTCTTCATCAATTCAATTCCTACCGATCGTGTGGAGAAGACTCAGCTTTCGACTCTTACCCACGAGATGGGAAATCGATTGACATCAGGGGAGGAATTGAGCAATCCGGTTGTATGTGCCAAGGAATGCGATTTGGTTGTCAAACTGATGGGGCCCATTGAAATCACAAAGAGTGATGGCACTGAGTTGAAATTTCGAAAGTCCAAGTCGGAGGAACTCTTAACCTGGCTCGTTCTTCACCGAGACAGACCTTTGCGGGATGTTGCGAGGACGGCGCTTTGGGATCACTCCGTCGAAGATTCAACATTCAACAATGTGGTATCCGAACTGCGGAGGGCTATTCGTGTAGCACATCCATCAATAGACTTCGAAATAGCTCACAATCGAAAGAAGATTCTTGTTCCAACAGGAATTCGTACAGATGTCGAGTTGCTCGAAGAAGCTCGGTGGAACGTGAGACATGATGATTCTGTTGAGAACTGGCGGGCCCTTCATGAGGCGGTTTCTCGGGTTCGTGGGCTTCCCTTTGAGGGGGCGAATTACGACTGGGCGGACGCAGAAGGGTTGACTTCGCACATTGTGCTCAAGATCATGAATGCATGTACTGATTTGGCCAGGTACTACCTAGCAATCAGCGATGCTGAGGGTGTCTACTTCGCAACGAGTCAGGGGTTGCGCGCACTGCCGGGGAATCAAGAGATGCTTGAGCTTCGTGCGCAAGTTATGAACACAACCACTAAAGTCAACTCATGAGTGGTCGCGAGATACTCGATAGCCCTACTGAGTGGGTAGCGGACCACATACATCGCTATGTGAAGTCAGGTGGGGAAGACGGCCACATGTGGAGAGGTGTCCCAACGTTGCTTCTGACAACGGTTGGAAGGAAGACAGGTCTTGGCAGACGTACCGCTTTGATCTACGGCACTGATGGTGACGACTACATCATCGTTGCTTCAAAAGGTGGCCATCCATCGCATCCACTTTGGTTTGAGAACCTGGTTGTTGAACCGATTGTTGAAGTACAAGTTGGTTCAGAAGTTTTCTCGGCACGTGCGTCGATAATTGTCGACGAGTCTCGTTATCAGCGGATATGGGCTCACATGGTGAGTATCTGGCCAGGGTTTGACGAATACAGATTGAAGACGACTCGAGTCATCCCACTGGTTGCGCTTACACCTCGGTGAGTTGCTTTTCGCTCATTTTCGGCTGTCCTTCTCGAAGTGGTCGAAAGAACGAAAGGATCGCTGCTGTTCCCATCACTGACATCATTGGGAGTGATTGACGTACTGAGAGATATTCAGTTCCCGAAGAGACGGCCATAAAGAATACAAATGTTGCAAGCACCCCGAGCTTGAGCCGGGTGGTCTTCGGTGTGTAGAAGAAGCAACTTGCGGTGAAGATCAATGGAACGAGAACAATCTCGGGAAATATGAGTCGAATGAGAAGCAGGGATTGCGTCGTGTATTCAACTGTTTGATAGGCGACTGTGAAGAACTGAAGTCCCGCAAAGGCCGAGAAAATTTGGATTACTTGATCCTTCAGGAAATGGTCCTGATAGAGCTGAAGTGGAAGTCGATAGATGATGTAGTTGCCGAGCGAAAAACCAATCGTTCCCAGATAGATCGGAAGCACGGCGGTTGCAAGGACCGAGGGCAAATACCACCGTCGCGAAAGCCTGGAAAACAACCATCCCCACAATTGACCGAACACGATTGCTGCCGCAAGGTGCGGTCTGAGGATTACAAGCACAAGAAGTGATACCGCTTTCCCACTTTGAGAGATTCCGAGAAAGAGTTGCGTCACGCACAGGAGCATCATCGTCTCGCGAAGCGCGAGCAACGAGAAGAAGGTTGAGATTGGTCCGGCAAGCATCCAGAAGGCCAGAATTGAGAACTTCCGTCCTTGTTCGCGGAAGAATCTTTCAAGTAGAGAGACATTGGCAAGCGCACAGCAGAGACTTACAAACTTCAGAGCAAGTGTCGGATCAAGACCTACCTTGCTCAGCAGGTATGCGGGTGCGGTGTACGGGAATCTAAAGAAATTCAAACGATCAAATGTGAGATTGAATTCAGCACCGTACCCTTGCGCAACTATCTTCCAGTGAAAGTATTGATCATTCTGATAGAACGACCATTGACCGATTGGTCCGTACCGCCAGAAGATCAGCGACACGCCGAGGAACCAGACACCAATCATCGAGCCTTGAATTCCGCTCAGTCGACCCTGTCGTTGCGCGAAGAACGTAACGGCTATGGAGAGAACAAGTGCTTGGATGTAGTAGCTCATCGCTTCCTACGAATCCACGTTCTTGCCACACGTAGAACGTACTTGAGTCCCATCCAAACCTGAGTAAGCCTCGCGACCACCAATGACAATTCACCGCTCTGTCGCAGTCTTTGAACTGCAAATATTTCACCACGAAACATGGGATAAAGATGACTGCTCAATCCAGATTCACCAAAGTCGGCTTTGTGAAGTTGAGGGAGTGGCAGTTCGATTCGAACGAATTCGCCATACATCGCAATTACGCGTAGCCAGAGGTCGTAATCCTCGGCATGCCACATGTCTTCTGAAAAACGATCTGGGATATTGCGTCTAACAATGACAGTCGGTGTTGAAACACGATTCGATGCGAGGAAGTGCTTCAGACCAAATTTTCTGATTTTGAATTCAGACCAAACACCTTCTTCGCTTGCAGAGCTAGTGAGGTGACCTGAAATCATTTGATGCGGATTTTCGATCATCCATCGAGTTTGAATCTCCAGTTTTCGGGGATGCCAAGAATCGTCACTGTCAAGAAATGCGACGAACTCGCTTGTACATGAATTCCATCCAGTGTTTCGTGTTGCAGAAGGCCCCACGTTTGTATCCAGTTGGACGATGCGGATATCAACTTGATTGTGGGGAAGAAACTGATTGATGACGTCAATTGTTGAATCAGAACTGCAATCATCGACGACGACAATTTCGCGTGGGAGTTGAGTCTGTGAGAGCACGGATTGAAGAGCGCGGGCAACGGTTCCCTCTGAGTTGTGAGTCGGGACAACAACAGAAACTGGGAGTGTCACGTTCGCCATTTCATCCAATCCCAATGTCCCCTCAACTTTGCATCAAAAGATCGCTTGGTGTCCGTTGACCAGATATCAATTCTGGGGAGTCGAAGTCTTTCTGACGATTTCAGGATTGGGCCGAACTTGCTTGATGCAGCGACAGAGAAGTGGCATCTGGCGACAAGGTCGACGACTCTGTCGTCGACAGCGCCATGTGGGTAAGAAAGCGAACTCGGTAGTTGTCCGGTTACAGAAGCAAACCATTTTCTGCCACGCTCCAACTCGTCAAGAACCGAAGCATCGGAGAGGGATGTCAGCGGTTTGTGCGAATAACCATGTAGTCCAAGTGAGACGAGCTGGTGGTTCTTGAGACTCGCGACGTTAGAGAGGGATAAGAAGCCTTCTTGTTGCGACTCAATAAGTGTGGGATTGAGGAAAATGTGGAATGGAAGACCGAAACGTTCCAGTATCGGCAAAACGACCTCATAATTATCGATGTAACCGTCATCAAAGGTGATGGAAAGAGTTCCTGGGCTCTCACTCCCGAATGGAACCACCTTTAGGTGTCCGTCCTGGCAGAGGAAGTGCAATCGTGTCATCTGTTGAGTGAAGCGCTCAGGGCCCACTGAGTAGATGCCCCGAACATCGCCGTCAGCGTGGCCACCAACGGAGTGGTACATCAGAACTTGCGCTCGACTGGCGAATTCGCCAGCAAGCGTCCGCCAAACGGAACTGATGGTTGAGCCGGCAACGTGTCGAAGCGAAGTCATGGGATTGAGCGGTTCCGATTGGATGCTCTATCCCATTCTAGAGATGAGGGCTCCAGCGAGGTGTCTGGCGATGCTTGGTCTAGCTGCTTCCCATTCCCCCAAGTAGTTCACGCGTTTGCCACCGAAGCCCTTCTTGAAGTTGAAAACCCCTTCGTTCTCCAGTGGGTCAATACCTGCGAGGTCGTAATGCTCGACGCCGCGTTCGTTCAATGCTTCCAGGAGATTCCACGCACAAACGTACGACGCGTAACACTTTCGTGCCTCTTCATTCGCAGCTGCAAGAGCATCCCATGCAAACCTTCCCACGATGAACGCCGCGCGTATTGCAATGAGTTTGCCTGAATTGTCTCGTGTTTGGACGAAGATAAGTTCGTTGTTCATCGAGCCCAAGAGCTTTCGAAGGGATTCAAGAGATGGAATTTCGGCTGGGCCGTGCGACTTCTTGTAGGCAACCATTTCAGTGAAGAGATCATGAATCTCACTTGGGTCCGGGTGATCCCAGATCGACGTCAGGAAATTGTGTTTAAGGCCGCGGTTAAGGTTGCGCGCCCAGTTAGAAGTGAGGTTTGACTTGTCGGCGAGACTCCCACCGGTCTTTGATACGACGAACGTCTCTTCTGCGCCTAGAAAGGACGCCGCCTTCTTCCACTTGAGCGTGGTCAATGTTGAAGGACTCTCATTATCGGTCGCTTGATGAAATGAAACTCGGCAATACACCGCTTTGGACCCGGTCGTATTCGAGACAAAGCGAATCAATTGTTCGGCGTCAATCTCGAGTGCTCCGCAAATTCCACCCGGTATCCATGCGACTGTGATGACGTTTAAAAAACTGAACGACAAAATCTGTGCTGCGGAAGTCGTGCCCTGATCAGTCGAGAAAACACAACGTATCGTTGACCAACGCCCACCCTTTTTGTACCTCGACCAGCCAGAACGTGAAAATGGCGAAGTCGCATTAAGCGATGTGACAAGGTCGTCCCACTCAGCGTCCGTTCCACCAAATGTTTTCCATGACATCAGATGAAGTTCACCACCTTCAAATTGCGATAGAAGTGGTCTGAGGCGACGGTACTTGCACCCGGCAAGTCTGGCCAGCTGATGACTTCACAGTGATGACGACGAGCCAGGCGGCGAATCGATGTCGGAATAACCGGCGAAATGAACGGGAATCCGTAAGGACTGCAACCTTCTGGAAGTGCGGTGAAAACTATCTGAATCTGATTGGACGGCAATTCGTTGAGGAACATATTGAAGAGATGCCGTCGCCGAGCAACTTCCCTTTGCTCGTCAAGATTCTTGATCTTGTTCATCGACCAATGAGAGATTGTGGCCGGCATGGGCAGGCTGATCTCAGAGCGAGGATCAGGAAGTGGGAGCGTCGAACCAGTGCGAAATCGACGCACAGTTCGAATTGCCAATCGTGAAACTTGCTGAATGGGAAAACCCGTCGATCGTTCGGCCGTTGCAGCAAAGTCTCGAAATAAGAATGATCGGCTGGGGCGGCGATCGACGATCGGTTGTTCAAGATGCTGCTCAAGTGGACTGCCAGTCGTGAGGAGTGCGCCTTCGGGGATGTGAATGGTCTTGCGAATGCTTGTTATTCCTACAGGTGTCCGAGTTCCAAGCAGAATCCCGTCAGAGTCTCTACTGAGGTAACCGTGAGCGTTGTCTTCTATCAGAACTGCATGGGGCCAGAGACCTGTGAAATCGGCGATTTGTTGTGGAAATCCGAAGTAGTTGACCATGAGAACTGCACGTGCCGAACCAGCAGTTCCGCATCCAGTGGGGCGAAGTGCTTGGTCGACTGGATAAAACTGTGCCTTAGCACCAACTTCGGCAATCGATGCCAATACATCGCGACAGATGAGCTCGGGTATCCCGATTTCGTCACCGGGTTGAATCCCCAAGTGTTGAAGTCCTGCAACCAACGCATGACGTGCGAATGCAAAGTATGACCCAGTTGTCATGACGACGCACCCACAGTCCTTCTTCTGCTTGATGCGGCAAGGTGAACGATCAAGCCAACCCACGCTCGGAGGCGTCTTGGGTTCAACTTGAGTGACTTGAGAAATAGCTCAAACCCTTCGCGTGTAAACCCGCCACGTGTGCATGCACGCCCTGCTGCATAGTAAGCAAGTGCCGTCCGCGATCTCCGTGATGGATCCAGTCGCGGCGAGTTCGCCTGAAAGTGGTCCTCAATAATCGCCAATTCAGCACGAAGATGTCTCATTGGCGCAGAACTTGCGCTTGCTTGGTGCCTTCGAAATGAGCCCAAGACGTCGTCAATGAACTCAAGCTTGAAGCCAGCTCGAGCGATTCGAAGCCACAGGTCGTAGTCCTCGGTCGTGATGAACGCATGGTGATCGCGGAAGCCTCCCAAGTCAGCGAGGACCGCGTGACGCACAACCGTTGCAGATGTGGAGATGCAATTCCCATTGAGAAGAAGTGAGTCGTATGTAGCTCGCGAAGCAGGTCCATATTGCACGATTCGATCAGGACGGTCACCGCCAAACCAGCGTTCAGCATGACAAACAAGATCAGCACCAGACTTAAGGCGTTCAACAGATCGCTCGAGTTTTGTCGGTTCCCAGAGGTCGTCTGAGTCAAGAAATGCGACGAATTCGCCGCGTGCGCGAGAGATCGCCAGATTTCTCGATCGGGCAATCACACCATCGTTCGAGAAGTTGATGAGAGAGACTCTTCGATCGTTGAAGCCTTCAACTACGGAAATGGTCTCATCTGTAGAGAAATTGTTGACAACGATTGCTTCCCAAGACCCGTAGGTCTGATTGATGATGCAGTCGATTGCCTGCCGAAGAAACTCAGATTGGTTGTACGTGGGGATGACGATTGAAACAAGCCCAGTTACATATCTGCTTTCATTCATTAGACGCAACCACGAGATTAAGGATTCCATCAATTTCAGACTCGAAGTGTTCTTCCGTTGTAAACCCGGCTCCTCTGAGTGATGTGGAATCAAAATCCAGCGCAGTCTCAGAATCGGTGTCAGGTGTAAGGCGAACGACGTCGGGGCGGAAGCCAAGAAGGTTTTCACAACGTTCGGCTATGAGATTGGACATCTCAAGCAACGTTCGTGACCGGACAGATCCAAGGTTGTAGACAACCGAGCCAACTGAATTGGGACTCTCAATTCCGACATGGTGCAGCGCACGACAGATATCTCGAAGTGTGACAAAGTTCCTCTGAATGTTTGACGGCGATTTGAGAGTCAGTTTCTGATCCCGGACGGCCTGAAGACACAGGTCATTGACAATGATGTGCCAGATGTCGACATCAAACGTCATCGGAAAACCAAAACCGTTACCGCTCCGAATCACCGTACTCGGGATGTGTACCGACCGATCCTTGAGCACGCTTTCTGCGGCAAGATGCGTCAGCCCATACGGGTGGGTCGGATGAGTTGGGGAGGATTCGACAATGTGTCCAACCAGCGGCGACCCATAAACGTGAATGGTTGACATATAGACAATTTGTTCAACGCCGGTCGAAACCGCTGCATCTGCGAGGTTTTCGGTGCCAACGACATTCACCTCATGAGCTCGCTTGGGATCGCTTGCACACTCTCGGTCATTCAAAGCAGCGAAGTGGAATATTGTTCTGACACCTTCACAAGCGCGCTTCAGTGAGTGTGGGTTCAAAAGATCGCACTGTACGACCTCGGCTGTCGGGGCCCAAGCAGGAGGATTCCGGTGTTGTCTCGTCGCCAATTTCGTCCGGGTGACGTTGTTGTCAGCGAGGAACGCGGAGAACCTTCCGCCGATATTGCCGAATCCTCCGGTGAGGAGAATTGATTCGGTCATCTGTTCTTGAGTGCCCAGTCATAGGGAATATGGCAGTTATCTGGGTCAAGTCGATGAATTTCGTCCGGATCATGCGGTATTGAGGCACAGTTGGCGACAAGGGCAACGTCGACCCCGATCCCCTTGAAGCCGTTCCAAACAAAAGGAGGAATCGACACAAGTTGGTAGTTGTCCTCACCAAGAAATATCTCATTGATCTCACCGCGTGTCGGGCTCCCATCGCGTTCATCAAAGAGTACGAGTTTGATCTTTCCATGAGGAACCGCGTAATTGATGGTCATCCTGTCGTGTATGTGCCAGGCCTTTACCGCTCCAGGGAATACTCGTGAGAAATAGATCTCTCCAAATTCTGAAAAGATTGGATCTGAACTCTTCATCATGTGCATCACTTTTCCACGCTCATCGAGAATCTGCTTCAGTGGTGTGATTTTCACGCCATCAATCATCTGGGTGTCTCCTCATAACGTGTGATTTGTTCCAACGTAATTGCGCCTACGTGTTCACCTTGCGATGCTCGTTTGTACCATTCCGTCGTTTCTTGAAATGTGCGCTTGAAATCCCAACGTGGACTCCACTGCAATTCTTGGCGGGCCTTGTCACAATTGAGTTGGAGGAGCCCTGCTTCATGGACGTCCGACTCATGAAGTTCAATCGCAATATTGCTTCCCCAATTTGAGATGCATTCTCGAACTACATCTTTGACTGAATGCACGGAGTTTTCATCTGGTCCGAAATTCCATGATCCTCTGGTGGTTGCTGGACTTGTTAAGAGCCGATGGGCCAACGTGATGTAACCCGATAAAGGTTCGAGAACGTGCTGCCAAGGGCGAGTAGCTTCAGGTCGGCGAAGCGAGATCGAATTCCCTTGTTGGAGTGATCTCATGCAATCAGGAACTATTCGATCCTCTGACCAGTCTCCGCCACCAACCACGTTGCCCGCCCTCGCCGATGCTGCGGAAAAACCAACACGTTGAGAGAAATACGCGTTATTGAACGTTGCAAATGCAAGTTCTGCCGAGGCCTTTGACGCGCTGTAGGGGTCGATTCCACCAAGCTCGTCCGACTCGGTATAGCCGCGATCAAGTTCTTTATTGAGGTAACACTTGTCAGAAGTGACGAAGACGAGTGACTCAACTGATTCAGTCACTCTCACACACTCAAGAAGGTTTATCCCTCCTCCAACATTGACATCGAAAGTCTCTTTTGGATCCTTGTAGCTCCTCCGCACGAGGGCCTGTGCGGCAAGGTGGAACACAACTTCGGGCTGACACTCTCTAAAAATCGTTGCCATCTGATCAAAGTCACGGACGTCAGCGATGTAATGCCGAATTCGCTTCTCTAACCCGAGTTGATCAAAGTGCGATGGCACAACCTCCGGAGCAAGAGCGATTCCGGTTACATCAGAACCGTATTTCAGTAGCCATTCGACAAGCCAGGACCCTTTGAATCCCGTGTGACCAGTAATGAGGATTCGCTTCTTGCTCAGCGCATTGAGCGCACTTACCAAGTCTTCCATGGTGCCTTTGCAGATTTCTCCAGTGAAGTCAGGAGTTGCCAATCCCGATAGGTGTCCATGCACTGCCAGAAGCCGTTGTGCTCAAAGACCGAAAGCTGTCGTTGAGCAACGAGTGTCCGCAACGGTGCTTCTTCAAAAACTAGGTCTTCTTGCTCTGGGAGGACATCAAAAATGGATGGCTCACAAACAAAAAATCCACCTGAAATGCGGCCTTCACTTGCCTGAGGCTTCTCGTTGAATTGTTGTGCGATTCCATCACTGTTGATCATGAGTTCGCCGAACCGACCTGGTGGTCGCACTCCGGTAACCGTCGCGGTTGTTTTCTGCTTGAGATGGAATTCGAGAAGAGCAGAAAGATTGACGTCGCTCAGACCGTCGCCATAGGTCAAAAAGAATCGCTCACCATCAACGTATTTCTTGACTTTTGCGATTCGGCCACCTGTCATCGTTTCGGTGCCCGTATCCGCCAACGTCACTTTCCATGACGATTCGTCGTGCTTGGTATGGAAGATCAGCTCTTTGGATGAACCAAGGCTTACCGTGACGTCTCGTGTTGATGTCTCGTAGTTGACGAAGAAGTCCTTGATGACGTGCCCTTTATGTCCAAGGCACAGTACAAACTCATCAAATCCGAACGATGCGTAGTACTTCATGAGGTGCCACAAGATGGGGAGGCGTCCAACAGGGATCATTGGCTTTGGGATGTCGTCGGCAACGTCGCGGATTCGAGTTCCATAACCGCCGCAAAGAATTACCGTTTTCACTGGACATCCTTCTTTGAGTTGTGAGTCGACCCCAGTTTATTGAGAACTAGTCGATGTCAGGTGGGGGACAATTCTCTCTGCCAGCGTGGATATTTAGGGTCTAGGCAGAAGACGGCATCAGTTGGCCGAGCTTCAAGTCCATTGAGGTTGTGAAGAAGGTCCGCAAGTTGAACTGCATTTTCAACAACGTAGACATTGTCTGTTTGCCTGAAAGGACTGTAGTTGAGTGATCGGGCGTCAAGGACGACGATTGTTGGAATCCCAAGTGCGGCAGATTCGGCTGCGCTACTTGATGCGGCAGTTGTGACGACGACGGACGCTCGTCGAAGCAAGTCAGACAATCGCTCGAAAGAAATTGATCCCGCAAGATTTCCGAGTTGAAGTTCAGTGAGCGGGCATATTGGATGACTTCGAACTTTGATTGGCGGGGGATCGTCGAGAAGTTCCAGTGATTTTCGAAAGACAGAAACCAGAACCGAATTGGCATGTTCGAGAAAATCTCCTAGAAGAAGAACATGGTCTTTGCCTACGAGCGAAGAACTTCTGAGTTCTTGTAAGTACATGTATCGAAGCGCCTCTACCACCGAAATCGAGCTTTCTGGGTAGTCGTTGTCAAGAAGGAGGCCCCGACCAATTTCTCCGTTTACGAAAATTTGGTCAGGGAAAGGCCGGAGACTTTGAGGATTGATGAAGTTGTTCTCCGATGCGGCAGAGAAATAGCGGAGGTCCCAGAACCGGATCGTTGAGTGAGCAACACCGACAAGAAGACCTTTCTGATGGCGTCGAACGCAAAACGTAAGGGCAAGCTCCCACGGTTGATTTTCCATGAGATAGAAGATCTTCGAGTACTTCGGCATTGACTTGACGAGCTCATTGGTGGTTCTCAAGAGGATGAGGTGTCGCATGGCGGTTGAACCAATGATGGAGTCGTCCCATTCGTCTTCAAATACGTTCCAGAGTGCGAGCCGGGAATTCTTTGACTTGAACGTTGTCAACAACGTACGAAAGCGCTTGTGTACATTTCGCTGAAGCAGGAATGTTCGGCCAATGCTCACGATGTCGGAAAGTCGAAGGCGTCCCAAGAAGAGTTGGTGAGCAGGTCCATTTACTACGTTGAATTGCTCGATATCTTTCAGCGTTCGTTGAATTCCTCCTCGATCGACGTTTCGGGGGTAGATGTGATACCAGTCGGGTCGCTTGATAAGTCGTGGAGCATCACCCCAATACGGTGACCTGTAGTCGACGTCTGTTAATTGTCCTGTCTCGCTTCCCCCGAAGTAGTCAAAAAACGCAAATGACGCGTCGTCCCCCGATGTGATTGAGCGAGTTCTCTTTGGGATGCAGCGAGTTTGGCGCAAATAGCGAAGCAAACTCCCGACAGCTCGAACCGGATGGACGAATCCTCTATGGATTGAGCGGCGAATTTTGTGCGATCTAGATTCTTGACCAAACAGTGCGCGCTCAATGAGTTCGCGTAAAGAATCGTCGTCAGCCTCGACTTGCACTCGATGAAGGTTGGCCGAACCCACGATCAATTCAGTCGCAATCAATCTGCACGCGATCGGGATTGATTGGCGCTTCCCCCATTGCTTGAGGGATGGGAAGGAAAGCCACCATGTGCTCAGCCCCTCTGGTGTCACGAGCGCAGTTTCGAGCGATACTCGCCCATCAGACACAAACTTGACATCGCAAAGGAATGTGAGAAGACGAGACCGAATCTCTTCGGCGTTCTGCTCTATATATGTTGGAAGTGAAACTGAGTTCGGATGTTGCGCATCAAATCCAAATGAGTTCCACAGCAACACTGGTGTTTCAGGTGGAGGGCTTGAGTCTCTTGCCCATAGAACAAGAGTTGGCTCGCTGCTCATGTCGTCCTACGCCCAGTCATCAGTTGATTGAGGAAATAGCGAATTGGGGAAGAGCATGTGGGGGACATTTCACTCTCAAATTGACTGATCGCGGACTGGACGGTCGTGCCGCCCCACCAATCTGAAAGGTCCGAGAAGGTCCGGTTGATGTGGAATGCAAGTTGGGTTGGATCAGAGAAGAGTACGGAGGATTGACGGAGCGGGTCGAGTCCACGTTGAGCCCAATCTGAGAGTGGCGAAAGTGTTGGGTCAAGCAGAATTGCCGTCGGAATTCGGTGATGAAGCGTTTGAAAAAAGGTCGTGCCAAGAGACGTAGATACCACCATTTTGGACTTGCTGTAGAGACTCTTGATCGGTGGGAACGACGAATCAATTTCGACTCGTGGATCTTTGGTTACAAGTTCGATCAGTGAGTCATCCCAAATTTCGCTACCGCGATAGGGCCTGAGAACAATTCTGTTGATTGTTTCCGTGTCCAGTTTGCTGATCAGGTCGTTGACAAGTTCTGCATACCTAAACCTGCTTCCATTCATGCCACGAGGGATTGACGGGTATCGATAGCTTGCGTCGAGAACGATGAGTAACGGACCATCATTGGAATCCATGGGTCGAGTCAGCCGTTTTACACCGATATTTACCAAGGTCGGTCCCGAAGAAACCTTGGGCGAGACGAATGACCGGTTGCCCCATGCGATGTAACGGTCCGCAAGGTCAATCTCTGACGCGATGTCCGCCGGGAGGTCTCGGCACAGACTGTGAACACCACCATGCTGGGCGATTGTTACTTGAGTGCCACGGTCCTGCTTCTCACTGAGCCAGAGCAGAAACACGTCTGACGACTGGTGAAGGTTCGAAGTAAACACCCGCTTCGGTGCCCGCGGCAGTCGGGCAGCGGCTACCTCTCTTGCGAGGGCGAAGTCCTCAACGAACACGCGGGGCAATCTCTTGACGATCGTTCGGAGGAGAACTTGCTCGTGGCCATCCCGTCCATGTACTGCCTCTTCGAGACGATGTCGCATGTCTTGATCAATGTGTGAAGTGTGCGAGATGTCTTCACTCCAAAAATAGGGGAGCGTCTTCATTCGTAACGCGAGTGCAAACTCAAGGTGAGTCGGCAACATCGTTCTAATCAGCAGATTTTTTGAGTGAGATGCGCGAAAGTTACACAGTGACATCACCAGTTTCTTCATTGATCCAGAAGATTCCGCATGGAGACTTCGTGACGCTGACGGATCTGGAGTGGTGATCCAGGTGGCTTCAATTGGCATCTTCGGTTTGAGATTCAAGGAAGTGCACAGTTCTGAGAAAAGTTGGTGATTCCACGCATGTGAATTGATGCTGACGAGTAACTCGGTTCTGTCATTGGTAATCACACGTGCTTGATCGACACTTACTTGTGTGAACTCGTGGCAAGGAAGATGCTGAACTACCCGTCGAACGAGGTTGTATCTGGTAATTACGAGCGGTGCGAGTACCCGGAGGTACGTTCCAAGCGAGTGATTCCACACGCTCTTGGAAAAGTCGACATTGTGAACTTCGTTGAGCGTTGGGTAGAGCTGTTCACCGATGATCGACATCAACGAGGATGTAATGGATTCAAGATCGAGGTCTTCCTCTGAAGGAAGATCAAGCGCTGTTTTTTGTGGGTTGGTGTTTGCCTGAGCACACCATGGACCTAGAGGGAACAATGTGTCACCGAATTGCCGTGGATTGAATCCTCCGGTGGTTTGGAGAATCATTCTGTGACTCCTAGCTCAGTCGGCTCAGGAGTTGTGTAGCAATGGACGACAGCAAGACTGCTACAACAACGGCGAGGACTGCACCAGCAACGATTGATCCGACAGCGATTCTGGTAACTCGTGTCCAACGGCGCGAAACATCGCGAGAGCTCTCAATTACGGAAGTCTGAACCCGAACGACTTCAGCGTGTTCGCCAGTCCGAGGCAGCACTCGCTTATAACCCATCGTCAATGCAACGAGGCTGAGGGCTAGAGCGACCGTGCCTTTGACCGTGGCTTCAATAGAGCTTGCCGACAGAATGGTGATGATGGATATCAACACGACGATGGACTTCAGCGTATCGCTGCCACCGCCCGAAATGAATGCTGTTCGGTCAAACAAGCGTTTGTGGTGGTCGCTTCCGCTGCTAACCGTCGGAGTCGTCTTGAGTTTGTGTGTCGTTGTTTCGGCGTTGGTCCC
>JACCEB010009500.1_pt1 | contig 15255 bp, 15 predicted proteins | sample 7454761 | NCBI WGS metagenome assembly JACCEB01 (sample SAMN15323454, study PRJNA562643) | freshwater metagenome | isolation source: river surface water | place: USA:Blue River Watershed | collected 2017-08-18 | reverse complement strand
ACCAAGAAATTAACCCTTGAAGTTGCCCAACATATAGGCGATAACTTAGTCCGCGCCATTTCAATGCAACCAACTGACGGCATGGTTCGTGGTGCAACTGTTACCGACACTGGAAGTGCGATCTCTGTTCCAGTTGGAGATGTAACAAAGGGACATGTGTTTAATACCTTGGGTGAGTCGCTAGATGTGCCAACTGCTTCATTAGAAATCAAAGAGCGATGGCCAATTCACCGCACAGCTCCAGCATTTGATCAACTTGAATCAAAGACTGAGATGTTTGAAACTGGAATTAAAGTTATTGATCTTTTAACCCCTTATGTAAAGGGTGGAAAGATTGGATTATTTGGTGGTGCAGGTGTTGGTAAAACTGTTTTGATTCAAGAGATGATTTATCGAGTAGCAGAAAACTTTGGTGGTGTTTCTGTATTCGCAGGAGTTGGTGAGCGTACTCGTGAAGGAAATGACTTATTTCTTGAAATGACTGAGACTGGCGTTATCAACAAAACTGCCTTGGTCTTCGGACAAATGGATGAGCCACCTGGAACTCGTCTACGAGTAGCTCTTTCGGCATTAACTATGGCTGAGTACTTCCGCGATGTACAGAAGCAGGATGTGTTGTTGTTCATCGACAATATTTTCCGCTTCACTCAAGCAGGCTCTGAAGTATCAACACTCCTTGGTCGTATGCCATCTGCAGTTGGTTACCAACCAACACTGGCAGATGAAATGGGTCAGCTACAGGAGCGAATTACCTCAACTCGTGGTCACTCAATTACCTCGATGCAGGCTATTTATGTTCCAGCAGATGACATTACCGACCCAGCACCACACACAACCTTTGCTCACTTGGATGCAACAACTGTGTTGTCTCGTCCAATCTCTGAGCTTGGTATTTATCCTGCGGTTGATCCACTTGATTCAACCTCTCGAATTTTGGATCCTCGCTATATTGGCGAGCACCATTTCAAAGTTGCAAACCGCATCAAGCAAATTTTGCAGCGTTACAAAGATTTGCAAGACATTATTGCAATCTTGGGTATTGATGAACTTTCTGAAGAGGATCGAATCCTGGTTGGTAGAGCTCGTCGCATTCAAAGATTCTTGTCTCAAAATACTTTCGTTGCAAAGGTCTTTACTGGCCTAGATGGTTCCTTTGTGCCATTAACTGAAACTATTGCAGCATTTGAAGCGCTCGCTGATGGTAAGTATGACCATGTGCCAGAGCAAGCATTCTTTATGTGCGGTGGCCTTGATGATGTTGAGCGCAAGGCAGCAGAGTTGGCTAAGTCTTAACTCATGTTAAAGGTTGAAGTAGTTACCCCAGAGAAGCGGGTGTGGAGTGGTGAGGCAAAGATGGTTACTGCCCGCACACTTGAAGGAGATCTTGGCGTTCTGCCAGGACATGCACCACTTCTTGGGGTACTTGCCGATGGCACCGTTTCAATTAAAGCAATTGATGGCTCGGTAAATGATTTTATTATTAATGGTGGATTTATATCAGTTTCAAATAATCGAGTTTCTATCTTGGGCGAGGCTCAGGTAGTAACGAATTAGTTTTAGCGGTGCTCTGTTTCAATAATTCTTACTGTTTTTGATCGCCCTCGCACAACTAATGAATGTGATATCGCACCAAATGATGTATGGCGAACGCCTCTTAACAACTCGCCATCTGTAATTCCAGTGGCTGAGAAGAAAACATCATCTGATGCAACTAAATCATTAGTTGAATAAATCTTAGATAAATCATGTCCAGCATCCTTTGCAGATGCTCTTTCATTATCACTTTGTGGCATTAATTGTCCCTGAATCACACCACCTAAGGCGCGCATCGCTGCAGCAGTTACGACTCCTTCGGGTGTGCCACCAATTCCCATCAAAATATCTATTCCGGTGCCGCTTCTCGCCGTTTCAATAGCGGCTGCCACATCACCATCTCGGATTAATCTAATTCGTGCTCCTGCAGCTCTTAATTCTTTAAGTAACTGCTCATGCCTTGGTCTATCTAAAACAATTACCGTAATGTCAGAGACATCTACACCTTTGGCCTTTGCAACTCTGCGGACATTTTCACCAGCAGGAGCGGTGATATCAACTACCGATGCTGCTTCTGGACCAGTAACAATTTTATTCATATAAAAGGCACCCTTTGGATCAAACATTGTGCCTCTTGGTGCTAATGCAATAACACTTACCGCACCATTTAAACCATTTGAGGTAAGAGTTGTGCCATCAATTGGATCAACAGCTACATCACACGCAGGTCCGCTTCCATTACCAACCTCTTCACCATTGTGCAGCATGGGCGCATTATCTTTTTCACCCTCGCCAATAACTATTACTCCTGACATATCAACGGTGTTAATCATCTTGCGCATAGCTGCAACCGCTGCGCCATCAGCAGCATCTTTATCACCTCTACCAACCCAGGTTGAGGCTGCTAACGCTGCTGTTTCAGTAACCCTTACCAATTCAAGAGCTAGATTACGATCTGGAAAATTAAACTCTGCTGACATCTGCACCTAACGATTGTAGTTGAGAGGGAAAATCTGGATACCCTCGATCAATATGAAAAGCATCCTCGATAATAGTAACGCCATCACTTACTAAAGCTGCCAAAACTAAACCCGCCCCAGCCCGAATATCAGTTGCAGCAACTGGAGCTGCAGATAACTGATTAATTCCAGTAATTGCTGCGTGGTGGCCATCAACTTGTATTTTGGCTCCCAGCCGAAGTAATTCATTTATAAACATAAATCTTCCCTCAAACACATTCTCAGTAACAATTGAGGTGCCATCAGCAATTGAGTTTAAAGTTATAACCATTGGCTGTAAATCAGTTGGAAAACCTGGGTATGGAAGTGTTGCAACATCAACTGCGGTAGGTCTTTTATCCATTTTAACTCTGAAACCATTTTTAGTTGTGGTAACAACTGCCCCAGCCTCAACTAATTTATCAAGCGGAAGTTCTAAGTGATCGGCTCTGCCATTTTCAATTGTGATATCTCCCTTGGTCATAGCAGCAGCAAATGCCCAAGTACCAGCGACAATTCGATCAGCCAAAGTGGCATGGGCAGTTGGGTTTAATTTTTTTACTCCTTCAATTGTTATTGTGTGTGAGCCAAGCCCAGAAATCTTTGCACCCATTGCTATCAAAAACTCGCCAAGGTCAACTACATCAGGCTCTCGGGCTGCATTATCAATAGTGGTAATTCCCTTAGCTAAAGTTGCAGCGGTCATAATATTTTCAGTTGCACCAACACTTGGAAATTCAAGCGTAATGTGCGCACCGGTTAAGCCATTACTGGCTTTAGCAATTACAAAACCATGCTCAGAGGTTATCTGTGCACCCATCTCAGTTAACCCATTGATATGAAAATCTAGACCACGAGATCCAATTGCATCTCCACCAGGTAAGGCAACCTCAGCTACTAGCTCTCTGGCAATAAGCGGACCTAAAACATTAATGGAGGCTCGCATCTTTCGTACCATGTCGTAATCAGCTCGATGTCCTAATTTTTCCGGCACATCAATTTCAACTTGACTTAACTGATGATTGATTTCAACAGTACAACCTAATCTTGTTAATAACTCCGCCATATACTCAACATCAGCGATTGCTGGAAGATTAGTGATTGTAGATTTACCAGGTGCTAACAAGGTAGCGGCCATTAACTTAAGCGCTGAGTTTTTTGCTCCAGAAACGCGAACTGTGCCGGCTAATCTGGCACCCCCAACTACCCGCAACCGTTCCATAATTCCCCATTGTAATTGCTTAAGGTAGGGTGCACTCATGGTCAACTTAACCCGCATTTACACAAAAACTGGTGATGACGGCACAACCTCACTTGGGGATATGAGTCGAACCTCGAAAAATGATCCCAGGCTGGAGGCATATGCCACCGTTGATGAAGCCAACTCATCAATTGGAGTTGTGTTGGCAATGGGAGATATTAAAGATGCCGATATCAAGAAGTTGCTGATTAGAATTCAAAACGATTTGTTTGATGTGGGTGCAGATCTTTGCACCCCAGTAGTTGATAACCCAGCCTCAGAGCCTCTAAGAGTTTTAGATTCACAGATTGAATATCTTGAACAACAAATTGATAAGTTCAATGAGAGCTTGCAACCGCTGCGATCCTTTGTTCTACCCTCAGGAACACCAGCAGCGGCACTCATGCATGTTGCGAGAACAGTAACTAGAAGAGCAGAGCGAACAACTTGGCATGCAATACATGCATTTGGTGGGGGAGTTAATCCAATCACCGCCAAGTACTTAAATCGTCTTTCAGACCTACTGTTTGTATTGGCTAGGTATGTAAATAAAGATATCGGTGATCAGCTTTGGGTGCCAGGAGCTAATCGCTAAGAGTTTAAGGTTGCTCTTGCAATTTTTAAATCTTTCTCAAAGACCAATATTTTTGGACCATTTTTAGTTTGCGATAAAGTAGCTTTAATTCCAACTGATAACAATTTTTGTCTAAGCATTTCACCTTCTATATGATTTTTAGGAGAGTGAGCAACTCGAAGCAGTCCATACTCATCTTCGTTGCCAATTTTTTTATCACGCTCGATTACAGACTTATTACCTGAGAAAGCCCATCTCAATATCAGGATCATTACTCCAACAACTAAAAAACCAGATAGTGAAATTAAAAAGAGACTATTATTTATTCCACCAAGCAACTTTTAACCTTTCATTCAACTAACGTAGCGGAGTGTAAATATTCGCTGGAATTTTTTCATTTGTTCCAGACTTATGACAAATTGCTGAGATTCCACCAACTACAACCCCAGTTCTTGCCGGGCCTTGTATTTGTTGCCCAGTAGCTGGATCTGTTACAGAGGGTCCATAAAGTGGCTCCTCACTTAATAAAATGATATTGGCATATGTCTTTGGAGACAGCGGACCATAGAGAGTTCGAAGTTTTCCAAGTGTAATTTTTTTGTTTGCATCAGATGGATCTGGACCATAAACAGTTGATTTAATCTCCCACCACACGCAGCGGTAATCGGCTGCAACAATTACTGCCCCACATGCATATGACTCACACTTCTTTACTGTCTCTGCCAGTCCAGCTTTTGCCGAGACCAACCCAAGCAACTCTTTACTTGTTGGAATCTTTGCGTAAATCCCCTTGTTTGAGGTGAAATTAACTGGCGGCCAAACTGGTGATGGAGATGGAATCGGCGTAGCAGTTTTCTTTACCTTCTTTATCACCGGTTTCTTGGTTGGCTTCTTACTAGGTTTTTTACTTGTTGTTGCAGTAGCAGCTTTTGGTGAAGCAGATTTTGAAGCCATCGGCTTCGCACTGCTTTTAGAGCTAGCTTTTGGTGAGGGAGTAGCAGCATATGAGGTGGTCGCAAAGAGAGTGATTGAGGTAAAGAGTGCAATCATTAATTTAGATTTCATTCTCTGCTCCATTTAAATTTCTTGATTGCAAAGATTAAACCAACAACTAGCCAGATCAATAAAACCAATGCAGTTTTCCCTAATTCCCAACTACCTGCCACCTCCTGGGTTGCAAAGTCATCAGGTAGAAATACTGATCGCATTCCTTGCGTCAACCATTTCAATGGAAATATTGCCGCAAGCCGCTGCATGAATGATGGCAGTGAGGTGAAGACAAAAAATACTCCACTAAAAAATTGCAGAATAATAACTATAGGTGAGACAACCGCTGAGGCTCCTCGACCACTTTTTGGAACGACTGAGAAGGCTACTCCGAGGACTGTTGAGCAGGCACTTCCTAATAAAACTAGCCAGGTGAAGTTCCACCAGAGAAGTGGATCAGATGGCAGATTCAAATCAAAGACAATTGCTCCAAAAAATAGAAGTAGTGCGGTTTGAATAATCATTAAGAATGTCACCAACAAAGCCTTGCCAATAAAGTAAGAGGAAACTGACATTGGCGTGCCACGTAATCGTTTTAATGTTCCATCATCTCGCTCCATTGGAATTGTTATTGCCAACTGTTGGAAACCGGTGTTGACCAAGCCAGAGGCGATCATGCCGGCAACAAAATACTGGCTAAATGTGACTCCGGGTGCGATAGTGTCTTTGAATACGGTACCAAAAATAAATAATAAAATAACGGGAAAAAATAATGTGAAAACAACTGACTCTCTTTGACGCATGAATTGCTTGAGCTCAATTTTGCTACGCAGTCCACCAATTCGAAGAGTTTCTAGGAGAGTCTTCATCGAAGCTCACCAATCATCTTCAGGTATATCTCCTCTAAATTAGGTCTTAGAACCTCTAGCTCTGGCACAGAGCCACTAAATCGCTGGCTAAGTTTGAGCACCTCAGTAGTTGGATCCTTAGTTAGAATTTGATTGGTTACACCGTTTTCAAGCCAAGTTACCTTTGCAGGCGCATTGTTTCGACCACCCAAAGTTTGCGGTGTTGCGATCTCAATAATCTTTCCATTATTGATCACGCCAACTCTATCCGCTAATGCCTGTGCCTCATCTAGGTAGTGAGTGGTAAGTAAAATAGTTTTACCTTCTGCTTTTAATGTTCTAATTAGATCCCAGAAAGATCTTCTAGCCTCTGGATCAAATCCAGTTGTTGGCTCATCAAGAAAAAGTAGTTCAGGAGATCCTATGATTCCAAGTGCAACATCTAATCTGCGACGTTGACCCCCTGATAGTTCACGTGCTTTAGCATCAATTTTTTCTCTGAGCCCTACCTCATCAATTACCTGATCAACATCCCTCGGGTTGTCATAATAATTTGCATAGTGTGAAATAGTTTCAAAGACTGAAAGATCAGCCGCGTCAGAGGTAGATTGCAAAACTATCCCAATTTTGTTTCGCCACTTTTGCCCAGCACTTCCCTTTGTCGCAGGATCAAAACCCAACACCTTTACCGTTCCGGCAGATGCAGTTCGATACCCTTCAAGAATTTCAACAGTTGTGGTTTTGCCAGCTCCATTAGGACCAAGTAGTGCAAAAATTTCGCCACTTTCGACAGATAGATTTATACCGTCGACCGCACTTTTTGGACCATACCTCTTGACTAGTCCTTGGACCTCAATTGCTGCGGTGCTACTCATACCGACATCTTGCCTTAATTGGTAATAAATTCTTAATTTATTCGGGAGAATAATCCTGTGAGTCCACGTAAAACAAAGCCAAAGCGTAAGGGCAAGGGAGATTTTGCCCACGATGATGAGCGGGAGTTGGCAACATCAAATGAATCAATTGAAGAGCATGATGATGGTATTTATGTAGTAAGAAAAATCAGCGGTTCATCATCTAACAAGCCTTATAGATGTCCAGGATGTGATCAGATAATTCCGATGGCAACGCCGCATACCGTAGCTTGGTTAGAGCATGATCAATCTGGGCGCAGGCATTGGCATAGTATTTGTTGGAGCAAGCGAAATCTAAGAAAACCAAAGGTAGAAAGAACTAGGAACGCACCTAGATATTGAGAAATCCAAGCAGAAGATATTAATTTTTTGAAATTTCTAGTTATAGTTCTCAAATGAGCAAAACTTTTACGGCAATCAACCCAGCAACAGGCCAATCTGTCGGAGCACCTGTTGTCGAGCATAACTTTGAAGAGGTTTCAGCGGCGATTTCTGCTGCAAATAAGGTAAAAGAAAAATTCGCAGCCACGACCCCAACTCAGCGAGCAGCGCTCTTATATGCCATAGCTGATTCAATTGAATCTCAAAAGGAAAAACTTGCTGACATTTCACATCAAGAAACAGCTTTGCCATTAGCACGAGTTACTGGTGAGGTAATGCGCACTGTTATCCAAATCCGCGCATTTGCTGACTTGGTAAAAACTGGTGGACATCTTTTGCCCGTGATTGATTTAGCAGATCCAAATTATCAACCAGTAGCAAGACCTGATCTTCGTAAGTCTGCCCAACCATTGGGAGTAGTTTCTATTTTCGCTGCCTCAAATTTTCCACTGGCATTTTCAGTTGCTGGTGGGGACTCTGCATCAGCACTTGCTGCTGGGTGTCCGGTAGTAGTTAAAGCCCACCCCTCACATCCAAATACCTGTGAAATGGTTTATCAGGCAGTAGTTAAAGCAATAACTGAACAAGGATTACCAAAAGAGATATTTAATTTAGTACAAGGAGTAAATCCTGAGATTACTCACTGGCTTGCTAAGGCACCTGAAATAACCGCAATTGGATTTACTGGATCTGGCATGGTTGGAAAATTGTTAATTAAGTTAGCTCAAGAACGGGAAGTACCAATTCCTGTTTATGCCGAGATGGGTTCTTTGAATCCAGTTTTCTTCACCCCAGCGGTATTGGCGGAAAAAGCAGAGGAATTGGCAAAGGCTGCTATGGATTCAGCATTTCTTGGATCTGGCCAGTTTTGTACCAAGCCAGGAATTATTGTTGTACCAAATGATGGCGGTGGAGATAAATTCATAGCAAGTGTTCAAAGCTATATTGCAGATCAAAAAGTTGGACCGCTGTTAAACAAGGGAATAGCAAGTAGGTTTACTGAAGCAATTTCTTCAATCAGCAAAACTAAGGGCGTCAAACTTTTAACTGGCATAAATAATCCAGATGGATTTGGTGTGACACCAACGATTTTTATTGTGGAGTGGGCAGATGTTAAAAATCATGATGATTTATTGGAAGAGCACTTTGGTCCAACCTCAGTTATCATTAGAGCCCCATTTGATCAATACTTATCAATTGCAAAGAGTATGAGTGGCCAACTTGCCTCAGCAGTACACGCAACTCCAGCAGATGATGTGAAGGATTTAGTTGCTGCCTTAACGAAAAAAGCGGGTCGATTAATTTGGAATGGCTTTCCAACCTCAGTATCAGTTACCGCCGCCCAAAATCATGGCGGTCAATGGCCAGCCTCATCTTCACACACCACATCAGTAGGTTTAGATGCACTATTTAGATTTGTAAGGCCTGTGGTTTATCAGAGTTTTCCAGATAACCAGCTACCGGCAGAGTTACAAAACTCTAACCCTTATGGGATTGAGCGAGTGATAAATGGAGTCAGAAGCAAAAAGCCAATCAGTTAATTACTTGTAATTAACTACCTTATTTTTAATACTTCCAATTCCTTCAATTGTAGTAACAATGTTTTCGCCACCTTTGAGGTATTTCTCTGGTTTAAAGCCCATGCCAACACCTTCTGGAGTTCCAGTATTAATGACATCTCCTGCCTTCAACTCCATGAATTGAGATATGTACCAAACACAATGATTTATTCCAAAGATCAGATCATTTGTTCGTGAGTTCTGCCTTACCTCACCATCAATGGTGCAAGAAAGCGCCAAGTTGTTTGGATCTAAATTTTTACTTTTTAACTCATCAGCAGTAACAATCCATGGACCCATTGGATTAAAGGATGGAAAGGATTTTCCTTTTACCCACTGACCACTTCGCTCTACCTGCCAGTGCCGTTCCGAGACATCTTGTGAGATTGTGTACCCTAAAATGTATTCAGCGGCATCCTCTGGAGATTTTAAATAAAGTGCATTTTTACCAATTACAACACATAACTCCACCTCATAGTCAGTTTTCGTTGAGTTAGGTGGAATAACGACATCATCATTTGGTCCGATTACAGTATCTGGAGCTTTCATAAAAATTACTGGCTCAGGTGGTGGAGTCATGCCGGACTCAACAGCATGTTTTGCATAATTCAAACCAACACAGATAACTTTTGTTGGTCTTGCTACTGGGGAACCAATTCGATAATCAGAAATATTTACCTTTTTACGAGTTGCCAGATCTGCCTTTGCTAAATTAGCAATTGCACCATTTTCTAATTCAACTCTATTAAAATCTGAAACAAGATCATCAACAAACACCGCCTCAGTATCTGAGAGTATGACTGCTGGCTTTTCTTGGTTTATTTGACCTAACCGGGCGATTCTCATTATTCTCACATTTCCATTGAGGTGAAGTTTTCCTGCTAATCAACTAGAATACGAAAACCTTAACATAGGAAATTTCTCAGTATTTGAGAGTTCGACAGGTTTGGGAAAGGTTAGTGTGAGCGAAGAGAAGTTTGACCGCCGCAGCCAATATTGGTTTGGACTTAAAGATAAGGGTGGCTATATCCACCGAGAGAGACTTCGTAATCAAGGCTATGCCCCAGATGTTTTTGATGGCCGACCTGTTATTGGAATTGCAAATACTTGGTCAGAGTTAAATCCATGTAATGGATCTTTAAATGATGTTGCCGAAGCGGTAAAGCGTGGCGTATGGGAGGCAGGTGGATTCCCACTCGAGTTTCCAGCCATGTCACTGAGTGAATCACTTCAACGGCCAACCACCAGTTTGTATCGAAATATGTTGGCAATGGAGGTGGAAGAGTTAATTAGATCCCATCCACTAGATGGTGTGGTTTTACTAGGAAACTGCGATAAGACGCCACCAGGATTATTGATGGGCGCTGCAAGTGTAGATCTACCAACCTTAATGATTACCGGTGGACCAATGCTTAATGGTCGCTATCAAGGACAACCAGTTGGTTCTGGAACACTTGTTTGGAAATATAGCGAGCAAGTCAGAAGTGGAAAAATTTCCTTTGAAGAGTTTATGGCTATGGAGTCATGCTCTGCCAGAAGCCAAGGTTCATGCATGACAATGGGAACCGCATCCACTATGGCATGTGTTACTGAAGCATTAGGAGTTCAGCTGCCAGGAGCTGCCGCTATTCCAGCTGTTGATTCTCGCAAGTTTACTTTGGCCCATCTATCTGGCCGTCGAATCGTAAAGATGGTTGAAGAGGATCTAAAGCTTTCTAAGATTTTAACTCGCAAATCATTTGAAAATGCAATCAAAATATTGGCAGCTATTGGTGGTTCAACTAATGCTGTAGTGCATTTACTGGCAATTGCAGGACGCGTTGGCGTGCCTTTGAATCTTGATGATTTTGATAAGTTGGGCAAAGAGATTCCAGTTATTGCAAATATGATGCCAAGTGGACAATTCTTAATGGAAGAATTTTTTGATGCTGGTGGTGTACCAACAGTTATGAAAGAGTTGGGCAGTTTGATCCATACTGATCACATCACAGTTACCGGTAAAACTGTTAAGGAAAATATCGAAGGTGCTGAGAATTGGAACAAAGAAGTAATTACACCCGCAGCTAAACCATTCCAGGCAGCTGGTGCTGGCATTGCAGTGCTTAGAGGGTCGCTTGCTCCAGATGGTGCAATTATTAAAGTTTCAGCTGCATCACCAAGATTGCTAACTCACAAAGGAAAAGCCTTAGTCTTCAAGGAGATTGAGGAGTACTTAAAGGTTGCCGATGATCCAAATCTGCCAGTTACCCCAGATACTATTTTGGTTTTACAAAACTCTGGACCTAAGGGTTATCCAGGTTTTCCAGAGGTAGGAAATCTTCCAATGCCAAAGAAAATGCTTGATCAAGGTGTAACCGACATGGTGAGAATCTCTGATGCTCGCATGAGTGGAACAGCCTATGGCACCGTTGTATTACATGTTTCACCAGAATCAACTATTGGTGGTCCATTGGCATTTGTGCAAGATGGTGATGAGATTGAGTTAGATGTGCCAAATCGAAAGTTAAATCTACTTATCTCACCTGAAGAGTTAGCGAAACGCAAAGCAGCTTGGGTGCCACCAAAGCCAAAGGCTGATCGTGGTTGGAGCAAGATTTACATCGATCATGTCCAACAATCTCATCTTGGGGCAGATCTTGATTTCTTAGTAGGTGGCAGCGGTGATTACGTGCCACGTCACTCCCACTAATTAAAGGGATTTATAAATCTAGTCTCTTCTGTTGCTTCAAACTCCAATAATCTGTTCCACTTAGCATTCCGTTCAGAGCCATGAGTTGAACCCACCTTAATTTGCCCAGCACTCCAACCAGTTGCTAAATCCGCTAACCAAGAGTCCTCATTTTCTCCAGATCTTGCTGAAACCACAGTATTAAAGTTATTTGCTCTAGCCTGTTTAAGAACATTCCAGGTTGAGGAAACTAAGCCATTTTGGTTGGCTTTAATCAGAATGGCATTAGCACTTTTGTTAGCAATCGCCTTATCTAATCGCTCTAAATTTGTCGTCAACAAATCATCACCTAGCACCTGCAGTTTAGAAGGTGCTGTTTGCACAAACTGTTGCCAACTACTCCAATCATCCTCTGCAAATGGATCTTCGATTGAAATAATTGGCTGATTAGATATTAATCCGCTTATGTACTTAACAAATTCACTTGCAGAGTAACTTTTACCAATTGTTATTAAATTGTATTTTTCACCATCATAAAATTGAGTAGCGGCAACATCTAAAGCAAGGCTAATTTGACTGCCAACCTGTAAACCAACTCTTTCTATTGCGCTGACAACAAAGTCACAGGCTTTTTCAATAGATTGAAAGGTAAGTGATAAACCGCCTTCATCTGCAATTAAGTTTGTTACCTGTCCAGCCTCTTTACCCATTACCGCTGCCATCTCGCGCACCGCAACTATCCAAGATAGGGCTTGGCTAAATGATTTTGCTCCAGTTGGAACTATCAAAATATCTTGTATATCCATACTGCGATTTGCATGAGCTCCGCCAGATAAAATGTTAACCATCGGCATTGGAATTAGTAATGGTCCCTCAGGCGCAAAAAATCTTGCTAGAGATTTATTTTGCGAATGTGCACTTGCAAGGCTGGCAGCAAGTGAGACTGCTAATGTGGCATTTGCACCTAGTGTTGAATGATCAGAAGATGGATCTAACTCAATAAGTTGTGAGTCAACTAGATTTAAATCAATCTGTTCTTCAACTAATCTAGGAGCGATCCTCTGATTAATATTTGTAACTGCTTGCTGTACCGAAAGGCCAGCATAAAATTTTTCTGTGTACTTACTACCAGCATCGCGCAACTCTTTAGCTTCATGCTTTCCAGTTGATGCTCCCGAAGGTACTCGAGCGGTATGAACAGAACCATCTGTTAATGTAATTGCAGCTGCAACTGTTGGTCGCCCTCTAGAGTCTAAAACTTGATAACCGAGAACCTTCGAAATTTTCACTTTGCACTCATCTCAAATAACTCGTTAACTGAAAGATTATCGCTACCTGCCAAAATAGATTTAGTATGGGTTTGAAGTTTGTGCTGGGCATCAAGGGAGAGGTAATTAACCGGTGATTTACCCTCAACCCGAGCCAGCGCAATCAGTGCAGCATGCCTGGTAAGTGAAGGGGAGATACGTCTTAACCCCTGATACTCCTTCACAAATGAAGTAGCGGTGTTGGAAAGTAGTTTGGCATGTAATCGATCATCAGTTCTAAAGAACTTACAAAGTAGGTGGGCCAATAAGAATGCTAAATCAAATACAGGATTTCCAACGTGAGTTACCTCAAAATCAAGTATGTAAACATCATCATTTGTAGAAACCATAATGTTTTTAGGTGAGAAATCACCATGAACAATTGTGGTTGTGTCACCCTCTAGCTCATTAATTAACTTACGAATAGAAACCTCTATCTGTGGATTTTTTGCTGCTACAAATCGATAAAAAGGATCAATTCTTAACTGCTCAAATAAACTATCCTCCATAAACTTTACTTTTACTTCGACATTTTTCTCTCCATAGTTGTGCCAGGAAGCTAAAGTTGCGCCAAGTTTTAATCCAATATCTGGATTGATCACCCCGGCTAGTAAATCTGACTTCCAAACTGTGCTACCTAATGGAACTCTTTCTAAAACCAGAACAAAACGTTCGGGGTCTAAGAAAATTAATTTTGGAACCTGGGTAGGAGTTAACTTATTAAACAACTCAATTGCATTAGCCTCCACAATGGCTCGGCGTTGATCTGCCTCCCACTTTTCACTAACTGCTAGCTCAGCTAATGCTTGTTTTAAAACTAATTTTTGTGTGGTGGTAGTAATTGCTAATACAACATTAGAAACTCCGCCAGTTAAAACCTCAACCTGGGGATTGTCCTCTTTTTGAATTACTTTATTACTAATCAGATACTCAACTACCGTATCTTTATTTATTAACTCAACGCTCACCTTCTATAACCTTTACAAAACTCGGGCGATGGTAAAGCCATAATCAACAAATAAAGATTGACCTGAGATTGCGGTGTTATCTTCACAACCTAATAAATAGGCAGCATTTGCCACATCTTGCGGCACAATCATTTTGTGTCCAGGAGTTTGAGCTTGCACATTCTCAATCTGCGCTGGTTTTAACAAACCGCGCGCCATCGGTGAATCAACCACTCCAGGCAGCAAACCATTAACCAAAATACCCTTGGCATTTCCTAAATCAACCGCCATTGATCTGACCAAACCACCTACTGCAGCCTTAGTAATTGTGTATGACATCTTTTCTTGTCTTGTGATTTGCTCCCAAAATGAACTTAGAATCACAATCTTTCCTCTTTGTTTAATCAGGTTGTGTAGAAGTAGGGCTTGAGTAGTTTGAGAGATAAATGAAACATTTGCCTCAAATAATCGATTTAAATCATCAGAAGAGTGATTAATTACAGAATCATTGTTGTTAGCACCTTGGGCAAATACCACAGAGTCAAACAACTCACCTTTTAACAACTCAGGAACTGGCCCATCGGTTATTGGCAGCTGAAATTGTTCGCCAGGGTTTGTAATTGTGCGCACACCGTAAGTGACTTTGTAACTTTGGGCTTTGAATTTTTCAGCAATTGCATTTCCCAGCACGCCTGTCCCACCAAATATTAAAAGTTTAAGTGGGGTAGGAGTACTCATTACTTTTTAAAACCATATCTATCCAAAATCGCCTTACTGATCGCAGCTCTTCGTACCCGCTCCTTTGCTGTGGATTCGACCAAAGATTGAATGTGTGCGCCAGCTGGGTATAGCCCAGGTGAGTTTCGAAGTGTGAACTTTAAGTAGATCGGAGATGCCACTCGGACAAGATCTGGGGTTTCATAATGTCTTACTGCACCACCAAAATCATCTGGACCTTCAACATAGATATCAACTGGAATATCTACCTGTGATCTAATCGCTGCTATCTGTTGTAAAGAAAGATCTGTGGCTAAGTTAAGGGTTGATGCCCCAAGATCTTCCAGCAGCGCTGCAGTTGCAGGATTATTACAAACCATAGCTACTGAAGTTTTAAGAATTAACTCCTTTGGCAAATCTCCTTTTCGCTTTGCATCCCCTAGTACTTTAAGTAGTCCAAGATCTCCCACCAAAACACTTCTAACTCCAAGGTTTACACCATTAATTACATCCTCTAATGCATACCGAAGTTGATCTCCCCCTCGAAGTGATGGTGATGCAATGACACCGGCGGAGGCACTT
>JACCEB012093954.1_pt1 | contig 15256 bp, 6 predicted proteins | sample 7454761 | NCBI WGS metagenome assembly JACCEB01 (sample SAMN15323454, study PRJNA562643) | freshwater metagenome | isolation source: river surface water | place: USA:Blue River Watershed | collected 2017-08-18 | reverse complement strand
GGATTCGAACCAGTGTAGGGCGGAGCCCAGCAGATTTACAGTCTGCCCTCGTTGGCCACTTGAGTATCCTACCAAACAAGGAGCGCGGAACGTCGCGACTCCCTCCGCCGACGGCAAGGACTTTTTTGCCCAAATTTCCGGCGCGGCGCCGACCCCGAAAACGAACGAACCGCGCCCCGAGGAGGGCGCGGTTCGGCGGAGTCCCGGCGGAGACTGTGGCGGCTTACTTCACCGCCGCGGCCGCCGTCACCAACTCGACGAAGCTGCGGGCCTCGAGGCTGGCGCCGCCGATCAGACCGCCGTCGATATCCTTCTGCGCGAGCAGTTCGGGGGCGTTCGCCGGTTTCATCGAGCCGCCGTAGAGGATGCGCACTTTCTGCGCCGCGGCATCGCCGAAAAGCTTCACCAGCAGGCCGCGGATGAACGCGTGCACTTCCTGCGCCTGCTCGGTCGTCGCGACCTTGCCGGTGCCGATCGCCCAGACGGGTTCGTAGGCGATCACCACGCTCGCGATGAGGTCCTTGCTCACGCCTTCAAGCCCGCGCTCGACCTGGGTCTGCACCACCCGAAGCGTGGCGCCGCCCTCGCGTTCGGCGAGGGTCTCGCCGACGCAGACGATCGGACGCAGCTGGTTTTTCAGGGCCGCGAGCACCTTCTTGTTCACAAGTTCGTCGGTCTCCCCGAAGAGCGTGCGGCGTTCGCTGTGGCCGAGGATGACGTGCGTCGCGAAGATCGCGCGCAGCATCGGCGCCGAGACTTCGCCGGTGAAGGCGCCGCTGGCTTCGTGGTGCATGTTCTGGGCGCCGAGCTTGATTTCGGAGCCTTCGAGGGCCTTGCCGGCCGATTCCACCGCCGTGAACGGCGGGCAGACGACGACTTCGACGTCGGTTTGTTTGCCGACGGCCGCGACGAGTTCGCGGACCAACGCCACGCCGTCGGCGGACGTCTTGTTCATCTTCCAGTTGCCGGCGATGAGTTTTTTGCGGGAGGACATGTTGGGAATTTCGGGCCGACGGCGACCGGCTCGATCGTTCGAAACGGGGAACGACCGCGGCCGCCGGGCCCGGGTGTCAGGTTGAGGTGATCAGGTTTCGAGGAAGACAACACCGGGCAGGGCTTTGCCCTCGAGGAACTCGAGGCTCGCGCCGCCGCCGGTGGAGCAGTGGGTGACTTTCTTGTGCACACCGAACTTCTTCGCCGCGGTGGCGGTGTCGCCGCCGCCCACCACGGTCGTAGCGCCGGCCGCGGTCGCCTCGGCGATCGCGTCGGCCATCGCCTTCGTGGCCGTGGCAAACTTGTCGAATTCGAACACGCCCGCCGGACCGTTCCAGACGATCGTCTTCGACGCGAGAATCGCGGCACGGTAGAGCGCGATCGACTGCGGGCCGGCATCGAAGCCTTCCCAGCCGTCGGGAATGCCGCTTTCCATCGTGGCGGGCTGCGTGTTGGCGTCGGGGCCGAACTTGTCGCCGCAGACAAAATCAACGGGGAAAATCAGCTCCACGCCGCGGGCCTTGGCCTTGGCCTCGAGCTCCGCCACGATCTTGGCGCCCTCGGGGTCGAAGAGCGACGAGCCGATCTTCATCCCGCGGTTCACCTTGTGGAAGGTGTAGGCCATGCCGCCGCCGATGATGACCTTGTTGGCCTTCTCGAGCAGATTGTTGATGAGGGGAATCTTGTCCGCGATCTTGGCGCCGCCGAGGATGGCGAGCAGCGGGCGATCGGGATTGTCGAGCACCTTGGCGAAGGCCTTGAGCTCGGCCTCCATGAGGAAGCCCGCGGCCTTTTCCTTGAGGGCCACGCCCACCATCGACGAGTGCGCGCGGTGCGCGGTGCCGAAGGCATCGTTGACAAACACGTCGCCGAGCTTGGACAGCGAGGTGCGGAACGCCGCTTCCTTGGCCGGATCGGCCTTCAGCTTGGTCTCGGTGCCGTCGGCGTTCTTGATCTTCACCTTGCCCTCTTCCTCGATGTGGAAGCGGAGGTTCTCGAGCAGGACGACGTCGCCGGCCTTGAGCGCGCCGGGCGCGCAGGCGGCTTCCACCGCCGCCCCGACGCAGTCGTCGAGAAACGTCACCGGGCGGCCGAGCAACTTCTCGAGCTCCGCGGCGACGGGCTTCAGGGAAAACTTGGCGATCTTCTGGCCGTCGGGCCGACCGAGATGCGACATGAGGACGACCGCGGCCCCCTGCTCGAGGGCAAACTTGATCGTCGGGAGCGCCGCGGCGATGCGGGCGGTGTTGGTGATGGCGCCGGTGACCTTGTCCTGCGGGACGTTGAAATCGACGCGCATCAGCACGCGTTTGCCGGCCAGCGAAAGGTCGCGGATGGTTTTGAAATTGGGCATGGGAGCGGGGGAAAAATTAACCACGGATCACACGGACCGGCACGGATTACCTGGAGTCATCCGTGCTCATCCGTGCTATCCGTGGTCAAGATAGGTCGGAACTGGAGGGTGGGATCAGACCTGCGCGGCGATCTTCTTGGTCAGCTCGACCACGCGGTTGGAATAGCCCCACTCGTTGTCATACCACGACACGAGTTTGAAGAACTTGCTGTTGAGCTCGATGCCGGAGCCGGCGTCGAAGATCGACGAGTGCTTGTCGTGGATGAAGTCGCTCGAAGCCACTTCGTCCGACGTGTAGGCGAGGATGCCCTTCAGGTAGGTCTCGCTCGCCTTCTTCATCGCGGCGCAGATCTCGGCGTAGGAGGTCTCCTTGGTGGTGCGCACGGTGAGGTCGACGACCGACACGGTGGGCGTCGGCACGCGGAAGGACATGCCGGTGAGCTTGCGCTTCACTGCGGGGCACACCAGCGCGGTGGCCTTGGCGGCGCCCGTCGAGGACGGGATGATGTTGATCGCGGCGGAACGGCCGCCCTTCCAGTCCTTCTTGGACGGGCCGTCCACGGTCTTCTGCGTGGCGGTATAGGAGTGGATCGTCGTCATGAGGCCTTCCTCGATGCCGAAGCCTTCCTTGAGCAGCACGCTGACGATCGGCGCGAGGCAGTTCGTCGTGCAGGAGGCGTTGGAGATGATGCTGTGCTTCGCGAGGTCGAGCTTGTCGTCGTTCACGCCGAGAACGACGGTGATGTCCTCGCCCTTGGCCGGGGCGGAGATGATGACCTTCTTGGCGCCGGCGGCGAGGTGGCCCTTGGCCTTTTCGGCGTCGGTGAAGAGGCCGGTCGACTCGATCACGAGCTGCACGCCGAGTTTGGCCCAGGGAAGCTCCGCCGGGGACTTGGCGCTGACAACGAGGATCTCTTTGCCGTTCACGATGAGGACGTCGTCCTCGGCCTTGTCGGCGGCCGACTTCTTGGAACCGACCGTGCCGTTGAAGCGGCCCTGCGTGGAGTCGTATTTGAGCAGGTAGGCGAGGTTGTCGGCCGGGACGATGTCGCCGACGGCGACAACATCGAGCGTCTCACCGAGCAGACCCTGCTCGACGAGCGCGCGGAAAACGAGGCGACCGATGCGGCCAAAACCATTGATTGCGACTTTAACTGCCATGATGGGACTCCGGTTGGTTCAGTGTTGGATTGCTGCGATAAGGTGACGCCGCGCGAACGCGGACCGTCGAATAAAGGTTATCCGCTCCGTCGGATGCAAGGGTTTTGGCGGCGCGATTTTTGGCATAAGCCCTCCGTGGCTCCGGGCGACGCGGTCAGAGCTCGCAGACCCAGAGCGCGCAGCTCAGGGAGGGCATCCACAGCGCCGGTTCCACCCCCCGCCGTCCGCCGTGGGCGTCGGAAAGGTAGAATCGTTCGTGATCGGCCAGCATATCCCAGTGCGGCGCCGCCGCCGGCACCGCTCCGCCGGCCGCGGCCGGCACCGGATACGCGACCTCGGGGCCGACGGGCAGCACGGCGTCAGCCGTGGTCGGGTTGATGGCGAACAACAACCGCAGCGCGCCCTGCGAACCGTCGGCGTTGTAAACCACGGCGAGGGAGGGCGAGCCGTCCCCGCGCACGAATTTGAAGAATCCCTCGCTGGGCCGGGTCCACTGGCGCAGGAGGCGTCCGTGCCCGCCGCGCCGGAACGCGATCCAATCGGCAAAGTAAGCGTGTGTGCTCAGGTAGCGGAAGAGCCGGCGGTAATCGAGGGCGTTGAGATCGCCGCGTTGGTAGGTGTTGTTCACGCCGTGCTTCGACCGCATGAAATCCTGGCCCGCGGAGAGCATCGGCACGCCGAGCGACATGAACAGCAGCGCGGCCATCAGGTGGGTGCGGCGCCGGTCGTGGCTGGTCGGCACGAACCCGTTGTGGTCCGGCCGCTCCGTGATCATGTCGATCCAGGTGCGGTCGTCGTGCGACTCGGTGTAGTTGATCGTCTGCGCCGGCCACTTGGCGAAATACCACGGCGATCCGCGCATGTAATACTCCATGCGCTCGGGCTCGCAGTTGCCGCGCACGTAGTCGCGCACGAAGTTGCGGTAGCCGTCGTTCCAGGAGGCCCAGCCCGTGTCGCGCAACGCTCCCGCGATGTGCCCGCGGAAGCTCCACGGCTCCGCGATCAGGATCACGTCGCGTTTCACCTTCTTCAGCGCCGCCTCGATCTCGCGCAGCACTTCGACGCCGAGCAATTCCGCCAGGTCGAAACGGAAGCCGTCGACGCCATACGCCTCGATGAAGTGGGTGCAGCTGTCGACGATCAGGCGTCGCGCCATCGCGGAACGCGCCCGCAGATCGTTGCCGCAACCGCTCCAGTTGGTCAGCGCGCCGCCCGCGTCCTGCTCGAAGTAATACAGCCGGTCGACGAACATCAGGTGCGCCGGCACGCCGACGTGGTTGAACACGACGTCGAGCACCACCGCCATGCCGCGCCGGTGGAACGCCGCGACGAGCGCCTGCAGTTCCTTGATCCCGGACGCCTGGCGGGGCGCGAGCGCGTAGCTGCTCTCCGGCGCCAGGAAACTGTTCGTCATGTAGCCCCAGTGGTATTCGTCGACGGTCACGTCGTCGAATTCGTGCACCGGCTGCAGTTCCACGCAGTTCACCCCGAGCCGGTGCAGGTAGAAATCGTCGCTCTCCACCCATTTTCTCAGCCCCGTGAAACCCCGCCGCTCCTCTTCCGTGGCGGCCACGGGCGCGTGCCGCGCGAGGTCGCGCACATGCGCCTCCGCGATGATGAGATCGTGCCAGGCGGGCGTCGCGAAACTCCGGTCTCCCTGCCCCACCCAGGCCGCATCCAGCACGATGCCCGGACCGTCGCGACCGCAGGCCGCGAGCGCATAGGGATCGAGCACCCGATGCCGCGGATCGAAGCCGCCGCCGGCCTCGCCGCTCACCGAATACCAGTAGAACCACCCGTGCAGGGAACGGTCGAGCGCCACCTGCCACACCCCGGCCGCGCCGTCGGCATCCGGCCGGCGTGACATCGGAAAATACAGGGGATCCTCGGCCTCGCCCGTCTCGCGCGCGATCCCCAGCGTGACGCTTTGCGCCCGCGGCGCAAAAAGCCGGAAGACCGTTTCGGCCCCGCGGACGATCGCCCCGAGCTGGAGTTCCGTCTTCAGCTCGAAGAAAAACGGCCCCGGCGTCAGCGGCACGCCTCGCCCTCCGCCTTCCGCCCATGTCACGGTCAACGCTTCCGCCAGGCTGAGCGGCTCCGACACGGTGAAGCGCCAGAGGTGGGTGCCGGTCCGGGCCGGATCGACATAGCGGTTCGAATTGCCGCGGTCGTCGCGAAGCACGTTGGGAGCCTCGGCCGGCGGCATCAGCCACTGGTGCTCGCCGGTCACGAATTTGAAACGAACCGGTCCGCCGGTCAGGAAGGGCGCGGCTTTTCCCGTCCAGCGCAGCACCCGCTCCCCGTCCACCTCCGCGGGGTGAAGGCGCCACTCCGCCACGCCCACCGCCTGCTGCCAGTCGTTGAAATCACCCGCGAGGTAGACGCTGTCGCGCGCCGGATCGATCTCGCACCCGTGCTCGAGCGGGAGAACAAACGCGATCGTCCCGTCCGCCTCCACGTAGTAACCGTAGGTGCGGGCGGCGGCCAGCGCGGGCACCGGCGTCAGGGCATCCGGCGCCGGGCACTGTTTGCCCAGCGAAAACCGGGGTCGCGCCCGCCGCGTCCAATCGCGGCTCAGTTCGATGATCCCTGTCAGGGGGGATTTCAACCAGGCGCGGACAATACGATGCGGTTCTGCCATGCGTGCGAAGCCCACAGCATTTGCCGGACCGCCCAAGCGACAAGCGGTAAGTGTCGAACCTCGGTTCCGCCAAGCGGGCGAACCGGCCTCGTGCCGACCTTTCAACCCGCTCCGGCCTCTTCGTGCGGCCCCGCACCCGCGATCGCAACCGGGATTGCCATAACACTCCGAATCGATGTCATTGAGGCTGTCCGCGAGGCCCCCGTGTCGACGTTCGCCAAGGTCACCTCCCCGTTGCGTCGCCTCCGCCATCCCGCCGGATGGATCGGTCGGCACTTTCGTCACCCGGATACCGCCGGCTGGAAAAGCATCCGCTGGGGCCGCGTCGCGGGTGTGGCCGTCGCGGGCGCCCTCGCGTGCTACTTGGCGGGGGCCGCGGCCGTCTGCGGCTATCTCCGGTTCCAGCGCGGAATCACGACCGTCCGCCTCGCCGATCTCGTGCTCCCCACGCGCTGGGACCGCTTCCGCCAGGTCATGGGCGAACATCAGCTCGCGCAGGCCGAACACCTGCGGCGCGCGGGCCGCTTCGCCGAAGCGCTCCTCTACGCCCGGGCCGGTCTCGCCCGCGCCCCGACCCATCGCGCCGGCCGCATTCTCGCGGCCCGCCTCCTGGCCGCGGGCGGCCGGGACGAAGAGTCGCATCGCCTCCTGCTCGACGGCCTCGAACACCCTCCGCTCGATCCGACGCTGCTCACCGAGGTCTTCCGGGGCCTCTGGCAACGCCAGGAGGACCGGCAAATCATCGCCCTCGTCCGCCGATTGGCCCCGCGTGCGGACGGCGCGCCGGAGACCCTCCGCCAGCTCCTTATGACCGCGGCCGCCGCCGCGCTCGCCCGCGGAAACTTCGACGACGCGGAAAATTTTCTCCAGCGGTCGCCGGCCGTTGCCGCCTCGCCGGCGGGCCGGCACCTCCAGGCCCGGATCGACTGGGAACGCGGCCTCGGACCGCTCGCCTTGGTGCGTATCCGTCAGCTCGCGGCGGAACATCCCGGCGACGTCGACCTCCATCGCAACCTGGCGGAGTGGCTGCGTGCCTGCGGCCGGGCCGACGAAGCCCGCCGGGTCGTGCTCGGTCTGCAACTCGCCGTGCCCGATCGCCCCGAACCGCGCCTCGAACTCATCCGCGAATACCATGCCGCGCGCGACACCCTAAGCCGGGATCGCGAGATCGCGGCGTTTCTCGATGCGTTTCCCGCCGACGCCGGCGCCCGCCTCGCGCTGGCGGATATCGCGGCCTCCGCGGGCCTCTCCGCGCTGGCCGCGCAGCTGGCAAGCCACGCGCGGGACCGCGGCTGGGAGACCGTTCCCTTCGACCTGCTCGTGATCGAAGCCCACATCGCCGCGGACCGCCACTCCCCCGCGCTCGATGCGGCGCGCGCCTTGCGCGCGACGCATCCCGCGCTTCCCCCGCACCTGCAGGCGAGCCTGCACGGCCTGCTGGCCCTCGCCCATCAGGGACTGGGCGACGCCGCCGCCTCCCGCACCTTCCTCGGTGCCCTGCTCACCGCCCCCGGCGTCCGCGGCGCGCTGCTCCTGTCGGTCGCCCGCCGCCTGGAGCGGCTGGGCGCTCCCGATTCGGCGCATCAGGCGCTCCGGCGCGCGTGCGAACTCGATCCGCTCGACCAACCTGCCCTTTCCCGCCTGATCGAGCACGAACTCGCGCACCGCCGTTTCGATTCGATCCACGAACGGGTGCGCCGGCTCCTGACGATGCGCCGCCCATCGCCCGATCTCCTGCTCGCCCTGCGCCACGCGCTCGGCGGGGATCGTTTTTTGTTTTCCGAGGAAGCGAGCGCGACGATCGCCGCACTCGCCGCGGCGGCCCCCGCCCGCTGATTTTAAGGGCGCCCACCTCCGCGGCTCGGGCCGCCCCCGCACCGTCACCGGGAAGTCACTTACCACCCGGCGTCGACTGTTTACATCTGGCACGATTCTGGCGGACTCTGCCCCTACCCTATGTCGTCTCTTCGCCGCTTTGCTTCACTGGCGGCAGTCGCCTTGGCGTTCCTCGCCAACGCGCTGCACGCCAATCTCGGCACCGCCCTCCAGATGCAGCTGGGCAATCCCAGCGGCGCCGGCTCCGACCCGTCCAACCAGACGAAATACCTGATCCAGCGCGCCCAATACGCGATCGACTACAACAACACCAACCGCGAACCGAACTGGGTCGCGTGGAATTTGTCCTCCGCCGACATCGGCTCCAGCGGCCGGTCCGACTTCTCCGTCGACCCGACCCTCCCGAGCGGATATTATCAGGTCCTCACCACCGACTACTCCGGCTCCGGCTACGATCGCGGCCACATGTGTCCGTCCGGCGACCGCACCGTCACCGTCGCCGACAATCAGGTCACGTTCTACATGTCCAACATGGTGCCCCAGGCGCCCGACAACAATCAGGGCGTCTGGGCCAGCTTCGAGACCTACTGCCGATCGCTCGCGACGGCCGGCAACGAGGTCCTCATCGTCACCGGCCCGAGCGGCTTCGCCGGTTCGACCATCGCCAGCGGCGTCGCCATCCCCGGCTATGTCTGGAAAATCGCCGTGGTCGTGCCGGCCGGATCCGGCACCGCCGCAAGCCGGATCACCGCCTCCACCCGGGTCATCGCCCTGAAGATCCCCAACATCGCCGGCATCCGCAGCAATCCCTGGCAGAACTACATCACCTCGGCCGCCCAGCTGGAAACCGACACGGGCTACACGTTCTTCACCGACCTCTCGCCCTCCATCCGCGCGGCCCTGCGCACCGTGGTCGACGGCCAGACGGCCACCGGCGCGCCCACCATCGCCACCCAACCCGCCGGACAGACCGCTCCCGTCGGCGGCAACGCCTCGTTTTCCGTCGTCGCCAACGGCGACGCCCCCCTCGCCTACCAATGGCTGAAAAACGACGTCGAAATCACCGGCGCCACCGCCGCCACCCTCACCCTCTCGAACGTCGCCGCGGCCGACGCCGCGACCTACACCGTCGTCGTCTCCAACTCCGTGGGCTCGGTTACCAGCGCCGGCGCCGCGCTCGTCCTGTCCGGCATCCCGCCGTCGATCGTCACCTCTCCGACCGCCCGCACCGCCCAGGCCGGCACCGCCACGACCTTCTCTGTCGTCGCCGCCGGCTCGCCCACGCTCACGTATCAGTGGCGCAAGGGCGGCGCCAATCTCGCCAACGGCGGCAACATCTCCGGCGCCACCACCGCCAACCTGACGCTTTCGAATGTCCAGACCGCCGATGCCGCCGCCTACGACGTCGTCGTCACCAACACCGTCAACGGCTCCAGTTCCGCGACCAGCGCCTCCGCCGCGCTCACTGTCACCCCGACGGCTCCGACGATTGTGACCGCTCCCGCGTCGCAGTCCGCCACGGCCGGCGGCACCGTGACGTTCTCCGTGTCCGCCACCGGCACCGCGCCGTTTACCTACCAGTGGCGCAAAGGCGGCACCGCCCTGACGGACGGCGCCAACATCGCCGGCGCCACCACCGCGACCCTGACGGTCTCGACCGTCGCCACCGGCGACGCCGGCAGCTACGATGTCGTGGTCTCCAACGGCGTCGGCACACCGGCCACCAGCAGCAGCGCCACCCTCGTCCTCGCGACGGTCACCGGCTCCCAGGTCGCCTACGCCGGCGGCACCTACTCGCAGAATTTCGACGGACTCGCTTCCAGCGGCACGATCACGCTGGCGGGCTCCGCCCCGTTCGACCTCGCCACCAACGGCCTCAGCGGCTGGCGGCTCGGCTCCAGCGCCGGCGTGCCCGCGCTTACGGTCGGCACCGGCTCCTCCAACGCCGGCGGCGCCTACTCCTACGGGTCGTCCGGCAGCAGCGAGCGCGCCCTCGGCACCGTCGCCAGCGGCAGCGTGACGCCCCGCTTCGGCGTGATGATCACCAACAATTCCGGCACCACCATCACCCAGTTCACGCTGGGCTACACCGGCGAGCAATGGCGCAACGGCGGCAACACCGCCGCCCACTCGCTCGCCGTCTCCTATTCCCTTTCCGCCGTCGATATCAACGCCTCCACCGGGTTCACCGATGTCGCCGCCCTCGCGTTCACCTCCCCCACCGTCGGCGCCTCCGCCGCCACGCTCGACGGCAACGCCACCGCCAACCGGACCGCGGTTTCGGCCACCGTGACCGGGATCTCCTGGGCGCCCGGCCAGACGCTGGTGCTCCGCTGGTCCGACACCAACGATTCCGGCAACGACCACGGGCTGGCGGTCGACGACCTCACCTTCACGACCCCCGTCGGCACGGCCCCGGTCACGCCCACGATCGCGTCCACCACTCCGGCCAGCGGCGCCACGGGCGTCGCCGGCAACTCGGCCATCACCGTCACCTTCAACCAGGCCGTCACCGTCTCCGGCAATTGGTTCGCCTTGAGCAGCACGCTCAACGGCTCGCTGTCCGCCACGGTCACCGGCGGTCCCACGACCTACACCATCACCCCGCCGCTCAGTTTCGCCGACAACGACACCGTCACGGTCACCTTCATCGCCACCCAGATCACCGAGAGCGCGACCGGCACCCTGAAGCCGACGGCCAACACCACCCTCTCTTTCAGCACCGCCGCCCCCGTCGCCCCGACCGTCGCGACGCCCCCGCAGGCCGCCACCGTCAACGCCGGCAGCAATGTCACCTTCACCGTCGCCGTGTCCGGCACCGCCCCCTTCAGTTACCAGTGGCGCAAGAACGGCACCGCCATCACCGGCAACACCTCCGCCACCACCGCGACGTTCACGATGACCAACGTCCAGGCGACCGAGGCCGCCGACTACGACGTCGTCGTCACCAACTCCGTCGGCTCCGTCACGAGCGCCGCTGCCGCTCTCACCGTAACGCCCGTCGCCCCGACCGTCACCACCGCACCGGTCGCCGCCACCGCGACCTTCGGCAACAACGCCACCTTCACCGTCGCCGCCTCCGGCACGACGCCGTTCACCTACCAGTGGCGCAAGGGCGGCGTCGCCCTCGCCAACGGCACCGTTGCCAACGCCGCCACCGTGTCCGGGGCCACCGGCGCGACGCTCACCCTCGCGGGCGTCACCAACGCCGACGCCGCCAACTACGATGTCATCGTGACCAATTCCGTCGGTTCCGCCCCCGCCACCACTCCCGTGGCCCTCACCGTGAACCTGCCCCCCGCCGGCCCCTCGATCAACTACGCCGGCGGCACCTACAGCCAGAACTTCGACACCCTGCCGTCCTCCGGCACCTTCACTTTCGCCGGCACCGGTCCCTATGGCCTCGAGCCCGCCCAGCCGAACGGCGTCGGCGCCTCCGGCCTCGCGGGCTGGAGTTTCGGCAAAGCCGCCGGCTCCGGCTCCGTTGCCCTCTTCAAGTTCGACACCGGCTCGAGCAACGCCGGCGGCACCAATTCCTACGGCGCGAGCGGTGCGTCCGACCGCGCCCTCGGCGCCCTCGGCAGCGGCACCTTCGCTGCCCGCTTCGGCATCGCGCTCGTCAACACCACGGGCTCGACGCTCAACGAAGTCACCATCGGCTACACCGGCGAGCAATGGCGCCGGGGCAGCGCGAGCGCGAACAAGCTCGCCTTCTCGTATGCCACCGGCGCCGTCGACCTGAACACCGCCCCCACCGCCGGGTTCACCGCCGCCGCCGCCCTCGATTTCACCGCTCCGGTCACCGCCGGGTCCAACGCCGCGCTCGACGGCAACCTCGCCGCCAATCGCGTCGTGGTCTCCCCCGTGACGCTGACCGGCCTCAACTGGGCCGCCGGCCAGACCCTCCTTCTCCGCTGGACCGATGTCGACGACTCCGGCAGCGACGACGGCCTCGCGATCGACGATTTCACGTTCACGGCGGCACCCGCGATCACCACCCAGCCCGTCGCCCGCAGCGCCACCAGCGGCGACAGCGTCACCTTCGCGGTGGCGACCAGCGCCACCGGCGCGACCTACCAGTGGCGCCGCAACGGCACCGCGATCACCGGCAACTCGTCCGCTACGACCGCCTCTCTCACCGTCACCGCCTCGTCCGCGCTGGCCGGCAACTACGACTGCGTCGTCACCAACCCGGCCGGCAGCACCACCAGCTCCGCCGTCGCGCTCACCGTCACCAAGATCCCCGTCCAGATCACTCTCGGCAACCTCGTCCACACCTACGACGGCTCGGCCAAGGCCGCGTCCGCCACGACCGCTCCCGGGGTGTTCCCCGTCTCGTTCACCTACGACGGCGGCACCCTCGCGCCGGTCGCGGCCGGCAGCTACGCCGTCGTCGGCACCGTCGCCACCGCCGACGCCGAAGGCTCCGCCGGGGGCACGCTCACGATCGCGCGCGCCATCCAGACCGTCGCGTTCGGCAGCCTGCCGGCCGCCGTCAGTCCGGGCACTGCGGTGACCCTCGCCGCGACCGCCAGCTCCGGCCTGCCCGTCGCGTTCTCCGTCGTCGGCGGCAATGCCACCCTGGCGGGCAATTCAATCACGCTGCTCGACACCGCGCCGGTGACGGTCCGCGCGACCCAGGCGGGAAACAGCAACTATTCGCCCGCATCGGCCGATGCGACCCTCGCCGCCAGCAAGCTCAACCAGACGATCGCGTTTGCCGCCCCGGCCAATCAGCTGACCACCGCCGGCCCGGTCCCGCTCTCCGCGACCGCATCCTCCGGCTTGCCCGTGACCTTTGCGGTGGTCTCAGGCCCCGCGTCGCTGACCGGCGCCACGGTCGAGCTGGCCGGCACACCCGGCACCGTCGTTGTCCGGGCGACCCAACCGGGCAACGCCACCTTCAACGCCGCCCCCGCGGTGGAGCGCAGCTTCGAGGTCACCGCCGCCCGAGTCCCTCCGCGCATTGCGCAGCAACCCGTCGCCCGCACCGTGCTGGTGGGCGGCAGCACCTCCTTCTCCGTCATCGCCACCGGCACCCCGGTGCCCACCTTCCAGTGGCGCAAGGACGGCACGCCGCTCGCCGGCGCCACCGGCGCCACCCTCGCACTGGCCGACGTGTCGCTCGCGGCTGCCGGCGGCTACGATGTGGTCGTGGCGAACGCCGCCGGTTCGGTCACCAGCGCGCTCGCCCGCCTCGTCGTCAACGCGACGCCCGTCGCACCCGCCATCATCCGCCAACCGGGCTCCCAGGTCGTCCTGCTCGGCCGCCCCGCCGCGTTTTCGGTCGCCGCCACCGGTGCCCCGGCCCCGACGTATCAGTGGCTCAAGGACGGCACGGCGATCGCCGGCGCCACCGGCGCGGACCTCGGGATCGCCGCCGTGGCCGCCGCCGACGCCGGCGTCTACAGCGTCACCGTGACCAACTCCGCCGGCACCGTCGCGTCGTCCCCCGCGCGCCTCGCCGTCATCCGCCGCAGCTACGCCGGCACCTACTTCGGCACGCTGGGCGGCGGCGGCAATTTCGCGATGCAGATCGGGCCCGAAAACACCGGCGTGTTTCTCGCCTTCGCGCCCGGGTCGCGCACCGCCATCGTCTCCCGTGCGGTCGCCGTCGACGACAACGGCCGCTTCTCGTTGAACGGCACCGCCACCACCGGCGCGGCCCCCGCCGCGGTCACCGCCGGCGAAGGCCCGGCTCGCGCCGCGGCGACGGTCGAATTCTCCCTCGCCGGCTCGATCACCGAGGGCGGCGCGATCAGCGCCAGCGGCGCCGGCATCACGCTCGCCGGCTCGCGCACCGCCGACACCGGCGGCGCGTCCGCCTCCGCCGGGTTCTATCAGGCCGGCGCGGCCGGCAGTTCCGCCTCCGCCCTCGTGATTGTCGCCCCGAGCGGCCAAGCCCTGGTCGTCACCCAGAACGGCGCCGCCGTCGACGGCGGCGCCGGGACCGTCGATGCCGCCGGACGGCTCAACGTCACCACCGCGGGCACCCAGACCATCTCCGCCACGGTGTCCGCCGACTCGGCCACGCTCAGCGCCACCGTCACCGCGACCGACGGCGTCGCCACCACCCTCAGCGGCGTCGCCGCCTCCTCGGCCGCCGCCGCCGCCCAGCGGATCGTCAACATCTCCACCCGCACCAGCGCGGGCACCGGAGAGCAGGTTGCGATCGTCGGCTTCGTCATCACGGGCCTGGAGTCGAAAACCGTGCTCGTGCGCGCCGTCGGCCCCGCGCTGCGCGGCTTCGGGGTCGCGACCGCCCTTTCGGCGCCGCGTTTGGAATTGTTCGCCCAGGGCGCCGCCGTCCCGCTCGCCGCGAACCTCGGCTGGAGCAGCGCCGCCAATCCCGCCGAGATCGTCCATGCCGCCGGGGTGTCGGGTGCCTTCCCCCTTGCCGCCGGCAGCGCGGACTCGGTGATTCTGACCACGCTCGCGCCCGGCGCCTACTCGGCCGTGGTCAGCGCCTCCGACGGTCGGACCGGCGTCGGTCTGGTCGAGGCCTACGACTTGTCCAGCGCCGAGATTGCCCAGCGCCTTGCCAATCTGTCGACCCGCGCCATCGCCGGCACCGGCGACACGACGCTCATCGCCGGTCTGGTGATTGCCGGCACCGCGCCGAAACGCGTCCTGCTTCGTGCGGCGGGTCCGGCCCTCGCGGCCTTCGGTGTCGCCAACGCGCTGTCCCGCCCCGCCCTCGCCCTCTTCTCGGGCCAGACCCTCGTCGCGGAAAACCAAGGCTGGAGTGCGTCGACCGACGCCGCGGCCATCGCCGACGCGGCCGGCAGCGCCGGGGCGTTTGCCTTTGCCGCCGGAAGCCGGGATGCCGCCCTCATCGTCCATCTCGCGCCCGGCGCCTACACCGCCCAGGTCACCGGCGTCGGCGGCGCGACGGGCATAGCCCTGGTCGAGGTCTACGAACTGCCCTGACGCGGCGGCACATCGCGCGCGGCGCGCTCACGCCGCCGGCGTCGCTGTGCCGCGGACGTCGTCCGGCAAGCGGCATCGCGCGCCTCGGGCGAAGGTCGCCGCTCGGCGCACCCGCCCGCTCAGTTGCGCCAGATCCGGGTGGGGAAATTGATCGTCTGCGCTTCCGGCACCGCCGTCGTTTCCAACATGCCGCACACCCGCGCGAGTCGATCCTGCACTCCGGCAATCAATCCGGGCAGAGCTTCCGGCACGAGTCCCATCGGCTGCAACTGCAGCGCTTCGGGCAGCGGCGGCGGCAACGTCGCCACCGGGGCGCACACCGCCGAGCGGATCCATTTCGC
>JACCEB010838023.1_pt1 | contig 15259 bp, 21 predicted proteins | sample 7454761 | NCBI WGS metagenome assembly JACCEB01 (sample SAMN15323454, study PRJNA562643) | freshwater metagenome | isolation source: river surface water | place: USA:Blue River Watershed | collected 2017-08-18 | reverse complement strand
TTTAGCAGTTCTAGCAGGGGAACAGCGCGTACCATAGTGGTATGGCACAGCCACATCAAAATACGCAGAACCTAGGCGCTGCGGGTATGTATGGGACCTACACCAATTACGGTGGAGGTGGAACCCCAGTAGCCCGTTCAGAGCTTGACTTTTTACGCCTTGGCGTTGGTCGCGCTCCACAAGCAGAATATCCAGATGGTTACTTAGGAACAATTCGTTCACGTCGTGATGACCGCGGTCGTCCTTCCAGCACATCAGACACAGTAATGAATAGTTTGAAGGTGCGTATAGGTCAGCGCTCATATCAACGTGGTGTTCACCGCGGAGAGCGCATTGACTCCTCTGATTATTATTACCCAGAAGGTTTAAGTAATATGCGTGGCATTGCACGTCAAATGCAAGCAGCAAAAGTTGGAAATGTTTATATGTCTAAGCGTAACGTTGAAGATGCAATGGTTGCACCAGCTCCGCATCTACCTAACGACGGTAAAGCAAATATGCGAAGCACATCGCCAATGGCATTGGACAAGCAGCGCGTAGACCAGATGGCGCGTATGCGTCCAGCTTGGAAGTAGCATGACAAACGGAGCAAACTTATATTCAGGGGGCGTTTACGGCCGTAAGCCATGGGACAAAGACCGTGCTGGCGTTATTACCCCAGAAGAGGCAGCTTTCCCACCACAGGCTTATATTGGACCATTTGCTTCTAATCAAGAGCGCTTGTTGAGCCAATCGTTAGCCGCGCTCACTATGAGCGGTGCTGAGCTACAACAATTGGTGCGCCCACCCCTACCTCAGATTAAACTGTTTCCTCCTCGTTACGGGTTTAGTGAATCTGAGATTGGTATTGAGGATATTATTGATTTACCACGTACAGCCCCAACGGCTCAGCGTGTAGAGTCTGACTTTAGCAATACGCCAAACAGCACTCAATCTAGCAGCCGTAACACATTAGGGGGCAGCGTATGATTAACGACCCAGGTTTATTTACAGACGCAACAGGTGAGGGCATGGCTGGGGCCATGGACGTTAGCCTTGAAACACAGCGCGAAATGCCTACCATTTACAATGGTTCTACCTCTTGTAAGACGTGTGGAATGATGCTGAACCCCGTACAATCATTACATATGGAGCTTTGCCCTTCCTGCAGTCGACGCAAGAAGATTAACTTAGTGAAAGGCCGAATGGCATGACAGTAAACAAACTACGCTCAGAGAGCGCATCACTTATTGAAGGCACAACAGACGGAAAGTACCGTAAGCGTCGCCCTAACACAGAGGTTGCGCCAGGAATGGGCGACCAGCTTGTTGTTAAGAACCGTGCTGGCCTACACCCTTACATGAATTATGGTTTTATTAACTCAGAAGAGTCAGCAAAAGTAAACCCAGGAGCTAACTAATGAGCGCATCACCCCGTCCAACTAAACCAGCAGCACCAAAAAATATTATTCAAAAAGTTGGCGGAGCAATTGGAGGCGCTGTTAGAGGCGCGGCTAAAGGTGTTGACGATTATGTAGTTGGAAAGGGTCCTAACGGGACTACAACTGTTGATATGCCACCTGTTAGTTTATTTACTGGTATTGCTGGCGCTGCTAGAGGTGCGTATTTAGGCGCTCAAGGTAAGTATGCTGCGCCAAAGGGCTCAGCAGATTATCAACCTAAGCGCAGCGCTTCTGCTCCACTAGACAAAGCTAGAAACTCTAATCGTGTGACAGGCTCTGGCCCTGCAATGGGAAGCCGTTAATGTCAAAGCCTCCTCCAATTACTTCAATAAAGGCCGTCGAAAGGTCTAAAGTAGATTCTGCCCCTAAAACTGCAGATTATAACAAGACTTCAATTCCAGATACATTTGACACATTTAAAAGTCGTGTGGGCGACATAATTAACTCATCAACTCGACGCAATGACGCGTTTCAAGCAGGTAATACTGTTAACCCAGCTTACAGCAGCGCTCAGTCTCCGTTTGTAGGAGGTTCACCGAAGCCATCTGCACCACCAAAGTCTGGTGGACGTGACTTTTATCCACCACAGGCGCCAAAGCCTCCTGCACCACCAAAGTTTGGTGGAGACCCAGGATTTAAAGGGCCAAGTCAGAAACAAAAACCTCAACCACCCAAAAGTGGTTTACCTAAACCTGGTAAGACAATAAAGCCAATGCCTTACACAGGAACCCCTGGCGGAACAAAGCAAACATTGCCTTATACAGGAACCCCTGGTGGATTAACAAAGACATTGCCTTACACTCCATAACGAGAGAACGGGAACCAAAATGGATAACTCACCACGCGAAAATGGCAGAAGTAACATATTTAAAGCGTCAAGCAACAGCCATAAGTTGTTGGACAGCTATGGGTTTACTGACCAAGGCCGCGAATGGGCAGCCGAGCTAAACGAAAGAATTATCGGGGCAGACAACACCATGAATCGCCTTTTAGGAAAAACTCCAATTGTTAAAATTGATACAGACCCTACAAAAGACGTTAGCGACGCAGAAATAGTTGACGATAAAAAAGAACCTAAACGTGAAGGAGGGGGAGGAGCCGTTCCCCCACTTAGAAAGCGCCGTCGTCGTTAATTACCTCAGTATGTGCTAGGATTGCCCCATGGCAACTACTGAACTTGAAAACGAATACATCCTTCTGCTTGTTTGCAAAACCTGTAAAAGCATTCAAGAACTGCCCTATGTTAAATCAGGCAAGTACCTTGGGGATGGTAAGTTTGACCAAACCGATAACCCTTATTTGGCAGAGGCTAACGCCCCGCATGAACGCAAGGGTTGCTACGGCGCGCTTGTAGATATTAACTGGGTTTACTGGATGACCCCAAAGATTAAAGAGTCTATCGTTGCTCAGATTAAAGAGCAGTTCACATCTAAAAGTCCACTGACCGCAGGTCTTGACGTATTTGGCACAGGATTTTACGACCTTAAAGACACATTTAGCGCAGATGCCATGTCCTGCTGGAAGGTTCATCAGAGCCCGAAGGGCCAGTGCCCAGACTATAAGACGGAGCGGAAGCTTCTGAAGCCTGGAACCGACAAGGAACGTGCTGCTGAGGGCTTGGCCAAGTCCACAATTAAGGTCCATTTGTGCGATTTTTGCCCTGTCAAGATGTACAACCAGCAAAAGGCCTATAAAGAGCGTGGCCTTTACGAATAAATAGCCCGTAACTCAGTTGTATACTGTACATACACAGCTAAGAGAGCGGTAGATATGTTCATAGAAATGAGTTGTAACTGCGAAGCATCGTTTCAAGCAGATGCGTCTGACAATGACACTTTGTTGTTAGTGTGGGCTCAATCATTTGTTAATGCCCACAATGAGTGTGGGTTTATGACTAAACCTATGCAGCGCGACATTGAAGAAAAGATGAAGCGATATGACGTTATCTACAAGGAAGAACGAGAAAAAGAACTATAATAAGTAGATGGACTTCTACAAAGCATTAGTTGCACAGGCAACACCCGTAGAAGTTGAGCCGTCAGAGACTTCCTACTTTGCCCCTTCCTCAGCAGGTTTAGACCCTCGCCTATTTAGAGACAATAAATTAGTTCCCGCTGTTCGTTCGGCTATATTGCGAATCCTTATTGAGCACCTACGGGTTCATTACTACAACCCTGAAGCTTATATTCATGCTTGGCTTGCTGGCTCAGCTGTGTCGTACCAATGGTCTGCCGCTAGAAACCCAGCTGATTTAGACTGCCTAATAGGTGTTAACTACTTACAGTTTCGTCAATCTAATCCAGAATACAAAGCGTTAAGTGACAAGCAGATTGCTGCGATGTTTAATGAAGACTTTAGAACGGCACTGCATCCAAAAACAGGAAACTTTTTAGAAGCGTACGAGTTGACCTTTTATGTAAATGTTAAACCAGACATTATTTCTATTAAGCCATATGCCGCCTATTCGTTAACCAACGACGACTGGACAGTTCAACCAGAGATTCGCAAAACGCCAGTTAATAAAATGTGGGATAGAAAAGTAGCACAAGACACGTCTATGGCAACAGAGATTCTATCTAGGTATTCAAAAGCGCTAACAAGTATAGGCTCAGCAACAACAGATAACGCACGTCGCAATGCGGAAGCCGCGTTGCATCTTGCCGTACAACAAGGAGCTGCTTTATTTGAAGATATACATAGTGGCCGTAAATCAGCGTTTAGCCCTGAAGGGCTAGGATACGCTGATATCGCTAACTATCGTTGGCAATCTGGTAAATCTGCTGGTACAGTTCAAGCACTAAAGAAATTAAAAGACATATCAACGCGAAGCAAAAAAGACTTTGAGCAATCAACCTACGGCATGGAACTACCAAGTACAGACACTTTAATAAGAAGAGCTTTAATAAATCCTAAGTAATTACTACGCAGTTGGAGAATTAATTCGTGACATTTTTAATGTTTATAGATGGTGTTTTACGTTCGCATACAAACACGCCTATTTATCAAGGCTTAGGTTTATATAGGTTACTTGCTGAGAATAACCGAGTCATACTACTGTCTGCAAATAAAGCGGTTGATGATGTGTGGTTAAAGCAGCATAAGATTAATAAGATAGATGACCTAATTGGGCGAGATATCCCCTTTATGACGGATAACCCTGAGCTACGTCAGGTTGAATACTGCCGTAGTAATGGCCCAGTAGAGATGGTATTTACATCTAACCCTGTTTTAATTAAACAGCTGTTAGAGATAGGCATTACTGTAAACGCCTTCCTTCAGCCTTCTTATATTAAAGAAGAGTTCAGACCAGACAGCCGCGAAGGTCGTAAAAGCTGGGCAGATATTGAGGCTGAAATAACCACTCAGCAGGATTCAATTAAAGAAGACCCACGCCTTCAATGAAACTAATTTATTTAGGGGCTGAGGTCCCAAGTAACCGCACCCTATTAGAAACTACTTCAGCTACCCAGGTAGGCGTTAGCTTCTGGCGGCTGCGAGAGCGGGGATTGCCTAAGAACAAGGACTACCTATTAGAAAACTACTTTAATGAGGACTACGCTATTTATGTGTACCCAGGGATTCCAAAAGGTACAAAGCTCAGCTCAGACGACCTTGCAGCTTTTGCCGCAGAGTACGAAGACTTTATTGCTAACAACATAGACCGCCTAACCACTTTCAATGAGATTAGCGAGGTAGACCCAGCTTTTGTTGAGCTGCAGAGGAAGACAGCTTGGGCGGAGGTGCCGCCAGGTAAGTTCCAGCCCGTTTGGGACCCAGAATCTGGATTAAAAGGATTGAATCTAATGGTAGATGACTACTTAGATATTGCAATCCCTGGGTACGCGATTGAAGAGCAGACCCAGCTCGCCGTGGTGACCAGAACTCACGCAAGGACTAGCGGTACCCGTTTCCATGCGATAGGGTGTGCTAAACCAGACAATCTGCGTCAGGTCAGCATTGAGACGGCAAGCACCATGTCTTGGCTTAGCCCAATGATGCATGGTGAGACCATCGTATGGGATGGTATGCAGGTCAAGCGCTACCCAAAGCGTATGAAAGACCAAGCGCGCTCACGGTACCGTAATGTGTACTTGAAAGCGGGTTTAGATGTAGATAAGATTTTGGAAGATGACCCTAAGGAAGTCTGCCGACTAGCAGTATGGTCGTATGGCCAATTTGAACGAAAGGTGAACGGCGTGAATGACGAAGGCTTCTTATATGATAACAGCGGTGAAATGGAAGTAGTATCTAACGCGGAAACTACCCCAACTGATATTGATAACAAGGGGTCTCAGGTGCGGAAACTTATGCCACGTGACCCTGCTGAAATTGGCAATTTGCCAGTCTTTGGGTACGAGATAAATACCGTTGTTGAGGACGATGGAACCATCAAAGATGTACAGACAGTACAGTCACAGGCGTCTTCACTTAGGGCTTGTGATACCTGTTTTGTAGCCTCTAACTGCCCTGCTTTTAAGCCTCAAAGTGTGTGCGCTTTCAAGTTACCTATTGAGGTAAAGACCAAAGACCAACTCAAATCCCTTATCAATGCCATCATTGAAATGCAGGGACAACGCGTTGCTTTCATGCGTTTTGCTGAAGAAATGAGCGGTGGATACGCTGACCCGAACGTTTCTCAAGAGATTGACCGCCTGTTCAAACTGATTAAAACGACCAAAGAATTGGACGACTCACGTGAGTTTATTCGCATGACTGTAGAGCGACAAGGCTCCGCAGGTGTGCTAAGTTCCATCTTCGGAGACCGAGCAAACGTACTCAAAGAGCTACCAAACGACGGTCTAAACGAGGAGCAAACTACCCAAGTTATACGTGAAATCATAGAAGAAGGCTAGCCACTCTTATCATATAAGAGAGTGCTAGCAGGGTATGGAACAACGTACTCGCTGAACTACCCGTAACGCATTAAGTAAACTATAAAACCAAGCATAGAGCGGAGAACGTATGTCATTGTCATTTCATTTAGCCGAGGAGTTTGTATCAGGTTACAAGGAGAAGAAAGTACCTTGGGGTTACGTGGATGCAGGTGGCAACTCTGTTGGGGAAATTACCTTCCTTCGTACCTATTCTCGTTTGAAGGCTGACGGTACCAAGGAGACTTGGGTTGATGTCTGCGAGCGCGTAATCAACGGTATGTATTCTATTCAGAAAGACCACGCTAAGACTAACCGCCTACCCTGGAATGATGCCAAAGCTCAGTCCTCGGCTAAGGAAGCCTTTGACCGCCTGTTTAATCTGAAGTGGACTCCCCCAGGGAGAGGTCTGTGGGTAATGGGAACGCCCCTAGTCAATGAGCAGAAAAACTCAGCGGCACTTCAGAACTGTTCCTTTGTTTCAACTGAATCTATGACCAAGATTAACCCAGCCAAGCCATTTGCTTTTCTAATGGAGGCTTCAATGCTCGGAGTGGGTGTTGGCTTTGACGACAAGGGCGCGGATAAGGACTTTACTATTTATGAACCACAACCAGATACCGACCCAATCATCATTCCAGATACCAGAGAAGGTTGGGTTGAATCAACTTCGACCCTCATCAATGCCTACCTCAAACCAGATTGCAAGGCTCCAGTATTTGATTACAAAGAAATCCGCCCAGCGGGTGTCCCAATCAAAACCTTTGGCGGAACAGCCGCGGGCCCAGAGCCACTAATTAAACTTCACAACTACGTCCGTTCTATATTTAAGAACCGTGCTGGGGAGAAGTTAACTAGAAAAGACATTGCTGACCTTGGCAATCTAATTGGAGTTTGCGTAGTCTCTGGCAACGTTCGCCGCTCAGCTGAGCTACTCATGGGTAGATTAGATGACCAAGACTTCTTAAATCTGAAGAACCCTGCTATTTACCCTGAACGTAACTCCTACGACCCTGCAGCTCCTGGCTGGGCTTGGATGTCTAACAACTCTGTTGAGGTTAGCGTGGGTTCTAATTTAGAACACATTGTTGAGGGCATTGCGCTCAACGGTGAGCCTGGCGTCATCTGGATGGATGTTACTCGCAAGTACGGGCGCTTGGTTGACCCTGCTAATAACAAGGACTGGCGAGCCGCGGGGTACAACCCTTGCGCTGAGCAGTCTCTTGAATCATTTGAGTGCTGTACTCTGGTTGAGACTTATTTGAATCGCCACGACAACTTGGAAGATTTCAAGAGAACTCTTAAGTTTGCCTACCTCTACGCTAAGACTGTTACCCTCTTGCCTACACATTGGGAAGAGACTAACGCAATTATGCAACGCAACCGTCGTATTGGAACTTCTATCTCTGGTGTGGCTAATTTTGCTGACCGCGTAGGGCTTCCGACTCTTCGTGAGTGGATGGATGCTGGGTACTCAACTGTTCAGCAGTACGACAAGTCTTACTCTGAGTGGCTAGGTATCCGCGAGTCTATTAAGACTACAACTGTTAAGCCTAGTGGAACTGTTTCTATCTTGGCTGGAGAGTCTCCTGGAGTACATTGGACTCCTGGCGGTCAATACTTCCTTCGTGCTATTAGATTTGGTAACGAAGACCCTATGTTGCCTCTCTTCAAAGCTAGCGGCTACATCGTAGAACCAGCTTCAGAATCTCCTAATACAACTTCAGTAGTCTTCTTTCCAATTAAATCCATGGCTCTCCGTTCAGAGAAGGACGTTTCTATATTTGAAAAGACCTCTCTCGCGGCTATGGCTCAACGCCATTGGTCTGATAACTCTGTCTCTGTAACTGTCTCTTTTGATGCGGTCAAGGAGAAGGACGCGGTTGGGACTGTGCTTCATATGTTTGACGGGCAACTCAAAACTGTCTCTTTCTTACCTATGGGTAACCACGTCTATCCTCAAATGCCTTACACTCAAATGACGCAAGAGGACTACGAGAAGTACACGCACTCTCTCCTGCCTATTGACTTTACTGACGTGTACGCAGGCATGGCTTCTGACGCTATTGGTGAGAAGTATTGCTCTACTGACTTTTGCGAAGTCCCTAAGGCATGAGGTAAAGAAGAAAACCCCATATACTCTCTATATGGGCAGAAATCATTTCTCAAAGCATGGCGGGCCATATTTTATTAACGATGGTCTCTCTAGGCATTTAGATAATGAACCTGCCCCATTGAACAAAGGGTTTTTTTACCTTATGGCGTTTTTTATTACGCTACCCATAAGTGCTCTTTTACTTATGTATATTCTCTAAAGCGAAAGCCCCCTGAATACCAACAGGGGGCTTTCTCATGTTCAGGCGCAGGTACGGCTCTCTCATTGTTTCCCGCAAGAATACAAAACAACGAGGTCATGACCGCCCTTAGCGTTAGAAAGGTTAAGACTCGCCTTAACGCCTAATCATGCGTAGTTAAAGCTCTCTCTCTTAATCCTCATCTTCTTCATCGTCGTCCTCGTAAGGGATAACCGTTGGGTCTTGACTTGGTGTCCAATCGGGTTGTGGATAAACGCCACTCATTATGCTTCTCGCTTATAGCCAATTTGACCTACGAACGCGACAGGCTTTCCTTTAGCATCTACGTTCGTACTGGCAATCATCTTTACAGACTTGCGCGGTGTTAGTTCCTGCACCTTTTCCTTAATAAATCGCTTCGCTGCGGAAGCATTAGACCATGCTGCGGTGATTACTTCGTGAGGCGTATCCATGCCTTCATCAGTAATACGGATAGTCGTGAGCCACGCGCCACCTTTTGCTTGGTTTTTAATCGTTTCAGCATAGAAAGTCACATGTACCTTTTTAGTCATTTATTTACTCCTTGTTAATGGGCTTGTTAGCCACGGGTTTATACTACATCAAACAGGCGCGTTGTCGCGCCAACACAAACTAATCGGCAAAGTTAATTTCCGTACTAGTCGTACCCTCAGGCACGATTAGTATATCTACGCACTCCACCATTTCTAACTCTCCTACCGCGTCGCAAAGATAATCTTCCTCTGCACTCCACATCTTCATAGGGTCGTCGGAATTATCATCTATATCTAAGATTAGAATAACTTTACGTTTCACTATCTCTCCTTAATCTCTGAAGTTCGGGTCGTACCAGCCTTCAGCGGAATTACTCTCTCCGCATACGCATATCCACTCAGCCCACCACGAAGTCTCTCCATGAGAATACTCCTCTTTGGTTGGCACTTCGGCTAACTGCCCGCACTCGGCGCACTCGACCTCTTGTATTCCATCAGAATAGTCTGAGTTAGAAAAGGGGTCGCCACTTAAATAGAACGGCTCACTCACGATACGCCGTCCATTTCTCTCACCGTAGGTTCGTCGCAATCATGCGGTCTGCCCCACGCGGTAACTTCGTACAGGTCTCCGCACCACGGACACATTGACTTATTGTTACTCATCTCTCTCACCAACTACTCTGATAAGTGAAGTCCCAATCCTCAGGGACGGCTAACAATAGCGTGTTAATAGTTACAATCGTACTCTCTACATAATCCCAGTAGTAATCGTCATACTCAGTACCACCAAAAAAGAAACCCGAAGCGGTAGGTAAGTGCTTCTCAGCGTTCTCTTGATTACCTTTCTCCGATAATACTGCTCTACACGCTTCTCTTAATTGAATAAGGCTATCGCGTGAGACATAAGCCTTCTGGCACTTATCCTCTCCACCTTGGCAGTTCTGAACGAACCAATCGTGGATAGCATTAGCCTTGCGCCAATACCCAACTTGAATATCAACGGTAGCACTACCAAACTCAGGCTTGGGGAAGTCGTCTGCACCCACGGCTTTGATAATCTCTGCAAACCGCGTAGGGCTATCTTTCTCAAACACTTCGCTACTACTTACATACTTGCTTGCGTATAGGTACATATCTAGTCCCATATTATTTCTCTTTCTATTAGTCGGTTGTTGTTCAATCGTAATACCCTAGCGCACAATACAATTACGCGTACCTACGGGTAGGTAACTTCTTACCGCTAGGGTATTACAACTATCGGCACACGGAAGGTATCGGCACTCCATTATTGTTGGGCTACTATTGCTTCGCCCTCACCGCTTCCCACTCCACGGTCGTTGGTGCTTCCCCCTACCCAATCTATATGGGCGTGAGTGTTCTCCGTATCCAATTTAGTACCTAATCTACTTCGCACAACGTCACGCTTTCATCTAGTGTTGGCAATTTTAAGAGGCTATTTTACATAGGCTATTGTGCGTTACCGCACCCTACAACCCCACCAACGATTACTACCGTGATACTGACCCCCATAGTGCAGGCGTATCTTATCGCTACCTAAGTAGATTAGGAATAATCTCGGATAAGGTTAGGCACAATGTCCTAAGGTCTATTGACGGCGTGGTTGGGTAGTTATGACGAGTAAGGGCTAAGATTATTCTTAATACCTTCGTCATTCTATGCCAACGCTTGCGGTGCTGAGACAGTTAGGTTTAGCACTACCCTAACCTTACCCAATTCTCTATTTAGTTATATCTCTCATCATAATAATTAAGAAACTTTAATCCTAAGTGTAAGCGTTTGTTTAATCGCTCGTCCATAGCCTTAACGCTTTCATCTTCGTACGATACCCAACCCATATTATGGTCGTATATCGTGTGGTTACCGAAGCGAGCGTTCTCGGTATTAGGACTCCAATCCCAACGCTTTTTATCCGTGTCGTATTCCACGACGTAGTGATAGATAGCCATTACGCGGTTACCTCATCTACTACGGTTTTGATAACGAGGTCAATATGCGCCCATAGGTCGTCATTGGAGATAATCTCGTCACGCACTTGTTCCCACTCACTATCTGAGATAGGACTAGCCGTTAATTGCTCAATTTCCTCACGCGTTACTAGAACAATATCGTTAGGGTTCATCATTATTGCTACCTGCTTTCTATTAAGGCGTGTGCTTCCTATTTAAGTGATTAAGCGTTTGGTACTTCGTCGGGCGTATCGGTGATATACGTCGTGTAATCAAAGATAGTTTGGACGAGACTTACGATTTCCGTAACGTCCATGCCGTTTGCTTGTAGGCGTTCGCACTCATCAAGGATACGGATAAGCGTAGCCTTGATAGCGAGCGTGTAGTTCATGCGTTTAACGTTGTTAAGTGCTACTTGTAGTTCTGCGACTATTTCTTTTCCGTCAATATGGTAGTTGATATTGTTTGTTGCGGTCATGGCTCACGCCACCTTCTTTCCGTTTAGGGTGCTTTTGATAATCTCGTTGGCTAGTGCTAACGAGTGCTTAGGCTCAGATACCGACTTGAATATATGCGCCCCATGATTAAGTGAGGCTAGGTATGCCTTCGCTTGTTCCTCACCCTCACGGGCGCGTAGCATTATGTCGTGAAGGCTATCGCTATCGTTAGATAGATAGACTACAACGGTGAGGATACCTGCTTCTTTCATGCGCTTGATAACGTCGTTGCAATCTTTATCGTCCGACCATTGACCGTCCGTGATAGCAAAGAATAACTTGTTAGGCTTACTGCTCGCCTTTAGTGTGCGCTCGGCTTCTATGAGTGCGCGGTAGGGATTAGTCCACCCCGTGTTAGAAACGTAGCGATACACGTTAGGCTTAGCCTTCTCGTTGCTTTCATATACAACCTTGCTATCAGAATTGAAAGAATACACGCTAACGCTACCGTCAATACTTTCAATACCGCGCTTGATAATCCATGCTTGCTCGCATACGGTGGACATAAGTCCCCACATTGAGCCTGAGTTATCTATTAGAATAGTCGCTTCAATCTCCGTGTTATCGTTGCCCGTATCCCATACGTCGAAGGCTTCTCCGATAGCATTAACGTCGGGGTTCATAGTGCGAGAGATATTTAACTTACCGCTAGGCAGGAAGCGTTCCCACGAAGGGTCGTTATCACGGACGATACGCTCTAACTCACGACCGAACCTACGAGCATAGGCGATACCTTGCTCGGTGGCTTTCTGCTCACTAGCATTAGCCTTCGGTAACTTAGTGCGTGTATCGGTACTGCCTAAGATAGCCGTACGGGTATCTTTAAGTTCACGGGCGATACGCTTATCGTTCTTGATTTCGTTCATGCGCTTTTCTAATTGCGCTTGTAAGTCCTTATCCTTATCGCTAAGGTTATGGTCGTCTCCCTTGTATTCCTCAGGCTCACCTTTAGTTTCGTCACCGATACCATTACCGAAGCCCGTAGGATTATTGTTTAGTTCCTCAGGTTTATTATCTTTTGCTCGTTCTTGAAGTGAGCCTTGTTCCTTGCCCGACTTAGGGCGACCCTTCTCAGGTAGTACGCGGTCACCGTGACCTTGCGCCCACTCCGTTTCAGGCTCATCATCTTTTCCTATTAGATTAGTTAGTTGAGCGATTAGTTCCTTAGCGCGAGCAAAGTCGGTAGGGAAGGAGAGTGTGCGGTACTCATGCACGATAGCGTGTACCTCTTGCGCTAAGGCTATTCCGTATTGAGCGATAAACTTATCGGCAATAACTTGACGTAGTTCTAGCGGTAGGTACATACGACCCGTAGTAGTAGCGAACGAGTTACCCCATTGGCTAGGGTGGTCACGCAGAATAAAGTCATGGTTCATGGCTTCAAGCGTAAGCGTAGTGCTAGGGTAAAGTGTTGTGATTAGTCGCTCAATACGACCTTCCTCTAACACGTTGAAGGCTCGCTTCATATTGTTAGTGGTGACGTACTGCCCTAGTGCGCTTCCAACGCGTGGAGAGAATAGGACGTGAGCGAGTTCGTGGTAATTAACGCCATTGAGTCCGATAATCGTATCGTCCGTCACGTCGTCAATAAGATTACCGTTAAGGATAATATCTTTACCGTCCGTCATTGAAGGCTCGGTCATTTCTTTAGTGCGAGTGATAGTCACGGCAATATCGCTATCGCCCGTGATAATTCTATCGGCGCGTTGATATACCGCACCGATAGCGTCTAGTCGGTTCATCTCGTCCGTTACGTCACCCATGAGTTCGTCACGGGTGAAGCCTTCGGCGTTAGTGTAGGCGTACCCACCGCCCTCTAGTTCAACGGCGATATTGAAACTATTATTAAAGTCGTTGAGGTAATCGTCGGACTTCTTGATTTGACGGATAGTGGTCATTAGTTGAGTACCTCATAGGACTCGGACTCAGACACGGGTGAAGTAAGCGATAAGCCTAGTTCAGTAGCGATATTAAACTTGTGTGTCTCACACGCTAGTCTTACGCCACCGCGTTCCTCTTTATCAAAACCATTGACGTAGCAGGTAACCGCGAAGTCAATACCGAAGTTCTTAGCGTTGGAGATAAAGTCCACTAGCCCACGGGTTGAGATAGGGGTTGAGATTTCCTCAATATCGTATTGAGCGCGTAGTTGGTAGGCAAGGTCAAGGAGAGCCTTATTCTTGACGACCTTAGACTCAATAGTCTTATCGTAGTTAAACTCTAACTTGATACCGAAGCGGTCATTGAACGCCTGATTTAGTGCTTGTGTACCTTTGTAGCCTAAGTTCATGTCGGCTACGATTAGCAGGTCGGGGTGAGCCTTGATTACTTCTCCACCGTTCTCCAATAGTTGGATTTCACGGCGGTAGTCAAGGAGTGAGAATAGTACGGTTGAGACACGGACGGGTAGGAAGTTCACTTCGTTCAATAGGAGTACGCCACCGTGACGGACGATTTGCGTAACCGCACCGTCTTGCCATTGGTAGCCGTGACCGTCTGCCTTAGGTATCCAACGACCGAATAGTTGAGACGGGTCAATACCGTTATTGCTTGATACGTTGAAGTAGCGTAAGCCTCTTGCACTTGCATAACTTTGGACGGAGATAGTTTTACCGCTACCTGCGCCACCTTCTACCAACACGTTGATAGCGTTAGCGCGAGCGTGGTCATAGATAGCCCAATCCTGAACGCCGTCAATCATACGATTAACGTATTGCTTAGCCCACTTAGGGTCGGGAACGCTAATCATGGCTAGGCTTAGTGCTTCTACCTGCTCATTGAGTGCGACCTTGACGTCCTCATAAGCCTTAGGCTCAGTAGGCTCAATAGGCGCGGTTTGCGCGATTTCCGTAACGTCACCAATAGGCTTAGTGATAGATAGGGGAGAGATAGTAATGCCGTTAGTCCTACGCTTGTCGGTGAGGTAATCGGCTAGGTCAGGGTCTCCATATACTAGGCGACCGATAAGGTTATTAACTACTTCCTTGTGTGCCGTCGGCGCGGTTGTAGGGGTGGCACTTTCATTGGCATATAGGGCTTTAACGGCGATATTGGTAACTAGACCTAGTTCGACCATAGATAGGTCACGGTCATTGAGGACAACGGCTACGGGGTCGTTGTAGATAAGGCTATCGGTATCAACGTGGCTAACCTTAGTCCATACCTGCCCACGACCTTTAGTGCCGTTGGAGATACGGTGATAGCATTGGACTTCGTTCTTGTACCCGAATAGCAGGGTTTGATTATAGGCAGGAAGCCCGTCCATATCAGGGGCGGTACTTTCTACGAGTAGGGCTAGGGACATTTGGTGACCTTTCATAGTCGGTTGGTTGTAGGAGTATTGAAGGGCATAATCTAATAGGAAGCAACTCAGGCTCACGCTCAGCAAGATGAACACTAGATGAACAAATAGCAAACAATAATCTCTCTCAGCCTAATACTAGGCTTCTCTCTGCATATATAACTCTCGGCTAACCCTAGCCGTATATCTGGTCGCACGACCGATAAGGCTATCGCTCGCCGTGGCAGTAGCCTTTTCGCCTAGCATAGCCGTCGGCTATTGGTCAATAGCGGGGCGGTGTGAGTTCTCTCACTCTCTCGCTCTCTCTCCTCTCTCAGCCAATGTTCATCTAGTGTTCACTTTGGACACGGCGTGTCGGCTTGACGCGTTGTTTGTG
>JACCEB010742159.1_pt1 | contig 15267 bp, 23 predicted proteins | sample 7454761 | NCBI WGS metagenome assembly JACCEB01 (sample SAMN15323454, study PRJNA562643) | freshwater metagenome | isolation source: river surface water | place: USA:Blue River Watershed | collected 2017-08-18 | reverse complement strand
GTATGTTTTTATCTTTAACTAGTGTGTTTAATTCGTCGATAAACTTTTTAACAATCTTGATCATAGTTGTTTGATCAAGTTTGCCGAATTTAACAATTCCGTCTAAACGATTGCGGAATTCTGGAGCGAAGAATCTATTGATAGCATCTTTAGGATCGCTATCACGCTCTAAACTACCAAAGCCGACACTGTTCTTTTCAGCATCTGCGGCACCTAAGTTACTGGTCATGATGATAATTGCATTACGACCATCGGCCTTTTTGCCATTAGATCCTGTAACAAATCCGTTATCCATAAGTTGTAGCATAACAGTTAAAACATCTGGGTGTGCTTTTTCGACCTCATCTAGCAACAGAACACAGTTAGGATGTTCTTGTAGATTAGTGATCAATTGGCCCGCATTATCATCAAACCCTACATATCCTGGAGGCGCCCCGATAAACTTAGCCACGCTGTGTTTCTCTTGAAATTCGCTCATGTCAAATCTAACGAGTTTAACACCCATATTGTTAGCCAATTGTTTAGCTACTTCAGTTTTACCAACTCCTGTGGGTCCTGCAAACAAGAAACTTCCAACGGGTTTATTAAAGGATTTTAACCCTGCCTGACTAATAAAGATCTTATCTAGCAAACTTTCAATGGCTTTTTCTTGTCCAAATACTTTATTTCTTAGATTTTTCTCTAGACTTCCTAGATTGACACTTTCTTTAGAGCTAATTTGTTCTAAGGATAGATTGGTTATTTTTGATACTTCAAACAATACTTCGTCATGGTCTACAACACCGTTTTCTTCATCCTTGACTTTGAATCTAGCACAGGCGCAGTCAATTAAATCAATAGCTTTATCTGGCAACTTTTTATCTGTCATGTATTTTACAGAATAGTTTACAGCATCAATGATAGCTTGATTAGTAATTTTAACATTGTGATGCTTTTCATAATACTTTTTAAGTCCTTTGAGGATCTTAATTGCTACTGCTTCTGACGGCTCATCGATAGTGACACGCTGGAATCTACGCATCAACGCACGATCCTTTTCAAAATGCTTGCGGTATTCTTCCCAAGTTGTGCTGGCAATGACTTTAATTAAGCCTTTACCTAAGGCAGGTTTAAGCATATTAGCCATATCATTGCTGCCGCTACTGCCACCAGCACCTGCACCATTCATCATATGTGCTTCGTCAATGAACAAGATACAATTCTTTTTGCGTTCGAGAGCTGTTAAGACCATTTTAAGTCTTTCCTCGAAATCTCCGCGATATTTAGATCCTGCTAACATAGCACTGATATCTAAACTGTAAACAGTATGATCTTGAATAAATTTAGGAACATTGCCTTCGATAATCTTACGTGCTAGACCTTCAGCAATTGCAGTTTTGCCCACCCCAGGATCGCCGATTAGTAGGACATTTGACTTGTTACGTCTTGCTAGAACTAGTTGAACACTTTCAATTTCTTTTTCTCTGCCAATAACTGGATCAATTTTTTTAGCTTTAGCTCTTGCTGATAGGTTTGTGCAAAATTGACTGATCATTTTTTCTATTTGTTGTGCCGATCGTGTGTTTACTGTTTGTTTGTCTTCGTCATCTTGTGACAATTCTTTTTGGATAAACGCTAAAAATTTATCCTTGTCAATATTTGCTTTCTTAATAAAGAAATTTGCATGAGTTTTTTTCTCAGCAAACATACTAATAAAACAATCTACTGGTTCAATAACGTTGCGACCTGTAAATAATACCTGTGTGAACGCTCTGTTTAAGACACGATCTACAGTATTTGTTTTCTTAGGTCTTTCGCAATTGGGATTTACAATTTCTTTTAGTTCTTCTGTAATGTGTTTTTCAAGATCCTTAGTTAATGTTTTAACATCGGCTCCAAAACTGGTAAGAAGATTAGCAAAGTTTTCATGAGTAACCATGCCATACAAAAAATGTTCTAGAGTTACATATTCGTGATTATTCTCTGAAGCATAGTTTACAGCAGACTCAAAAATACTTTCTAGATCCCTATTAGGTTGTAACATTATTTTTCCTTTTCTTTTTAACTGCAAGTGCCCACTTTAATGTGCTCACTCTATCTTGATATACAATTCCTTCGAGGTGATCAAATTCGTGTAAAAAACATCTACAATCATAACCTCTGAGCTCTAGTTCTCGGGTTTCGCCTGAAGAATCTTGAAACTGCACTTTTATCGCAGTTGGTCGCTTTACTTTAGCAAATATTCCGGGAAAACTCAAACACCCTTCTTCTAATTCTTCTACTTTATCTAAGACTTCTACAATAACAGGATTAAAAAACGCCATGCCTTCGTCGAATATTTTTGGACGTAGATAAGGATTTTTTCTAAAACCCATTACAAAAACTCTGGCCCTTATACCGACCTGATTGGCTGCTAAGCCAATCCCTCCGTTAGCAACCATCGCTTCTAGTAAATCATTTTCTAGTTTTTTAGGATCTAAAACAGGATTTGAAAAATCAAATTCTGGCATCCTCTCTCTTAATATAGGATTTGGAAATTTTACAATTTGTAACATATTAATATTTAAGAAATAATTTTTTTGATAAAATCTTTTTGTTCCTCTGTGAGGTTTGTAGGAATTGTAATATTAACATTTAGTAGTAATCTGCCTCTCATTCTATTGTCTGAGATGTTAGGCATTCCATAACCTTGAACTGAAAACATTCTTCCATGTTGAGTCCCTGGATCAATTTTAATTTCCAAAGTTTTACCATCGATAGTATCAAACTGTTTAGAGCATCCTACTATTGCCTCGAGGCAATTAATGTCTAAGTTTCTAATAAGGTCGTCATTTTGACGTAACCATATAGGGTGCTGTTGAACGTTTACTGTTAGATGTATATCGCCTCTGGGCATATTGCCAATTGAGTCGTCACCCATGCCTGATAACCTAAGAACAGTTCCATCTCGAACTCCAGCAGGAACTTTGACCTCTAACATTTGATCTCTGCCACTAGGTAGTTGAATGTTAGCTATTAGCTCTTTTCCAGAGAAAGCTTCTTCTAATGTAATTTGTGTTTGAAGATTAAGTGTTCTATTTCTAACAGTTCGAGGATTTCTGCCAAATATATCTCCAAACCCTCCCCCAAATCCTCGTAGGATATCTTCAAACCCAGGGGGCATTCCGCCGTATCGTTGAAACCCTTCACCAAATTTGGGCATAGGGTTATCATATGCTTCCTTCTTTTCTGGAGAAGAAAGCGTATCGTAGGCAGCTTGAATTTCTTGAAACTTTTTTGTATCACCGCCTCTGTCGGGATGATGCTGACTTGCGAGCTTTCGATAAGCTCGTTTAATTTCATCCGGGTTAGCATCTCTGCCAACCCCTAATATATCGTAGTAGTCTGCCATGATAAAAAAAGGTATAGTAAATTATACTATACCTTTTGGAGTTTGTCAAAGAATTACTTCTTAGCAGGAGGAATTTCAGTTCCTTCTAATTTCTTACGAACTTTAACCTGCTTGCATTCTTCTACTACCTTACCGTTTTTGTCTTTAACTTCGTTACCGTTTTTATCTTTTTTTGGATGACATACGGTTTTCATTTCTCCTTTACCCGGACTATCATCCGACGCATAAGTTGGAAATGATAATGCTAGTGCTAATCCTGCAATAAAAAATAGTTGTTTCATAGATGTTTCCTTATAGTTCTGGGTCTGGCGGTTGAATAGGAGCAGGCTTTCCACCTGGACCCATAACAACTTCGTTGCTGACAAATGGAACTGATGCCGCTACTGCTGCAACACCAAATCCGCCTGCTACTGCTGTTGGGACGGCACCAAATGTTGATCCGCCACCTGCTGGTGCTCCAAAGTTACCTGCCGATGGCCTAGGAAAACCTGAGGAAGGAGCTCCGAATCCTTGGCTTGCTGAACCGAAGCCGCCTGCTGTTGGCGCACCAAATGGTGAACCGCCGCTAGGTGCCATTGATTGTAAACCACCATTATTTGCTCCTCCGAGTTTTTCTTGTGTGCGACCCCACGCTGCAAGTCCTAGAACTGCACCCATTGCAATATGGAAAAGGCCGGCACCTTGTAGTGTTAAAGGTTGCCATTGTGTAATTTGAGTATGAGTTAATGTTTGTAGTAAACTCCATAAGATAGGGAATATAACCATATCCATGGTGCATACAACCATATACATCCAACCCATCATTGGACGCCACTTGCTGTTCATCCAATCTTCTTTTTTCTGCTCGCTTGCGCTTTTTACTTCCTCGCTCATATATCGCTCCGTTATAGTGTATGATTATTTAATTAAAACCAGAGAAACAATCCATTTAGACTTAGTGCTAGTCCAACGGCTGCTACTCCAAAACTGGCCCAAAACATTGGCATACTAACGGCAAGAATACTTGCAGATAATACAACAATGGCTAATTGATATGCGGTGCTTGCATAACCAATCCATGGACTGCCTTTCTTGGCTTCTTCACGAACACGTTCCATCTCGCGAGCTTCTGCCATAATTTCTTTCTTATCAGCATCCATGCGCTCTTTCTCTGCCATGAATTCTGCTTTTAGTGTGGGGTCATTGGTTGTTTTTGCGGCAATTTCATAACTAACACCACGACCATTTTTTGCCTGGTATTGCGCCCACTTGTTGTTGGCACCTAGTGTATTATTTAAAACTGTGCTAGATAGTTTGCCACCATACCAGCTATTAACAGCTAACAATAGGGCAAATACAGAAATAACCATACCTGCTTTGTCTTTGATCTTCGCTTCTCTCTCCGAACGCGAACCGACTGGTGGTTTTGGTGCGTCTGGATCTTTAGCTTCTTTGTTAATCATTTTTAAAATTGAATCGTGTAATGCCATCTTAGTGTGCTCCTAATACGTGTAATGCATGTTGATAGTGCTTTTGTCTATCTGCTAATCCTAGTGTTCCGCCGTTAATTCTTTTGGTTAGTGTTAGAATATCACCGGAATCAGCCCATTGGTTTAATTTGTTTGATTCCCAAAACCAGCAAGCACTTTGAACTGCACCTTCAAATGTCTGTAGATATGCAGGTATATCGTTGATATCAGTTTCAATACTGTCAGCAAATGCTTGATAATTGTTACGACCTGTTAACTGTATTAATCCACGACCGCAGAATCTCCAACCGTCACCTGTTTCTTCTGGTCCATTACCCATACGTCCGCCGTAAGCACGATTTGCAATCTTTTCTTGATTCTTTTCATATGCCTTTGCAATTTCCATGTTTGGAAAGTATCTTGGCCATACTTTAACAAGACTTTCTGCTCGATAGTTTAAATTCTCTTTTAAGAACTTAAATCCTCCGCTTTCGTGACTGCATTGTGCAATAAATGCGGCCACACGTTGGGGAGTGTTTATATCGTAATCGGGTAAGCACAACGACAATGCATGATACCAATGGTCTACATATGGATTACCTGGTAATAGTTGTGCTAACTGTTCTTTTGATAAAATAAAATCGCTCATTATACTATCCTTGCTATATTAATAAGTCCGTTAATTGCAGTGTTTAATTTTTCCATATTATGTAACTCTGCCATACTAGATTGTATGTTTATTTGACGTTGAATATCTTCGATTAAATCTGCATATTCTTCTTTGCTGATTTGCCCTGCTTTGAGCATCTCTGTATACTCTTGAACATTAGCGGCAGCTGCCATAACATCTTGGTTCACACTACTAATGTCAGCTAAGAGAGTCTGATGGTGTTCTATACTCATCTTGGTTTATCTCCTATAATTTTTTGCATAGTCTCTGCAGACTTTTCTATAGACTCAAATTTAATTTTACAGAAAGCTGGGCTTACAGAACCTTTCTGATATTGTGAATTTAGACCTTGTGATATTTTATCTAATTCTTGAGAAGCTGCAATGACCTTACTGTTATGGGGAAGATATTGCGAATAATTTTTAAAATTAGTTGTTTGTAACGACATATCTTTAGCGTTTATTTTTGATATGTCTTGATTAGCACAATGCTGCTTGTGATCGCCGGCCAATGTTCTAATGTTTGTTATAAGTTTGTATTCGTTCGCATCATACTTCATGAGATACGACTCTAAAAGAATTCCACACCCTGAGAGTAATGAAACTGAAATTAACATCAAAAATTTTTTCATTTGTTTACGTTGTCAAATATTTTCTTTTGAACATTATACCATTCTGTCCAGCCGTCTTGTTTGGCTGCACATTCATAATATAAACCATAATTTTTAACTACTACCTTTAAAAGTTCTGCAATAGATTTTTCATTTTCTTCAGCTTTGTGTAGCTGTGGACATTTTTCTAGTAGAACTTCTGGCGCTACAGGAAATTTTTGTTTAATAGGCGCTGTTGTAGTAAAACATCCTGCAAGTAACAATGGCAAACAAATTAAAAGAATTCTCATTTCTTTTCTCCTTGTGCTGCCTGGTTCATTGTTGCCGCAGCGTTGTGGGCATCAATGATGTCTTTTGGTAACGGGCAATTCTCGACAAACTTAATGACTTCTTCTTTTTTGATTATTTCTTTGTCGATATATCTTGTAATATATTCTGTTTTGCCTTTTATAAATTCTTTTTCTTTAACAACCTTAACTTCGACTGCTCTAGTTGTTGCCGCCGCCTGTGCTTCAGCAGCCGCAATTTTTTCTTCCATTTCTTTTATTTGTGCTTTCCACTTTTCCTCATTGGCAGCATTACCAAGGAACCAAACACTAACAAGTAATGATGCAACTGATATTACCTGTATCGGAAGTCTGTAGTTTTTTACAAAAGGAATAAACTTTAATACCCAGGCTGCTAAGACTCCTACAATACCGACAATCAAAAGCAGAGTCCAAAACCAGCTAGGTATAAAACCTAACATCAAACTAATCTGCCACATATTACCACCTATCCTTTTCTATAACAATTGCTTGGTCTTTATTTCTAATTAGAAATTTATTACCAATTTTGTTAATATCATAACTTCCTAAAAATTTGTTCAAGAAAAACACCTGACTTTGACTAGATTCGTCTAGACTTAATTTACCAGGAACAACGTTTTTTACTGCGTCATAATCTCCAATAGCTATAAATTTTGCTTGGACATCGCCCGCATATGGCCTTTTGAATGTTAAGGTATTGTTTTCATCTAGCTCAACATCAACGGCACCTTGGTCAAAGAATTCTTTAATGTCTGTTTCTTTAATAGCCACCAATTGAGACTCGTATGCTTCTGCAGTCATTGGAATGTGTTTTGTTGCAGTATCTTCATTGAATTCTACAGGCTCAGAAGATTTTTGATATTTGAATTTCCAATTTCTGCAACTACATAATTGACCTACTCCGCCTAACAATTCTGAAAGTTGTTCAGTTAAATTAGGAGTTCTTTCTATTTCTACAAACACTTGATATTGACCGTCACGTTCTTCTCCTGCGCTCATGTCAGCATCTAAAATAAAGTCATAGCCTTTTTCGATGAATTCCATTAGGTCTACGGCTGGTTCTTTTTCACGGACACGAAAACCTAGAACAACAACGTCTTGGTCTTCTCCCATTTTACTTTTGTATCGATCTACAGTGAAAACTTCGGACACATAGTTTTCTAGATCGCCGGATCTTAGTCCTTCATTAAGCTGTTGCTTGTTCTTCATTCTCTGGTGCCTCTTGTGCCGCAGTGTCTGGAGTTACGTCATTCTTACTGTATTTCATTAACTCTGCCATGCGAGTATTTTCTTTATTCTCTTTGCCTACATAAACATCTTGCATTAATTTTTTAGGCATAGTGATTTCTACAATCCATATTGGATGAGAATCAATTTTTCCTTTTTTAGTTCCTGGTCTAAAGTCACCAGGATCTTTAATTTTTCTAGGCATCAATAGTTCTTCTTTTTTATAGACAACTTCGCATCCATAGTCTACAAGTCTTTTTGCACCCTTGGGGTCAGGTGGATTATTTCTAGGCCACATGAGTTTTACTAATACGTCGTAGCGATTTATGTAGGGACCTTCGAAGATTTCTCCGTCTTCCCAGTTGTTAAACACATAAATGTCTAGTTCGTCAATAACACGCTCAAAGTCTTTTAATACTTTAAACGCTGAATTATTCTCACTTAAGGTTTGTAAATTTTTAATAACGTCTATAATGTCGTGCATAGGCATTCTCGTTGTCAGTTATTTAGCAGGAAAAGTTTCAAAAAAATAGAATGTCGTTTTTTGGCCTATTTGAAACTCTATTTTAAAATTCGTTTTAAATACCATGCAGGTTGATCATTATGATCAGGAGGTAAAATTGCCTAGAACCAAGAGAAGAGATAGGGAATTCTTTATGGAGAAAGACCCTAGATTTCAAAAAACTGCGGACAGTAACTTGATAACAATCAAGCACTACTTAAAGCGAAACCAGCAAGTCAATATAATTCCACGGAATTTGTCTCAAGAGCACTACTTAGAGCTGCTAAAAAATCCCAAAAAATTCATCGTTTTTGCCATAGGACCCGCCGGGACTGGCAAAACAATGCTAGCAGTTCAAATGGCCATTAAACTGTTTAAAGAGGGGGTGATTAAGAAAATCATTGTAACAAGGCCAGCTGTTAGTGTAGACGAGGACCATGGATTTTTGCCAGGGACATTAAATCAAAAAATGGAACCTTGGACAAGACCTATATTTGACGTTTTTGAGGAATACTATCATCCTCGTGAAATTGCCAGCATGTTAGAAGATGGAGTAATTGAAATTAGTCCATTGGCCTATATGCGAGGGCGAACGTTTAAAGGAGCCTTTATTATTGCAGACGAGATGCAGAATGCCACACCTTCACAAATGAAGATGTTACTAACACGCATCGGAGAAAACAGCCGAATGGTTGTTACTGGGGACTTAAATCAAGCAGATAGACCTAAAGAAAATGGTCTATTGGAATTTTGCAATCTATACGGTGAAGGAGGTGATTTTCGTATGATTGCCCAAGCTAGATTTGAAACTAAGGATGTTGAACGACATCCAGTAGTAAGAGAAGTTTTAAAAATTTACAAAGAAGAAGAGTAAGGGCAAGATCGAACAGCAGATCAACCTGCCGCGCTGTTCGATCTTTTTATTGAAGTCTTCCTAGTTTAACCAATGTTGCCGCTAGATTAATTTCAGGATCTGCAATTAACGTGTGGTCTACTAATCCTTGCTTGATAATTAGCAAGGCTTGATCTTTGGTTTCGTCTGTCTTACCAAATAGATCTAAGTTGTTATACATCCATCTGTATATATCTTCCATTTCTTCTGGACGAGCTTTTCCGCAAAGCAATTTTCTAGCTTCGGGAATTTTGCCTTTCTTAAACAGACTGACCATTTCAATTCTATAATCTTCTTCGGCCGCAGTATCAGCTGTTGGACCATTCAACACGCCATCACGACAATGTTGTTGAACTAGGTTAATACATTTTCTCAAATCTGGATAAGAAAGTTTAACAAAGGTGTCTAGTGTGTCGAGATCGAATTCTATATTTTCTGTAACTAGAATTGTAGCCACCCTTGCTGTAAATTCTGTTTGATCTATCTTTTCAACATGATAGCCTTGGCAGCGACTATGAATAGCAGGAATAATTCTATTTGGATAATTGCAAGTAAGAATAAACCTACTATGGTTACTGTAGGTCTCCATAACTCCTCGCAAGATTGCCTGTGCGTTAGGTGTAAGATAATCTGCTTCATCTAGTAATACTACCTTGAAAGGTCCAAACGGAATCATCTGAACAAAATTAATAATTTTGTCACGAACAGTGTCTACGTTGTTTTCACGACTAGCATTGATTTCTAGAATATCGTAATCTTCTATGCCTAGCTCATTGCACAGCAATCTAGCTAAAGTTGTTTTTCCTATTCCTGCGTGACCACTTAATAGCAAATGAGGAATACTACCTTCTTTGATCCAAGTAGTAATTTGATTTTTTTGTGCAGAATCTCTGAATACATATTCATTGACTTTTTTAGGCCGATACTTTTCTGTCCACAGCTCTTTCATTCTTCTTTATCCTTTGAAACAACACACAATGATACAGTAAGTATGCCTAGAAAGCAACCTACAAACATACCAGCAATAAATGCCCAGATCATACCATCTCCTCAACAATGCCTAGAATTTCTGCAAAAATTAGCAAGAATCCAGAAAACCAAATAAGACCTGACATCAGGCTAGCACCAGCACCGATTCGAACAATACTCTTTACAAGGCTGACATAAAAATGTCCTCGGCTTGTGTCTTTAGGTTGGATGTTTATCATAGGAGGGTGATGCGGGCACCTACCCTGTTGATAATCACATTCGGGACTATATTCTTTGTGACACAGCTGGCATTTCATCGCAACGCTTCCATGGTGATGATTTTATCAATTTCTCGACCAAACTCTTGCTCACTAGTAATAACATATAGATTATTAGAATGCCTATCTGTTTTACGATCGTATCGACGAGTTTCAATTACACGCCCGCCGTTTGCGGTATAAACTGTAAACTGAATAGCTCTTTCTGGTTGATCAATCCTAGTAGGTTCTACTTGTAGGCCAACAAGTCTATTCCTTGGGGAGATTATATCTCGACCTTCTGGTTCTTTTTCTTGTTCTTGTTGAACTGCGTCTTTAACTGACTTTAAAAGCCAACGCTTAAAAAAGCCTGCTTTCTTTGTTTTTTTAGATGTTGATCCATTGTATTTTGCTACATCTACTGATTCTACTGCGTATCCTGATTCCATTACCATTTCTCCGTTAAGTTAGTTTTTAAACTTTCAGCTTCAGAAACACGCTTACGCAAATTGCTAGAACTGAAACTGTGATCTCTACCATTGTAGACAAGTTCTATATTTCTTTTAAAACAAATATCTCTACCTGTAAACTCTTTGCCTTCGTATTCTACACCTAGTATTCTAACATTGATAGGCAACGTTAGCAAAATATCTTCTAGATCTTTTTCTGTTTGATAAACTACGATTTCGTCTACATAGCGAACAGCCTGTAGCTGTATTTGTCTTTCGACAATGCTTTGAACAGGCTTGTTTTTTGTATTAGGGCGATCAATAGTTGGATCAGTTTGTAGCGCGGCGATTAGGTAATCACAATGCTTCTTTGCTTCACTGAGCATGGCAATGTGTCCGGCATGCAAAAGATCAAAAGTAGAAAAAGTAATACCGACCTTTTTCTCTTGTAATTCTTTTATTTTGTTAAAAATCATTTTATTTCTTCTTTAAGTATTTTAATAATCTTTTTTTGCTCTTGTTCTCGAAGCCATTCGTCTTCTCCGGCAAAAGAAGGACACCGTTTTAACGCTTCATCTAATAGGTATTTTATTTGATAAAGGTCTTGCTTAATACCCCAGCATACAAATCCATCATTATATGGACTTGAACATTCTGCGGTTGCGGTGTTTATTTGTCTGGATATATCAGCTACATCCCATCGTTTGATAAAACTCATACTTTATTTTAAAGAATAAAAAAGGGTCTGTCAAGACCCTTTGATAAGATTTTTTAATTTTAGATTCCGGGTATGTTAAAATTAACATTTGAACCTGGACCGATGCCACCACGAATATCAACATCACTTGGTTTTTCGTCTGCACTCATCATAATAGCATTTGTTTCAACACGACGGAGTTCTAAGATGCTACCATCGTCTTGTTCTAGCTCAATAGTTCTAGTCCAACGTCCGTGCTCGATACAGATCCATTCACCGACTTTAACATCTTTTTGTTCCGGGCCTATTGCCCACACTTTACCCCATCTCGGTTTAACACCGGATGATTTTCCATTGTCGGATGTAATAACGATTCCGGATGCAGTCTTCTGCATTCCAAAATCCATATCAGAAACCAATACGTGATCCTTGATAGGAAGAATCTTGCCTTTAACTTTCATCATCTGCTCCTGCAGACTTCTTCTTTGTTGAAACTGCTGTCTGAACAGGAGGAATAACCGGTTCAGCTTGCGGGCGACGACTTTCTACAGGCCTTACTTTATCTGAAGTTGCCTTAGGATTGTTTTCGTAGTAGTCTGCCATTACTTCTTCTCTTTTACGAATTATAGTTCCGCCTGCTCCTAATTCGTCGCCTCTGGCATTGACCCGAACATTTCCAATAGCCGGCATCAATTCATTTTGGCGCATTAGTTTGTCCATGTCAACTTCTTTACCTTGCATGGTTCTATATGTTTTTCCCATCATTATCTCCTTTTTTTAAGAACTCGTGAATATCGAGTTCATATTTAATACTGTCAATTTTATGAACGCCTATTAGATACAATACATAACTGGCTACACTGGACCCACGTCCGACTCCCCAAACTATGTTATTTTGTCGCATAGTGTCTACTAGGTATTTAAGGTAGAACAATAAATCGAACATGCCATGTTGAATAAACAGTTCTAATTCTTGGTTTACTCTATCAATTTGTTGCTGTGTTTCGCAAAGACTGTATAGCCCTGCTATTAGATCTGGACAGTATTCCTCGGGCATGAACCATTCACACTGGTTAGCTTCGTCAAAAAACTTTAAATCTTCTTCAGGATTTTGATATTGTTTTAGTCCTGAAAATGAATCTTTGTTAGTGTTCAGTGCAGAATTAAATTGGGCCGTGCTTTGCTCGTCTAGATATATGTGATCTAAAGTTTTGATTTTACCAGAATATATTGCTTCAAACAGCTCATTCTGATCTAAAAAAACAGCACCATACTTGTTGATATTCATAGAAACAGTATAGACTAGTAAATGAAAAAAGTCAACGATCTACGTTAATAAAATCGTCAAGATTTTTGTTTTGGTCCATTAATTTCTTATTAACTTCGGCGTGCCTTCTACGCTGTTCTTGTTTATATGCTTCTATAATTATAGCAATCTGTGAACAAACTCCACCTTGCCCAAATTGGGCCGCGATGGTATACTTTTTTATCAGTTCTGTTATTTTTAGATCAATGTCTTCGTTTTTTAGTTCTTTAAGATCTGGTAACAGCGGATTAAACATTTTAACTAATTAACTTTTTGGCAAAAACTGTAGTTCCAGAATCTGGACTCCATAATTCCCATATGATTGGGTTTGATTGAGAATAGGTTGCAGGTAAAGTCAAACCGTCGGCTACATAATCAGCATCTGTGAAATTAACTGTAAAAGAAGACGTTGTCGTTGGTCTCATGTCTACTCTAATGGTCCCGCATTGTCCTGCAGGCGGCCAATTGACAATTGCTACAGAAAGTGTAGCACTCGATGCTACTGTAAATTTTTGATAACTGCCTTCGGTGTAATCTAATACCAAATTACCGTTTTGCGATCCTGCAATATCTTCAACAAGTAAAGATGTATCTTGAAACGCGGCACGTTTAATGATATTATCACCAAAGTCGTTAGTTGCGCCTAGGCTAACAGATGTTAATTGAATTTCAGAAATTTCTCTACTAGCAATTTCAAATGCATTTTGAATGTTACTAAAATTAGTTCTAAACCCCTGTGTGTCGTTATCTGCGCCTAACACAGGGTAATTTATGTTAATTGAATTGCTGTAATTTGTAATTGTGCTAGACACTATAAAACTCCATTATATAATATTTATAGGCCAAAACCTTACTTAATATTTTTCTTAATATCACGGATTTCCTGTGACAATGCTTTAACTGCTTCAATTAGTAAAGGCACAATTTTTTCGTATCTTACTGCAAGATATCCATTGTCTCTTGTAGCAACAACTTCTGGTAGTATGTTTTCTATTTCTTGAGCAATAACACCTATGTCATGTTTTCTTACATAGACATCATCTTCGCCACCTCTTGACTGTAGATATTCATCAGTCCAGTCAAACATGTAACCTGAAATCTTTTCTATCTTTTCTACAGGACTTTCGATAACGTAGATATTTTCTTTCAATCGACGATCAGATGCATAGTAGGCTGTGATTTCTCCAGATGCTCTAATTTCACCAACTGCTCCACCTGTCCATGTATTTCCTACATTTAAAGTTTGTATAGTTGCTGTGCTTTGGAATGTAGGTCCACTAGTTCCTCTACTTACTAAGAACTGACCAATAGATCCAGGACCAGTAAATGCTGTTACACCTGGAGCACTTTGATAAGGAACCTGACCAGCAGTTCCTCCTGCTAGACTTGTTGAAGTATTAGCATTAAGTGCAAGTGTTGCAGTATTTGAAAATCCTGAGAAGATGCTTGAAGTTGACACCCATGTTGCAGTTGTTCCGTTAGATTGTAGAATAAAAGTGTTAGAACCGATAGGAATAAATCCTGTTAGTCCAACACCAGACTGGATAGGTATGCTACCTTGTGCTCCACCTGCTAAATTGGTTGCTGTAAATGCGTTACCTGCTACAGAACCACTCAAACTTCTCCATACTGGAATAGTTCCGTTTGATTGTAAAACATAATCTGCGGCGCCTATTGCTAAGAATGTTGTGTCATCATTGGCATTTTGATAGGGTAACGATCCAACGGTTCCGCCAATGATATCGGCAGCATACCCTACTCTTATAGAACTTGTATTGGTAAACACATGGCCGCTGAGGCTTGTGCCGGCACTAACTAATAGTTGACCTGCTGTTCCTGGACCAAAAAATCCTGTTTTATTAGTTCCAGTTTGGAATGGAATTTGACCAACTGTTCCACCTGACAAGTTATCAGCAATAGGATCGATGATTCCACCTAGCGGATGGATAGCACCACCAACCCATAAATCTCCACCAATACCAACGCCGCCGAGGACTTTCAATGCACCAGTTTGTGTATTGGTTGCACCTGTAGCATTGTTAACAGTTAAGACATCGTCAGTTGTTACGCTAGTAGTTGTAACGGTAGTGTATTCAACAATTAATCTTTGTGCAACTACATCACCACCAACATACAAGTTTCCGCCAACGGCTGCGCCACCTGTTACGATTAAGGCACCAGATCCAGTTCCCGATGAAACAGTTGAACTGGTGACATTTAATATCGGAGTCGACAGTGTTCTTAAATTAGTGTTGTATGCTAGATCACTTACGGCACCGATGCCGTAGTAGTCATTAACACTTCGAGCCATTGTCAAATACTTGGGATTCTGTGCGTCTGGCGCTGTTAAACCTGTAATATATTCTAAGTCTGCTCGTTGAGCTGTAAATGCTCTATCAACCATCAAGGTTGAAGTTGATACCCAGGTAGCTGTATTAGTTCCGTATTGTAATAATTGACCAGAAATGCCAGCAGCAACAAAACCTGTCTTGTCTGTTGCAGTCTGCATTAGTAATGTTCCTGCGGCACCACCTATAATATGATTAGCTGTTTCACCTGTAG
>JACCEB010682058.1_pt1 | contig 15272 bp, 20 predicted proteins | sample 7454761 | NCBI WGS metagenome assembly JACCEB01 (sample SAMN15323454, study PRJNA562643) | freshwater metagenome | isolation source: river surface water | place: USA:Blue River Watershed | collected 2017-08-18 | reverse complement strand
CATTCAGCGTTTGGACGATGTGGACACCCCAATGGACAACCGTTTCTTCATCATTCCTCCCTCAAGCCGTAACACCTTGATGGGTTTGGCTCGTTACACTGAGCAAGCTTTCGTTGGTGAAGCTGGCCAAGGTAACACCATCCGTAACGGTGAAGTGGGTAGCTTGTATGGCGTGTCTGTGTTTGTGTCTAGCAACGCTGATACTCCTAACGATGCTAACGATGGTGGTGGTACAGCTCAATCAGCACGTGTTTGCTTGATGGGTCACCGCGATGCCTTCGTGTTGGTGGAACAAATGGGTGTGCGTTCGCAGACTCAATACCAGCAACAGTTCTTGGCTAACTTGTTCACTGCTGATACTTTGTACGGCGTGGCTGAGTTGCGCGATGACGGTGCTGTGGCTTTGGTTGTTCCTGCCTAATTGAACTAGATTGGCCCTCCGGGGCCTTTCTCGTTATCTTTAATCAATTAGAAAAGGAAATAAATCATGGCTGCTGCTACCTCTGTTGTGGTTGAGCGTGGTACTAAGCAATTTCAGGGTATGTTCTCTGAAATGTGGAAAGTCACTGGTACTTTGAATGCAGATTCATTGTCCGATGGCGCTGGTACTTCTGACACAATCACTGTTCCCGGTGTTGCTCTCGGTGACATCGTTATTGGCTTTTCGTTCGGTGTGAGCTTGGCTGGTGTTTCAGCTACTGCTTACGTTAGCGCTGCTGACACAGTGACTATCCGTATCCAGAACGAATCTGCTGGTACTGTTGACTTGGCTTCTACAACCGTTCGCGTGGTTGTTGGTCGCTTGGGTTAATACGTTAAGAAAACAAATAACAACAATTATAAGTTTTACCCCTTCTCTACTTTATACGGAGAGGGGGCTTTTTAAAGGCTACACGGTGTGGCTTTTAGAAAGAGAAATGAAATATGGCTAAATTTAGATGTCTGGCTTCAGGGAACATCGTCGAATTTACTCAACAAGTAGATATTGACAGTATGGAAGGTCACGCAGGATACGAATGGGTGGATGAGGATGAAAGCGATGAAGAAGTTGCCACTCAAGAACCCGTTAAGAAGCGTATGGGTAGACCTCCCAAGAACAAATAAGAATAAGGACACCTAAACAATGGCGATTTTCAGAGGTAACGGAGGTAGTGTAGAAGGTATCACTGAGTCTGATACCGTTGTTATCGCAATCTCTCAAGGTGGTACAGGGGCTACTACGGCCTCTGGTGCTCGTTCTAACTTAGGATTGGGCACAGCAGCTACAACTAACTCAACTGCTTACGCTACAGCAGCACAAGGGGCTTTGGCAGATTCTGCCTTACAGTCTGAAAGTGATCCTGTATTCTCTGCTTCAGAAGCTGCTTCAATCACAAGCACAGACACTACAAACTGGGGCACTGCTTACACTGACAGATTGAAGTGGGATGGCGGATCTACAGGTTTAAATGCCTCTACAGGTCGTACAAGCCTTGGTCTAGGAACTGCTGCTACTACTGCATCCACTGACTACGCTACTGCTGCTCAAGGTACGTTAGCTGATTCAGCGGTTCAACCCGGAGATTTAGCTACTGTTGCAACTTCAGGTAGCTACAACGATCTGTCAAACAAGCCTACAATACCTACTGACTTAAACAGCTTGACTGATGTTGTCATTACGACTCCATCGACAAACCAAGTTCTTCAGTATAACGGCACTAATTGGGTAAACGCTACAGGTGGTGGTGGTGGTTCAGGCACTGTCACTTCTGTGGATATGTCTGTTCCTACAGGTTTGGCTGTTTCAGGTAATCCAATTACTAGCTCAGGTACTCTTGCTGTAACTTACGCTTCCGGTTACTCAATCCCTACTACGACAAAGCAGACAGAATGGGATACAGCCTATACAGATAGACTTAAATGGGATGGTGGAAGCACCGGACTTACAGCCTCTACAGGACGTACTAGCTTAGGTGCTACAACTGTCGGTAGTAATTTGTTTACTCTGACTAACCCATCAGCAATTACTTTCCCTAGATTCAATGCTGACAACACTGTAAGCTCTCTTACTGCTTCTGACTTTAGAACTGCCATTAGTGCAGGAACAGTTACTTCTGTGAACCTCACAGCAGGTACAGGTATTTCTGTCTCTGGAGGCCCTGTAACATCTTCAGGAAGCATCACTGTAACAAACAGTGCTCCAATGACCTACCCTTCAAGTGGTGTTGCTGTGTCTACAGGCTCTGCTTGGAATACACCATTGTCTTATGGTACTACGGCTGCTGCAAGTTCGTTAGTTCAGTTAGACGCTGGTGGTTACGCTAATACAAACAATACCTTCGGCTTCAAAAACCGCATCATCAATGGTGCGATGATGATTGACCAGCGTAATGCGGGGGCGAGTGTTACTGTAAATTCATCGGCAAGTTTCTTTGGCGTAGACAGATGGTTTGCAACGGGTCAAGGAACTGATGGTGTATTCACTGTTCAGCAATCATCAACAGCTCCAACTGGTTTTAAAAACTCACTGTTGGCTACCGTTACAACAGCTGATGCTAGCATTGGCGCATCTCAAATTTATGTTTTGGGGCAGCGGATTGAAGGTTTAAATGTTTCCGATTTAGGGTGGGGGGCTACAGGCGCTTCAAGTGTTACATTATCTTTTTGGGTGCGATCAAGCCTAACTGGCACTTTTGGCGGGTGTGTCACAAACGAAACTGGCTATAGCTATCCCTTTACATACACAATCTCGGCTGCAAACACCTTTGAACAAAAGAAGGTAACAATCACAGGCCCCACAGCAGGAACCTGGCTTACAAACACTGGCGTTGGTGTTGCTGTAATTTTTACTTTGGGAAGTGGCTCTACGTTCTCAGGATCACCTAATGCTTGGGCTTCCAGTGTGTATTACGGGGCAACTGGTCAAACACAGATCATGTCCACAAACGGAGCCACCTTCTACATCACAGGCGTTCAACTAGAAAAAGGCAGCACAGCCACATCGTTTGACTACCGCCCTTATGGTACTGAGTTGGCTTTGTGTCAGCGTTATTTTTATTTGGCAGGCCGAGCGACTGCTTATGGTTGGTTAGGCAGTGCTGTTTGTGCAGATACAGTTGAATCAGTCTACCTAACACCTGTGCCTGTTCCAATGAGAACAACTCCATCATTTTCGTCTTCTGGTTCTTTGCGTCTTTATAACGGCGGCACTAGGGCTGTTACATCTTCGGCAATCAACGTTCACGCAACATCAATCATCCCTGCTACAACATTTACCGCAAGTGGGGGTGGACTAGCCGCAGGGCAAGGGGTTGGATTAACTGCGAACAACGATACCACAGCGTATATTGCTTACTTAGCGGAGCTATAAAATGAACTACAAACTTTTAAAAGATAAAGAAACAGGAAGTGTATACGGAGCCATTTGCTCAAACGGTTGGAGTTTTGTTTTTGAGCCTGCCAACACAGACTACCAAGCCTATTTGAAATGGCTGGACGCTGGTAATACTCCAGAGGCTGCTGACGCAGCACCAGCTCAAGAAGGCAACGGTGCTTAAGAATGACTGACCATCAAACAGTAGACACAGCTGCTGCTGTAGTGACTAAGACAGCCCCTCCTGTGGGGGTTTCCTTGGCTACAGTGGCTGGCTATCAGGTAAGTGAATTAGTACTTTGGGCTACTTTAATCTACACTGTCTTGATGATAGGGCATAAAGTATACCAAATCTACCTAGAAGTAAATAAATCTCTTGACAAAGAATAAAATTTAAGATAGGATACAAAGACTATGGCAACTAAGAAACAGACAAACAAGATTGGCAAAGTGATGGGTGAGTACAAAGAAGGTACTCTCCACAGCGGTAAAGGTGGCCCTGTGGTCAAGAACCGTAAGCAAGCTATTGCCATTGCCATGTCTGAGGCTAACATGCCCCAACGTGGTCAGCGTACAGCTAAAAATAAGGCTAAGAAAGCTAAATGAGATCGTTAACCCAAGGCGGTAACTTAACCGCTAATACTGCTACGACAATTTACACAGTTCCAACTGGCTACTACGCTAAGTGGAACTTGATGTACTTGTTGAACGGTACAGGGTCTACTAAAACAATCTCTGTGACATGGTACGATGCTAGTGCTAATACAAACATTAGTATCTTGAGTGATTACGGACTCAGCTCCAAGACTTATTTTAAATTAGATGGTGGGGCGTACATGGTATTAGAAGCTGGTGACTACATTACCATGACCTCAGAAGCTGGTAGCACTATGTCTTATATCTGTACCTTTGAGGTTGAAAAGAAAGAAGGACTATAAAAGATGGCTACATATCTAGACGTAGTTAATAATGTCTTGCGTAGACTGCGTGAGCCTACAGTTATTACAGTTAACGACACTCCTTATTCATCTATGATTGGTGTCTTGGTTAATGACGCTAAACGTGAGGTTGAAGATGCTGCTGAGTGGAACTCTCTGTCTTCTACCATCACTGTCAACACTGTGGCTAACACCTTTAACTACACATTGACAGATGCAGGTACTAGGTTCCGTGTGATGGACATCCTGAATGATACCTCTAACATTGTGCTCCAATATGCTCCATCTACGTGGATGAACAAACAGTTCTTGTTGGGTAATAACAATGCTTCAGGTGTTCCTCTGTACTATAACTTCAACGGTGTAGATAGCAGCGACGACACACAGGTTGATGTCTTTCCTATCCCTGACGGTGCTTACACTCTCCGTTTCAACTTGATTATCCCTCAGTTGGATTTGACATCAGACAGTACACGTATCTTGGTTCCTCATCACCTAGTGTCTATGTTGGCTTACGCTAAGGCTATTGCTGAACGTGGTGAAGACAGTGGTAACTTGTCCTCAGAGGCTTACGCCTTGTACAGAACTGCTTTGGCTAACCAAGTGGCTATTGAGAAGAATCGCTACCAAGAAGAAACAGAGTGGGTGGCCCCGTAATCATGGCTGAACAACTAATAGGATCATCTATTGCTGCTCCCGGTTTCAAGGGAGTAAACACCCAAGACTCTTCTATCACATTAGAGTCTGGGTTTGCCACTGTAGCTGATAACTGTGTCATTGATAAGTTTGGTCGTATTGGTGCTCGTAAAGGGTGGCTTGCTAAGAACTCTACAAGCACTGACTTAGGCTCTAACCCTATCCAAGCCATTGGTGAACTTATCGCTAACGATGGTACAGCATACACTATCTGTGCAGGTAACAACAAGCTGTTCAGACTGTCTGGCGGTACACTGACTACCTTGACTTACGGTGGTGGAGGTACAGCCCCTACGATCACAGCTAACAACTGGCAGATGGCTCCTTTGAATGGAGTCCTTTACTTGTATCAAGGTGGGTTTGATCCTCTTGTGTTTGATCCTGCTGTATCTACAACAACCTTCCGTAGATTGTCTGAGAAGACAGGACACTTAGGTACAGCAGAACAGAACAACTGTGCTATTAGTGCCTTTGGTCGTATCTGGAGTGCAGGTAACACCACAACTAAGAGCCTTGTACAGTTCAGTGACCTTCTTGCTGGTCATGTTTTGTCTACTGGTACATCGGGTTCTTTGAACGTAGCTGAGACATGGCCTAACGGTGCAGACGAGATCACTGCTTTAGCTGCCCACAACGGATTCCTCTACATCTTTGGTCGTCGTCAGATCTTGGTGTACAAAGACGCTTACGATCCTGCTGCTATGGCCTTGGTGGACACAGTATCAGGTATTGGTTGTTGTGCTAGAGACTCTGTGGCCTTGACAGGTACAGACGTTATCTTCTTGTCTGACTCAGGTGTACGTAGTCTTGCTAGGACTATTCAAGAGAAGAGCGCTCCATTTAGAGACATCAGTGCTAACGTCCGTGATGACTTAGTATCTGATCTTAACGCTGAAACACTGGCTAACATCAAGTCTGTGTACTCAGACAGCAATGCTTTTTACCTGCTGACATTTCCAACATCAAACAAGACTTACTGTTTTGACACTAGGGCTGCTTTGCCTAACGGTGCTGCAAGGGTTACAACTTGGAGTTTAGTTCCTAAAGCTTTGTTCTCCAACAGAGCCAAGGAAGTGTTGTTTGGCTTTACTAGCTACCTAGGTTATTACACAGGTAACTTAGACCGTACAGCTACTTACCGTATGTCTTACTTCTCTAACTACTTTGATCTAGGACAGCCTAGCAACATCAAGGTGTTGAAGAAGTTAGGCTTTACATTGATTGGTGGTAGTGGTGCTGACGTTATTATCAAGTACGGTTTCGATTATAGCACTAACTACCAGTTTAGGAACGTATCTCTAGGTACTATTCCAGTCTCTGAGTACGGTGTTGCTGAATATGGTATTGCAGAATACACAACTGGTATTGTCTTTGATAACCAACGTATCCAAGGCTCAGGCGCAGGTTCTGTTATCCAGTTTGGTGTTGAGGTGATTATTAATGGTTTTGAAATGAGTGTTCAGAAGATGGACATTTTCTGTAAATTAGGAAGAACAATATGAGTGATTACAGCATTACAACTGACTTTGCTGCTAAGGATGCCCTTACAACTGGCGATGCAAATAAGATCGTCAAGGGAACTGAGATTACCGCTGAACTACAAGCTATCCGTACAGCTGTAAACTCTAAGGCTGACAGTGCAAGTCCTACATTGACTGGTACTCCCTTGGCTCCTACAGCTTCGTCAGGTACTAATACAACACAGATTGCTACTACAGCTTTTGTAACTACTGCATTACAAGCTCTTTATCCTGTAGGTTCAATTTACATTAATGCTTCAGTATCTACTAACCCCGGTACTTTGCTAGGTTTCGGTACTTGGTCTGCTTACGCTGCTGGTCGTGTACTGGTAGGTTTTAACTCAAGCAATACTTTGTTTGACACTGCTGAAGAGACTGGTGGTAGCGCAGATGCTATTGTCGTTAGCCACACCCACACACTTACAGATCCCGGACACCAGCACTCATTGAGTAACTCTCAAGCTGCAAGTGAAGTTGGAGGTTCTAGAGAAGCTCAATCAGCTATTGGATCTACAGGAAGAGACGGATTCACTGTTGCTTCAACAACTACCACAGGTATTACTATTGCATCAGCAGGTAGCTCAGGCACTAACGCTAACTACCAACCGTACATCACAGTTTATATGTGGAAACGCACAGCTTAATGACTAATGAAGACTCCTGTTGTTTTTCATAACGACTACGTTGTTTATCTAGAGTTTTTCGATGGCAACACCTTTATCCACTGTGACTGCTACAAGTGGAATAAGAAAGTAAAGAATAGTTTACAACAGGACGTAGACAGTTTAATTAAGTTACATAGAAAGCCCATCATAGCTATCCATGAGATTGAAGACAAGAAACATAGAAAGTTTTTAGATATTATGAAGTTTACCTATCACTCCGACATTCCTTGCACAGACGGTAAGGTTCGTCAACTTTTCACAAGAGGTCTATAATGGGAATTGAAGCAGCACTTATTGGAGCAGGTGGTTCTATACTTGGAGGTATGCTTCAAGGCAATGCCGCTGAAGATGCAGCACGTACATCAGCAGATGCTCAACTACGAGCTGCTCAGATAGCCGCTGATGCTCAACGCTTTAGACCTGTAGGTATTACCTCTAGGTTTGGTACTTCTAACTTTGGCTTTGATAGTTCAGGTAATCTGACATCAGCAGGTTATACACCTTCGGCTGAACTTAAACAGTATCAAGACTACTTAGCTAGCCAAGGTATGGGAGCACAACAAGACGTAACAGGATTGTTAGGCTTAGGTCGTGGTTATCTTGCTGAGTCTCCAGCTCAAGTACGTCAAGAGTACATGGCTCAACAACGTGCTCTGTTGGCCCCTGAGAACGAACAAGCATTGGCAGGTATCCGTAACCGTCTATTCCAGACAGGTCGTAGTGGCTTGGCTACAGGTGCTACTGAGGCTGGTGGCATGGCAGCTACTAACCCTGAACTTGCTGCTTACTACAACTCTCTAGCTAGACAGAACCTTCAGTTGGCTGCTGGTGCTGAACAAGCTGCTCAACAACGTATTGGCTTCGGTCAAGGTCTGTTGTCTAGTGCTTACAGCCCATTGCAGACTAATCTTGGTTTACAGGCTACTTTGGAACAGCTTGCACAACAGCCTTTGGACATTGGTTCTAACTTGGGAGGCAGAGCAGCTTCAGCAGGTGGTAACGTAGGCCAGACACTGTTGAGAGGTGGTATGGGAGCTGCTGAGACAATGCAAAGAGCTAACTCCTTTAGTCCTTTTGCTTCTGCCTTCAGCGGTGCTGCTTCTAACCCTCAAGTACAACAAGCTTTGAAAGGTTTGTTTGGTGGAGGTAGCGGACAGTTTATAGCAGATCCTAACGCTTTGGCTTTTGGCAGTTCATATTGGGATTGATAACAGGGAATAAATAACATGGCAACAGATTCTATTTTAGGGTTGTTCACAACTCCTGAGCAATACCAACAAGCACAGAATGAAGCTGCGTTAGCTCGTGGTGTTCAACTGGCTCAACTAGATCCTTTCCAACGAGCTTCAGCACAACTGTACCAAGGTGGCTACATGGCTGGTGGTGCTCTAGGTCAAGCCTTGGGTGCTCAAGATCCAGTGCTTCAGAAGATCAGTCAACAACAGAGCATTCTTAAAGACGTAGACTTTACAGATGCTGCTTCTCTGTCTAACGCTGCTAGACAAGCAGTTCAAATTGGTCGTCCTGACTTGGCTCAACAGTTAGCTGCTAGAGCTATCGACATCCAAACTAAGGTTGATGAAAAGCAAGCTGCACGTGAACAAGCTTTAGCTATTGCCCAAGAACGTAACCGCACAGCTAAAGAAATTGCTTCTGAAAGAGCACAGACATCTAAAGAACTTGCTGCTGAACGTAATGCAATTCAGCTTCAAATTGCTCAGATGAATAACTCTTTAAAGAACGCTAACAGTGATGTACAGCGTCAATTAATTGAGCAACGCATTGAAGATCTAAAAGGTAAAGCAGCAGAAAAAGAATCAGCTATGCAGTCTCAAGCACAAGGACGTGTAGCAGCTTTTGATAGTGCTTTGGACACCCTTGACATTATCTCTAAACACCCCGGTAAAAAGGATGTTGTAGGCGCTCTTACAGGTGGCCTCATGTCTATCGTTCCCGGTACAAACGCAGCAGGGTTTGCTTCTCAACTAGAGACGTTCAAGGCTCAAACATTCATCCCTCAAGTATCTGCTCTTAAAGGTATGGGTGCTCTGTCGGATGCTGAAGGTAAGAAACTTACAGCGGCTGTTGGTGCTCTGGATGTTAAGATGAAACCCGCTGAGTTTGATGCTTCTATAGCACGTATTAAAGCAGATCTGGAAGCAGCTAAACAACGAGCAGCTAAGATGCCGGGAATGCCTAAAAGCACGTCTTTTAATTCTGTGGAAGAAGCCACTAGAGCTAATCTTCCTAAAGGAACAATCATCACTATTAACGGTCGTCGTGCCGTTGTGGAGTAATTAATGGGTATTCGTTTTCTAGACGATGAGAGTCCTCAGCCTTCAACTACAAGAGGCGGTATCCGTTTCTTAGATGAAGCGCCACAACAAGAGGTTCAGCGTGGTCGTCCTACGATGGCTAATGATCCTCGTTTGTTAACAAATCCTCAACCTTCAACGACAGAATCTGTTTATCAGGCTGTTCGTCCTTTTGTCGCGCCTACTATTGAAGCTTTAGGCTCGGTAGCCGGAGGTCTTCTAGGTGCTCCGGCAGGGCCTTTAGGAATGGTGGGAGGTGCTGGTCTTGGTTACGGAATCAGTAAAGAAGCTTTAGGATTAGCAGACGTTTATCTTGGTGGTCAAAGACCAAGAGAAGGTACTGCACAGATTACAGAACCATTGCGAAACGTGCTTGAAGGTGCTACCTATGAAGCTGGTGGTCGTGTTGTTGCCCCTCTTATTGCTAGAGGTGTTGGTAAAGTTGCAGATATTGTGTCGCCTTCTACCACTTCCTCGCAGCTTAAAGCAGGGCAATTAGCTAGGGAATCCCTTGGTAAAGATCTTCCTGCTGTATTGGCTAAACTGAAGAACGCACCGCCAGATCAAAGTGTTGCTGAGATTACAGCTTCTTTGGAAAACCCCACATGGCAGGCTTTGATTAGCAATGTCTTAGAACGTGACCCACAGTTTGTACGCAAGATCCGTCTTGCAAGCGAAAATGAGTCCTTGAACGCTCTGGCTGGTTTAGCTGGAGGTACAAATGCTGCTGAAACTAGACGTATTGCTGAGAACGCTAAGAACGCCCTTAATTTTGTAACCACTCCTGCTAGGGAAGCTGCCCTATCTCGTGCTAACCTTGGCAAAGCCGTGGCTGAATACGAGTCTACAGCAGGTAAATTAACAGCGGAAGCTACTGCTGAAGTACAGAAAGTACGTGATCTTATCAAGGCAGGAGATATTGCTCAGGCTTCTGCTCGTCTTGACTTGATTAAGCGCGGATTGCCTGTTGGCTTTACAAAGTATACGTATAAAAACGAACTTGCTGAGAAAGCTTTTAACGAGTGGTCTGATAAAGCTGCTCAAGCATCCCTCGATTTAGGACAAGGTTCTAGGTTTAAACAGTATGCTGCTGATGCTCTGCGTAATGTTGGTATAAAACCGCTAGAAGGTAATCAGATTGCTCAGAGAATTACTCAGATTACAAATAATCCTTCTTTTGCTGGCGATGATGTGCTTATAGGCGCTGTACAGGGCGTGGCTGATGACATTGCTAAATGGACTAACAGCGGTGGTGTTATTGATGCACGTGCTTTGGACGCTATCCGTAAGAACTCAGTCAATGCTGCTATTCAGAAGCTCCGTCCCGGCATGGATGCACCATCACAGCGCAATTTGGCCTCTAAAGTATTGACAGACATTAAACCTCTGTTGGTAAACGCTATTGAGGATGCTGGTGGAACAGGCTATCGTAAATACCTTGAAGATTATTCAAAAGGTATGCAGAAGATTGCAGAGCGTAGGTTGTCTGCCGAAGCTTTGCGTCTGTGGAAAACAAACCCTGATGAGTTTGTACGTCTTGTTACAAATGAATCACCAGAGGCCGTGGAAAAGGTTTTAGGCTCAGGTCGTTACAATATTGGCACAGAGCTGGCTGATGAAACACTGTCTACTTTAAACACCCAAGCTCAGAAACGCTTGACTCAGTTGTCGGTGTCCTCACAGGTGTCTGAAGGTCAGAAAGCTTTGTCTGAGCTGGTTAAACAACAGACATCAGTACTGCGTTTACCTTCTTTCCTAAGTTTTTGGGCTACCGCAGGTAATAAAGTCCTGTCTGAGTTTGAGAAGGCTGTAGGAAAAGATACGCTTGATCTGCTTACACAAGCCATGAAAAATCCACAAGGAGCTGTCAATATTCTTGAGCAACTCCCTGCTGTGGAAAGAAACAAGGTATTGAGACTGATGGCAGACCCCAGTAAGTGGAGTTCTAAGGCTGGGTTGTCTAGTAGTGCAGCAGCACGTGAAGCTGTTAAGTCCATGATGGCTGAAGAACAGTAAAGTAATGTGGATCCAATCTCTGCAATGCTCATGCTCAGTAGTGCGCTCAAGGGCATACGCTCTTGTTGCGAAATGCTGTCAGAAGGCAAAGCAGAGATCCAAAGGATAAAGAAGGGTGTAGAAGATGCTAAGGCCATCGTCAAGGAAGTCTCAGGCTTCTTTGGGTGGCTTACAAGCTTGTTTAGTGGAGCGTCAAACGAGAATCAGACTCCACAACAAACTTTGAAGAGTCCACAGACTCCACAAAAGAAAGAACCAGAGTACATAGATTACATCCCTGATGAGGATGCTATCGTAGATCAGTTCATTAAGCACGTTGGTGACTTCTTCAAGGCTCAGGCTTACTTAGTAGCTTACAAGGAAGACTTAGAACGTAAGATATTTGGGTCTACCTACGGAGACAATAACATTGGAGCCTTGGAGCTTATCTCCATTGAGACTAAGCTTGTTAAGTGTGGCAGGGAGCTAGTAGAGCTTATGAATGAGGCTCCACCACAGCTAGGGCCTTTGTACAGTAGATACAAGAATATGTACTCCAAGATCTTGGATGAACAGAAGAAGGCAAGGGAGAGAGACAGAAGACAAGAGAAGCAACGTAGGATAGACAAAATAAATACTGAGAATGACAGGGTAGACCGCTGTGTTCCTCATTGGGTTATCTTAGGTCTTATTATTATCTTCTGGCTATCAACATGGCAAATATATCGAACTACGATGCAAAGATCTACTTTTGGGGAATGGTCTTCTTTGCCTCAGTTAGCTTCATCGCATTACCCCTCACAGCATTCATCTACATGGATAACCTAGTGTTAAAAGCCAAGGTAGAAAAGAAATTACAACAACTAGAAACTAAGGAGAGAAAGAAAAATGAAAGAATTGGTTCAAAAGTGGATGGACAAACCACCGATGACAGCGGACGAGATTGAGATTAGAACTTGGTCTTTTGTTGTCCGTTCAATCACAGTGATGGTGTTGGTCATCGCCTTTGGTGTCTTGTGGCTCATCGGCTTTGAAGAACAGACTGGTGACTTAGCTCCTATTGACGCTGTGTTCCTTGAGATCCTGAAAGCCATTGCCTTCATGGGTGTTGGTGCTATGGGTGCTATTTCTGGTCGTAAGGGTGCAAACCCACCTGCTGAGAAACAACCACAAGATGGACAGCCTTCTTAATATCCTCAAAGGGGCTGCTCCAGCCCTTGCAACAGCGGTAGGAGGCCCTCTAGGTGGCATGGCTGTCAAGGCTATTGCTGACAAGCTAGGGGTTCCTGCTTCAGTTACCGACGTTACCAAGGCTCTTGAGGCTAACCCTGAGTTAGCTTTGAAGCTCAAGGAGATAGACACCAAGGCTTTTGAGGTTGAGACTCAGGCAGTTACTGACCGCTGGAAGGCTGATATGGCCTCAGATAGCTGGTTGTCTAAGAACATCCGTCCTATGACCCTTGTGGCTATTTTAGGGGCTTATTTCTTGTTTGCGATGATGTCAGCTTTTAACATCAGCGTTAACGAGTCTTACGTCAAGCTATTGGGTGAATGGGGACAGTTGATTATGTTGGCCTACTTCGGTGGTCGTACAGCAGAGAAGATTATGGGAGGAAAGAAATAAATGACACAATTGAGCAAGAACTTCAGCCTGTCTGAATTTACAAAGAGTGAGACAGCTATCCGTAAGGGTTTGGACAATACACCTACATTACAGGTTATTGAGAACCTACAGAAGCTTGTAGACAACATCATCCAGCCAGTACGTGACCACTACGGCAAGTCAGTCAAGATTAACTCAGGCTATCGTGCTCCTGAAGTTAACGCCTCTGTGGGTGGTTCTAAGACCTCAGATCACTGCAAAGGACAAGCAGCGGATATTGAGATTGCAGGTGTTGCCAACGGAGACTTGGCTAAGTACATCGTAGACAACTACAAGTTCACACAGGTTATCCTTGAGTTCTACACACAAGGGATTCCAGATAGCGGTTGGGTTCATGTGTCTTACGATCCTGCTGACCTCAAGTGTCAAGTATTGACAGCAGTTAAGAAGGACGGTAAAACAGTGTACCTCCCCGGTCTAGTTGTCTAACAACGATACACTAGATACCAAAAACTAAGAAGGCCCTCAAAAGGGGCCTTTTTTATTATCAGTCCTTTCCTAGAACAAAGATAAACGCTATTGTAAAGAATCCTAGATGTAGAAGAACTGCATTGGCAAACTCATACACATCTTCCTCAAGCTCTACAACGGCCTCTTCAGTGTGATTCAATCCAAAGACTAAACCCCCTGACCAGCTAAAGTCTACTATCATGTTACCAGTGCCTCCATGTGTTAGCGATAATGTGGAAGCAGGTGACCATCTCGATCACCCGCATTAGGATCATGGTTTTAGTCATAGTTATGTTTGTATATTAACCTACACCAACCTATAAACTCATCATTTGGAATATCACGCTTCATTATGTTAAGAATCTTGTGGACGATCTGAATATTGTCTATTGTATAGCCTTTTGAGCTATCAATCCTATCTACAGAAGCATCAATCCCAAAAAAGATTTCAAGCCCTGAAAAAGCACATCTTTCCATTTGTTTGTTATATTGATTGTGGATGTCTTCAATAGTTATTTCAAAAGGAATGTTTCGTTTTATAGCGTCTCTTTGCAGTTTGCTAAATACTTTTCCGGGAACATGCCCAAAGCCTTTCCAAGAAGGGTTCTTTTCTTTCCCATTAGTGCCTTTTCGTTTAGTATTATTCCTAGCTGTTCGACAAGATGTGCAGGTAGTCTTTAAAAGGGCCGCCCTTTCGAGCGACTCTTTCTTAGCATACTCACGGTCTTTACCGCAGTTAGGGCAAGCTAATTTAAATTGTACAACCATTTGCTGTGCAAGCTAAGGTCTGAGTTCCCTCAACATTGTCCGTATTTTCAACAAATGATTCCCAATCTATTGAGCTAGGTGTAATCATCAAAGCATTGTTGTACTCTTCCTCTGTACACTCAGAATAAGGTGCTTGGCGGTACGTGCCCAAGTCCATCGGAAGAAAAGAGACACCAGTGACTTCATCAAAATGCTCCCATGTCCATGCTCCAACAGCAGGCCACTCATTCTCGTTAACAGAGATTGTCACTGAAGGCTTATGCTCACACCAGTGGCGTTGGAAAATCAACCATAGACGCAAATGTTCAATAGCAGACAAATCTTCCCTCAACACTGCTCCTTTCTCAACCTTCATTGGGAAAGAAAACACTGTCGTAGAGTCAGGCTTCATAACGCAAGGCTCAGACGGAAACCCTGAGTTCTTCAGGAACTGAGTCAGAGGGTCTTTGTTATCACTTCGTACACGGCGAATAAAGAAACTGCTATGTTGAGGGTGTATCCCACTTGCAGTACCAGTAAGCTGACTGACTGTTCCTTCTGGCTTAACACAAGTGATAGCTGAAGAAACAGGAATGCCGAGTTGAGCAGCAAGATCAGCATTAGTTCGGATAGCCACATTACGGAGTTCCTCCAAGCGTTTAGGTAAGTCAAGGTCGTTAGCTGAGTTCAACAACGGGTTATCCAAGATACCTGTCATTGAGACACCCAACAAACGTTCTTCTTCAGTGTTAGTCTGCCACACCTTACGAAGATATGGGAAGTTGGTCATTGTCGATTGGAAGGTTCCCAAGATTGTCGCAATAGCGACTTTTTCTTTAAGAGACTCCACATCATCATCCGCACGAACAATAACTGAAGAGAGGTTGCAGAATTGGTAAGGACGGAGGATAATTTCACTACAAGGGTTAGT
>JACCEB010456951.1_pt1 | contig 15277 bp, 19 predicted proteins | sample 7454761 | NCBI WGS metagenome assembly JACCEB01 (sample SAMN15323454, study PRJNA562643) | freshwater metagenome | isolation source: river surface water | place: USA:Blue River Watershed | collected 2017-08-18 | reverse complement strand
TCGTGGTGTCATCACCAATCTCGGCGGTCTCACCAATCACGATCCCAAGGCCGTGATCTAAAAATACGCGTCGCCCAACTTTGGCACCTGGGTGGATCTCGATATTAGTTAACAAACGCGAGATGCTTGCCAAGAAGCGCGCTAACCACTTAAGACCCATGTTCCACAGAAAATGATTCAGACGATGGATCCAAATCGCATGCAAACCGGGGTAGCAGGTAATGACCTCGAGACGATGCCGCGCGGCGGGATCACGCGCAATGATGGAGTCAACATCTTCAAATAGAGAACGCAGCATTCCTATAGTTTAACGGCAGAGGGCTATTTTCTCAGGAGCATCTGTTTGGCAATGCCGCGCAATAGATCAATCTCTTCTTTGCGAAGACGTGCTCTGGCAAACAGGGTTTGTAAACGAGGCATGAGTTTCTTGGGATTGTTGGGATCTAAATAACCAATTGCTTCGAGTCCTGCCTGCCAATGTTCCAACATGGCAGCAACCGCAGCAGGCTCAGCAAGCTCGCTGATATCGATACTAGGATCTTGCTGAACCGGCACTCGATCAACCAATAAAGCCTGCCGCAAACCAAAGGCACACACCATCATGGCCTGCGCAAGATTAAGAGACGGGTAAGCCGGATTTGCTGGCAAGTAAACCCGATGACTACAAAATGCGAGATCTTCATTCTCCAGACCAGTTCGCTCTGGACCAAAGACTAAAGCAACCGAGCGCTCAACATTCAGTGCATCGATTAATAAATCGAGGCTCTCATTCCACGAAAGAGGCGGTGGACCAAATTCACGATCACGACTGGTAAGCCCCAAGACCACAGTGCAATCACCAATCGCATCGGACATTTGCGAGTAAACCTGCGCTCCATCTAAAACATCGGCTGCGCCACTGGCTAATGCAATCGCATCGGGATGTTTGTGGATCTCTTTCATATCTGGGCGCACCAGAGCTAAATCCGCAAAACCCATGGTTTTAAGGGCTCGTGCTGCCGAGCCAACATTGCCGGCATGACTGGTCTCGACCATGACCCAACGCACCTGGTTGGAGTGTTGAGTAAAGGATTCTGGGGCCATGGGGATTAAATCGTTTAAAATGAAGGTATTGCGCTAGTGACTGCCGTTAAAACAGTAGTTTAAAGAGTCTACTAGTTTGTTCTTATTTAATTTGTCCACTGATTATGCACCCCATGTTAAATGTGGCCGTGAAGGCTGCACGCCGTGCCGCAACGATTATCAATCGAGCCTCGTTAAACATCGAGCGCTTGCAGATTGATCGCAAGCAGCATAACGACTATGTAACCGAAGTGGACAAAGCCGCCGAAGAGGCGATCATCGAGACCTTAAGCGATGCCTACCCCAATCACGGCTTCCTTGCCGAAGAATCTGGAGAGGTCTCTACTCAAGCCGATCACATTTGGATCATCGATCCATTAGACGGCACTACTAATTTCATCCACGGATTTCCGCAATACGCAGTTTCGATTGCACTCTCGGTTAATGGTGTGATTCAGCAGGGTGTGGTGTACGACCCCAATCGCGATGAGCTATTTACTGCGACCAAAGGGGGTGGTGCGTATGCCGATCGCCGCAGACTGCGAGTGGCCGAACAAACCAAACTTGAGAACGCACTGATTGGTACTGGCTTTCCGTATCGTCATGATCAAGACGTCGATCATTACCTCAAAATCTTTGCCGATATGACCCGCCAGTGTGCAGGCTTGCGTCGCCCTGGTGCCGCATCCTTAGACCTCGCCTACGTAGCAGCAGGACGTTATGACGGATTCTTTGAGAGCGAACTCAAACCCTGGGATATGGCGGCGGGATCACTCATCATTACCGAAGCGGGCGGCCTCGTTGGTAACTACCGAGGTGAAGAGGGTTTCATGCAAAGTGGCGAGATCATGGCCGCCAACCCACGCATCTTTGCCCAGATGGCACAGGTGCTCAGCAAGTACTCAAAAGTATCTCAGTAAATCAACAATAAATTAGTTGGATTAACTTAGTTTGTTTAACTAAGTCGGTTTAACTAAGCCGACGTAACTAAGTCGACTTAACTAAATCAATATAACGCACGCCGTTTAGATCGATGCGTAAGGCACTCGCTTTAGGAAGTACGGTCTCAGGGTGATCTAAATCCCAATCGGAGAGCACCCAGCGTTGCCATTCTTTATTACCCATACTCTCGTGATGCCGTGCCGGCAAATGGGTATGACCATGGATTAAGCGTTCTGACCCAAAATTACCCATCAAGCTGGCACACGCTGCCAAGGTGACATCGCCTTTGTAACGTGCCATCTCAGGGGTATAGCGGGTGGCACGATCATATTTAGCCGTGCTATTACTTCGTAGGGTGCGTGCAATGCCGCGGCGCCACTCGAGCGGTAAACGCAAAAAGAGTTTTTGCAACCACGGTTTACGCACCCACTTCCGAAAGATCTGATAACTCAAATCATTGGTACAAAGCGCATCACCATGACTGATGACCCACTCATCACCGGCGATCATCACCTTCGAGGGATCGGGTAATAACTGCATGCCAGATTTGGATAAAAAATCCTGACCGATCAAAAAATCACGATTGCCATGAATGTAATAGGTCTTGGTTTTATTGGATAGCTTGGTGAGCGCACGCAAAACTTCCTGCTGAAAGGGTGACCGAGCACCCGCGTCATCACCCACCCAGTATTCAAAGAGATCACCCAAGATAAACACCGACTCAACCTCATTGGTTTCTTTCTCGACAAAGTCAAAGAAACGCTGCGCCGTCAACGGCATCGACGGCGTCAGATGTAAATCTGAGATCAGAAGGGCGCTTGCGTGTTCTTGCATCGTTATTGACAACGCTTACTCAGCGACCACAGTCGCCTTCTCAATCACGATCTCTTTGGTTGGAACATCTTGGTGATAACCGGAGTTGCCAGTGCGCACTTTCTTGATTGCATCGACCACGTCCATACCATTACTCACCTTACCAAACACGGCATAACCCCAACCTTGCGGAGTGGGAGCAGAGTGATTCAGAAAATCATTGTTGTTCACATTAATAAAGAACTGCGCAGTTGCAGAGTGGGGATCGTTCGTGCGTGCCATCGCAATCGTGCCACGGTCATTCTTCAGACCATTGTTGGCCTCGTTCTCAATCTCAGCCATGGTGGACTTTTGTTTCATGCCCGAGGTCATACCGCCACCTTGGATCATGAAGTTATCAATCACACGATGAAAAATCGTACCGTCGTAATGCCAGCTTTTGACGTAAGCCAAAAAATTGGCAACCGTTTTGGGAGCTTTGACTGCATCGAGGTCGAGAGTGATGTCACCACGATTAGTTTTGAGGAGAACGCTTGGCATAAATGACTTTCTTATGGTTTAGTGGTTGGAGAAACTGGTCGTGTCGCAGGAGTTTTGGGTGGAGGATTGAGAATGTCCTTAATGGCTTTAGCACGCAAACCGTATTCTCGTTGATTGGGCTGCAATTTGCTGGCGCTGGTGTAGAACCGATCCGAGAGCCTTAAATAGACATCCGCCAAATTACCCTGCGCGGTTACATAATCTGGGCGAAGCTTTAATGCCATCTCAAGGTAATCGCGCGCTTCAATCCATTTACCTTGGTTCGCAGCCAAAGCAGCTAGGTTGTTGTAAGGCTCAGGTAACTCAGGGAACTGTTGGGTGATTTCAATCCAAGTATTGCGAGCGGATTCAGGGTCGCGCAACTCCACTTGTAAACGTGCCTTAATAAAACGCAGTTGTACATTGCGAGGGGTCTTTACGAGTGCCGCATCAATGGCCTTAATCGCATCGGGATATTTGCGCTCTTTAATCAGTTTCTCAATATGCGTTGGAATCGCATTCTTCATCACCGGATCGGGTTCAATAATCAGAAACGATAAGAATGGCACCGCCACCGATTCAGAGAGTTGATTGTTCATCTCATTGTTTGGATTGGTGCTCATGCGCGGTGGATCGGTTGGACCATAACCCCCCAGAAAGGGTTGGGGGAAACTGTTTGCACCTGGAACGGATCCTGTACCCGAGGCCCCACCAGCAACTGGGGCGGGTGGTGTGGTGGTGCATGCACCAAGCAATACAAATACGCTTAACAGGAATAGACGAACCGGCAAGGTGGCAAAAGGGCGATGGGCAGTCATAACAGGGAGATCACTCAAGTGGTGCGTCATTCGATATACTCATCAGTCTAACAAATTCGTGCTACATCCACCGAAAGTTTTCCTACTTCTCCATGCTGTCGATCTACAACACCTTATCGCGTCGTAAGGAAGTCTTTAAGCCGCTCAAACCTGGTATGGTGAACATGTATGTCTGTGGCATGACCGTTTATGACTTCTGTCATTTAGGTCACGCACGCGTGATGATTGTCTTTGATATGGTGGTGCGTTGGCTACGAGCAAGTGGCTATCGGGTGAACTACGTGCGCAACATTACCGACATCGATGACAAGATCATCAACCGTGCACTCGAGAACCAAGAACCAATTGCAGCACTCACGCAACGCTTCATCGATGCGATGCACGCGGATGCTAAAACATTAGGTCTTTTGTCACCCGATCACGAGCCACGTGCGACTCAATACATCGAGCAAATGCAAGGCATGATCGGTCGACTGATCGATCAGCAAATGGCCTACCAAGCCGACGATGGTGATGTGAACTACGCGGTGCGCCAGTTCCCCAGTTACGGCAAGTTATCGGGTAAGTCGATTGATGAGTTACAAGCTGGCGAGCGCGTCGCCATAGGGAACAGTAAACGCGACCCACTGGATTTTGTGCTCTGGAAATCCGCTAAACCCGAAGAGCCCAAGGACACCCGTTGGTCTTCACCATGGGGTGAGGGCCGACCTGGATGGCACATCGAGTGCTCGGCAATGTCGTGTGAGTTGTTGGGTGACCATTTTGATATTCATGGGGGCGGGGCAGATTTACAGTTTCCGCACCACGAGAACGAGATCGCACAAAGCGAAGGTGCGCTCTATGGCTCGAATGCCATCACAGAGCCTTTTGTGCGCTACTGGATGCATAACGGTCACATTCGTGTCAATCAAGAGAAGATGTCCAAATCATTGGGCAACTTCTTTCTGATTCGGGATGTCTTAAAACAGTTTGACCCTGAAGTAATTCGTTTCTTCATGCTCAAAGCGCATTACCGCAGCCCAATTAACTACACCGATGCCCAACTCGAAGAGGCTCGCACCGGATTGCAACGCCTTTATACAGCGCTAAATGAACTTGAGGCACAAACTCTGCAACCAACCAACAAACACCCCGAATGGGACAAGCGCTTTGCAGAAGCCATGAACGATGACTTCAACACGCCTGAAGCGATTGCGGTGCTCTTTGAGTTGGTGAGTGAGATTCATAAAACGCGTGAGCCAGCACTCAAACAACAACTGCTTGCAACACTACACGCCTTGGCAGGCAGTATTGGACTATTACAACGCTCCCCCCAAGAGTTCTTGCAAGGCGGCACCAGTGCCAAGCAACTGAGCCCTGAGCAGATTGAAACGCAGATTGCTGCCCGAGCCGCAGCCAAGCAAGCCAAGAACTTTAAAGAGGCCGATGCAATTCGTGATCAATTACTCAGCGACGGAGTGATCTTGGAAGATAAACCCGGTGGTCAAACAATCTGGCGACGATCCTAATGCCCAATCAAGCAAAGACCAAAACCCCGAGTACTAAGACCCCAAGTACTAAGACCCCAAGTACTAAAAAGCCCAACTATTGGGAGCAAGCATGTGCTGAGCTCATGAAGCAAGATCGCATCATGCGCAAACTCATTCCCAAATACGGCGATGGCATCTTAGGAAGTCGCGGAGATGCATTTACTACCCTAGCGCGCTCAATCGTTGGACAACAAATCTCGGTAGCCGCAGCCCAATCGGTTTGGAACCGTACCTTAGAGACCTTGCAACACGAGGTCACACCAGCGCGGGTTCTTAAAACCAAACAAGAAGATCTGCGTGCCTCCGGTTTATCGAATCGCAAGGTCGAGTACATCCGTGATCTTGCTGACCATTTTCATCATGGTCGTTTGCATACGGAGCAGTGGACCAAGATGGATGATGAAGATCTGATTAAGGAACTGAGCTCGATTCGGGGGATAGGGCGTTGGACCGCCGAGATGTTCTTAATCTTTAATCTGATGCGCCCCAATGTATTGCCACTTGATGACATTGGGCTGATTCGGGCCATCTCGATTAACTATTTCAGTGGAGAGCCGGTCTCGCGCCATGAGGCTCGGGAAGTGGCGGCCAACTGGGCGCCTTGGCGCACCGTGGCTACTTGGTATATGTGGCGCAGCATTGACCCTATTCCGGTCGAGTACTAATTTGGGGGTGCCACCCCAAAACCTCTTAAAATCCAGCCATGAAGACCACTTTTCTAGACTTTGAGCAAGCGGTTGCCGAGCTTGAGACCAAAATCGAGGAACTCCGCTTCGTACAAGACGAGTCTTCGGTTGATATCGCTGATGAACTCAAGGCGCTTTCCGAGAAAAGCCAAAACCTCACCAAAGAACTCTATGAGAACCTGACTCCATGGCAGGTCTCACAAGTAGCGCGTCACCCACAACGACCCTACACGCTTGATTACATCAACGCCTTATTTACAGACTTTCATGAGTTGCATGGTGATCGTGTATTTGCCGATGACCAATCCATCATCGGTGGACTAGCACGTTTTAATGGCAAACCCTGCATGGTGATCGGTCATCAAAAGGGCAGAGACACCAAAGAGCGTGCGATGCGCAACTTTGGAATGAGCCGACCCGAAGGCTATCGCAAAGCAATGCGACTGATGCGCCTAGCCGAGAAGTTTCATTTACCAGTGTTCACCTTTGTCGATACACCCGGGGCATTTCCTGGGATTGATGCCGAAGAACGCAATCAATCGGAAGCGATTGGCCACAATCTATACACCCAAGCCGAACTCAAAGTACCCATCATCACCACCATCATTGGTGAGGGAGGCTCGGGCGGTGCACTTGCCATTGCAATGGGCGATGTGGTCATGATGTTGCAATACTCCACCTACTCGGTGATCTCACCCGAAGGCTGTGCCTCAATTCTGTGGAAGACCGCTGAGAAGGCGCCCGATGCAGCCGAGCAGTTGGGTCTTACCGCACAACGCCTCAAAGATCTCAAACTCATCGATGTGATCGTGGCAGAACCCATCGGTGCTGCGCATCGTAACTATGAAGCCATGATGGTGAACATGAGTAAGGCCTTAAAGAACGCCTTGGCCGAAGTCGAAGACCTCAGTGAGAAAGACCTCCTTGAGCGTCGTCATAAACGCCTGATGAGTTATGGCCAGTTCAAAGAAGTCAAAGCCAAAGAAGCAAGCTAAACGTATTGGTGTTGCCCTCAGTGGCGGCCTCGACTCGGTGGTCTTGCTTGATGCAGTCTGCAAAAGCTACCCCAAGGATGTGATCTATGCCTTGCACGTGCATCACGGCTTGCAAGCAAAAGCAGATGCGTGGTTACTCTTTTGTGAGCAACTTGCCAAACGCTACAAAATCAACTTTGACTTCCGACTCTTGCATCTGAACACCAAGAGCAATATCGAAGCACAAGCACGACAAGCACGCTACGAGGCACTTGATGCGATGTGTGCTCAACACCAACTGGAGCACCTGCTACTCGCACACCATCAAAATGACCAAGCCGAGACCGTCCTCTTACAACTCTTGCGAGGTGCAGGTGTAGCAGGCCTAGCGGCCATGCCCGCCCACAAAGAGCAGATCATCACTAACCAAACAAGCAAGCAACCAAGCAAGCAAAAAACTAAGCAAGCAAAACCTCAACACACCATTCAGATCTGGCGCCCACTTCTAGAGCAAAACCGCAAACAACTCGAAGCCTATGCCAAGCAACAGCGTTTGAACTGGATTGAAGACCCAAGCAATCAAGACACGCGCTACCGACGCAATGCAATTCGGAAGAAGATCTTGCCAGAACTGGAACAGATGCAAGAGGGCGCGATTACCAATCTCGCACGCAGTGCGCAATGGCTGGCTCAAGCCCAAACCTTGCTTGATCAACTGGCTAAAGAAGATGCCAAATCAATCACCAGCAACCATCATCTCAAGATCACGGCACTTCAAACACTCAAAGCAAGTGACCCAGCACGTGCGAACAATCTCTTGCGCTATTGGATTAAGCAACAGCAACTTGGTATGCCCTCCAACGAACGCTTGCAAGCATGGTGGCGTGACCTAGAGACACTGCGCAGAGATGCAAAACTTGAGTGGTCACACGATGGAGTAAAAATCCGTGCATGGCGCGACACGCTGCAGATTGAGAGAACCAATCTAAACACCCACAAAGCTAACCAAACAAACCCAGCAACAAAGCAAACCACCGGTGAATGGATCTTTGTGCCGATTGCGCAGAACTCAACGCAAGCTGGATTACCCGAGCAGTGGTTAAAGAGCGCAACGATTGAGACCCGAGCACGCAGTGGCGGAGAGCGACTCAAGATCAAACCCAATACCCCGAGTAAGAGCCTAAAGAACCTCTATCAAGAGGCTGGAGTGCCACCGTGGCAACGCCAGATTCCATTGCTGTTTATCAATGATGAGCTGATCGCCGTTGAGGGCTTGGGGGTCAGCATTACCCACCTATCGACCCAAGGCAAGCGCCTTTGGCCCGAGTGGGTCTACTCAAGTAAATCTTGAGTAAAATCATACGTTTTGCATTACAAACCAATAAAAATGTCATTAATTGTTCATAAATACGGTGGCACCTCAATGGGCTCGATCGAGCGCATTCAGAACGTTGCCAAGCGGGTTGCCAAGTGGATGCGTGCCGGACACCAAGTGGTGGTTGTGCCCTCGGCCATGTCGGGTGAGACCAACCGCTTATTGGGTTTAGCAAAAGAGTTAAGCGCCAACCCGAACCCACGTGAGTTGGATCAAATTGCAGCCACCGGTGAACAAGTCAGTTCTGGGTTACTAGCCATCGCATTGCAAGAGCAGGGTATTGATGCTGTGAGTTACTCCGGTTGGCAAGTTACTGTGCATACCGACTCGGCATACACCAAAGCACGCATCTTGGGCATTGATGATGCAAAGATTAAAAAAGATCTCGATGCCGGACGTGCCGTCGTGATCACAGGATTTCAGGGGGTGGATCAATCTGGCAATGTCACCACTCTAGGTCGTGGCGGATCCGATACCTCTGCAGTCGCGGTTGCTGCTGCTCTCAAAGCCGATGAGTGCTTAATCTACACCGATGTGGATGGGGTCTACACCACAGACCCACGCGTTTGTGAGGATGCACGCCGGTTAAATCACATTACCTTTGAAGAGATGCTTGAGATGGCAAGCCTAGGATCGAAGGTCTTACAAATTCGTTCAGTGGAGTTTGCTGGCAAATACAAAGTGAAGACCCGCGTATTGTCATCACTCACCGATCCACTCATCCCCCTTGATCAAGAAAAGAAGTCAGGTACCTTAATTACCTTTGAAGAGGACACCACCATGGAAGCCGCTGTTATTTCTGGAATCGCATTTGCACGCGATGAAGCCAAGATCACTGTGATCGATGTACCGGATCGTCCCGGCATCGCCTATCAAATCTTAGGCCCGATTGCTGACGCCAATATCGATGTGGACATGATTATTCAGAATCAATCGGTGGAAGGAAAGACCGATTTCACATTCACAGTACCCCGTGCCGATTATCAAAAAGCACTCGATCTCCTTAAGAAGAGCGTACAAGGTCATATTGGTGCCAAAGACATTATTGGTGATCCCAAAGTATCCAAAGTATCTGTCGTGGGTGTTGGCATGCGCTCGCACGTAGGCATTGCCAGCAAGATGTTTAGAACCTTATCGGAAGAGGGCATCAATATCTTGATGATCTCTACAAGCGAGATCAAGATCTCAGTCGTAATCGATGAGAAATACATGGACCTCGCAGTCAGAGCCCTCCATAAAGCTTTTGAACTGGATCAGAAGTAAACTAGCTGTACTGTAGTAAAAACGGAGACGTGGCCGAGCTGGTCGAAGGCACTCCCCTGCTAAGGGAGCATCTGTGCTAAAACACGGATCGGAGGTTCGAATCCTCTCGTCTCCGCCATATACTCTAGTAAGCCATGAAAGTGCTATAGCTCAATGGCCTATTAATAATCGCAGAAACTCAGTCAATACATGTTTTCAACACATGTATTTGATTGATCTGTTCACGCTAGAACATATTTGCCGTTCCTCCCAATACCTTTCCCCTTTAGATTTCGAACTTACTTTCTGAAACTCATTAAAAGTGCTAACCTAAGCTGTAAATCATTTCTTTAGGGAGGGCATATGGAACTCAATAGTGCAATACTTGGATTGATATTCTCTGGAGTTGGGTTGGCAACTCTGCTCATCATCATTTTTGGCAGTCGTGGTTCAAAAGACAAAGAACATTAAATGTCTGATGTAGAAATCATCGGTAGACCCAAATATCGTCCTGTTAAACATCAGTCACAGGAGGAACAGGATTCTTTAGTTCAACTCAATTCCAAACAATTTCAGAAATCACTTACAAATAGAGATATTGAGTACGAAAGAGATGAGAAGGATTGGTGGTGGTGTGAGGATGTATGACTAGGATTAACAGTTTTAACTACGACACCCCCGATTGATAACCGTTAAACACAATACCGAGTTACGTGAGTTTGATAACTTAGATCAGGCAATGGCTTGGGCAAAAGAATTGGGTGAGTTCGTAACAATACAGATTGATGGTCTTGAGGTGGTTGGTAAGTTTGGAGCTGATGGCATTCTGGATGGAAAATTACCGAATGGTGATGCCTATAAATGGAAGAAGCGCAGAAGACGATAAGAATAGGTGCTCCTCATGAATCGCTATCTCTTCACATTGATATTACTCACTCAAGTTTTAGTCCCAGCTACTGTACTCGCTGACCCTACTCGCATTCAAGTACCCAATCTCACAACCGGACGATTAGCCCCAATTTGTAAGCAATTGCTAAGCGGTAAGCAACAAGCGATGAGCGTTGATCAGGGCTTGTGTATTGGGATCATTCTGGGAGTTGAAGATAACGCCAGCTATGACAAAAAGATATGTGTTCCTAAGCAGATTGACATCACAGAGCGTGTTTTAGTGGTTGACCGCTATATAGCCACTCAACGCAATCGCACAAATGAGGCATATGCTTCATTAGTCTTTGATGCACTGATACAAAAGTGGCCATGCGCCAAGTAAATGGATTACCTATTTAACAAAGCTCTTTATCAATGACCGGCGTCAAGATCGAACTCCTAATTGAATTCGCGGTCATTCTGTTAGCCCCCATGATCCATACCTACTATCTATGGAAATACAAGAAGGTTGGTAAGCAAGAGCTGGTTCGTAATCTCAAGCTATTCATCCCTTTCTATTTACTATTCGGTATTGGAGTAATACTATTGATCATGAATCGATAAAAGGGTCTTCTCATGAAACGTTTACTGACATTCATTCTCTTTAGTCTCGGTGCACAACTCATTTATGCCCAAGCCAACACCATGGTTGATCTGGAGTATGTCAAAGCGGCCCAGCAGCGGGGCGCAATCCTATTGGATGTGCGCTCCACCAAAGACTATCTGCAAGGACATATCCCCGGGGCGATCAATATTGGTGATTTAGGAACAGTATTGCGTGACCCCAACCGTGAGGATTACATTGACCTTGCAGAGATCAATGCCATCTTCAATAAAGCAGGGCTGGATATCAACAAAGAAGTGATTAGTTATGGTGCCCGCGGCAACCCCTATGCCTACTTTGGACTATTTACCATCCAATACTTTGGGGGTAAGCAAGGTAAGGTATTTCATGATGGTATTGATGGCTGGGCTGATGCCGGATTACCCATCGAGAAGAACCCCAGCACCTTGCCACCGGTCGCGGTCAAACTGGTACCGCAACCCCAATTGGTGGTTAGCAACGAAGAGATGCGTAAGCTCTATAACAACAAATCCGTGCAAGTGATTGATGCTCGCACCGTCAATGAATACAAGGGCAATGACATCCGCGCCATCCGTGTTGGCCATAGCCCTGGCGCACTCAGTATTCCCTATGAGCAGAATTGTAAGGACCCACAAACCGCCTCCAAGCTTGCTAAGAAGGAAGTCAAGAACAATGCCGGAATGTCCTTAAAGAACAAAGAAGAATTAAACCAACTCTATACCAACCTAGACCCCAATAAAGAAACCGTGGTGTATTGCCAAAGCGGAGTTAGAGCCTCTGAGACCGCAACAGTCTTGCAAAACCTCGGGTTCAAGAAGGTAAAGATCTATGACTCATCCTGGTTAGGCTGGGCCAGTCACTTAGCTTCACCTGTTGCCGATGAAACCTATCTCAATGTTGGATTGATGAATGCTCGTATGAACGCGATGCAAAACAAGATCAATGAGTTAGAGGCCGCACTCAAAGCAAGTAAGAATTAACCTACAAAAAATTCAGAATCTTCTGATTTTTTTATTGGTGAACCCTTTTTATTCTAACTACAGGTTCAACGTGTAGTAAATAAAAAGGAGATTGTATGTATTTCATCGTTAAAGTAATCGACGTAGTAGACCCCATGTTTGAAATCGATGAAGATTTTGACAGGAACATTACTTACGAAGAGCTGAAAAGACTCTTGCGTGAACAAGACTTCAAGGATCGACCATTAAAAGATCGTGACCTATGGTGATGGATCAAAAGAGAGCCCTCGGGCTTTTATCAACACGCAGCATCAAAAGGAATATTCATGCTACTTGTGATTGAATTAACCCACCACCGCTCCAAGGTATTCCGTCTGGAATTTGGGGCAATCATGATCATTCTGACACTCGTACTGCTAATGGCTAGCAGCTTAATTGGATACTTCTTCGGAGGTCTCATGAAAGCAATACCACTCGTAATATAAGTCTCAGTAAATGGTCGTTGTAGTTTGTAGTTAGTCGTTCAGTTGTATTTTTGTAGACGATGTTTGGGGATGTCTTGAACCTCATTACCCAAACATCGCTCTTACAAAATACCGATCTCTATCAAGTCTCGCAGTATGTCTCTTAGTATGTCTCCTAGCCATGTCATACTCTGCAGTAATTCATCATCTAAGCTTGCTGCATGACCAAAAAAGACTTCAAAGGTAACAAAGCATCGCTACCGAGCAAACTCTGCACGGTTTGTGGTCGCACCATGACCTGGCGCAAATCGTGGGCCAAGAACTGGGAAAGCGTGAAGTATTGCTCGGATGCGTGCCGAGCCAAGAAAGCGGTGAAGAACTAATTCGGAGTTATTAGTCCATCTGGATCTTGGCGTAATCAATCACTTTGCGCCAACGATCGGTATCGGCTTTCATGAACTGCGCCGATTGCTGTGCATTCCGATAAGTAACTGTTGCCCCTAAGCGTGAGAATGCTTCTGCCATGTCCTTACGCGCCACAATCTTCTCTAAGGTGCTTTGTAAGCGCTGCGACACTGCATCAGGGATTCCTTTGGGTGCTGCCACACCAAACCATGCAGATACTTCAAAGTTTGGATAACCAGACTCGATCATGGTGGGCACATTTGGTAAGGCAGGATTACGCTCTGGTGTCGTGACCGCTAAGGCTTTGAGCTTATTGCCCTTAATCAATCCTAAGGCCGGTGGCAAATTATCAAACATGAAGTCGACCTCTTTGGAGACCAAACCAACGTTGGCAAGTGCCGAGCCACGATACGGAATATGCACTACATAAATACCGGCTTGGCTCTTGAGCATCTCAGCACTAAGATGTAAGGAAGTGCCATTGCCATTGGACGCGTAATTGAGTTTGCCCGGATTGGCTTTGGCACGTTTAACCATATCGGCCACTGAGTTGATACCGGATTCAGTATTAACTAATAAGACATTGGGTAGTTGTCCCAAGATTGCAATCGGCTCGAGATTGGCTGGGTTGTAGGGCAAGCTTTTATAAAGAACCGGACTAATGGTTAGTGGTGCAGATGCCATTAATAAGGTGTAGCCATCCGGATTGGCTTTAGCCACCTCAGCGGCTGCTAAGTTACCACCCGCACCCGGTTTGTTCTCAACCACGACCGCTTGACCAAGCTCTTTGGATAACTCAGGACCAATCAAACGCGCGGCATTATCAATCAAACCACCCGGAGGAAAGGGCACGACCAATTTAATCGCACGATTGGGATAGTTTTGGGCATAAGAGAGATTAAGACCAAAAACAAGCAATACTATGGCTAATAAAGAGCGCCGCATACAGATCCTTTGTAGTGATGATCAAATAGTTTAAGCACCAAAACGATGCAGCGGGATGAAAAATCTGCAAACCTAGATAAAACCCTAAGATTTGATCTCATTGGTTCTAAATTGGCATAGACTAATTGTTCAACTCTATTTAGGAGAAGAGCATGAGAACAATAACAATCATTACCGCATTAACAGCAGTCGGATTAATCGCTGCTTGTCATCCATCCGGTGGTGGCACCGGGCAAAAAGCAAGCGCTAATTTAGAGTCACGCTCAGGATCGAATGTAAAGGGCGATGTAAATTTTGTGTGGCAGGGTAGTGATGTTGTGGTCACCGCACGCGTTAGTGGACTCAAACCCAATTCTGAACACGGTTTTCATGTGCACGAGAAGGGCGATTGCTCTTCACCCGATGCGATGAGTGCCGCAGGTCACTTTAACCCGGACGGAAAAGCACACGGCTCACCCGGAAGCGCTCATAGCCATGCGGGTGATCTACCCAATCTCAAAGCAGATGCGAACGGCAATGCCAACTACAGCGCAAAAGTGACCGGTCTTACAGTGAACACTGGCCCCGCCGGGATTGTGGGGCGCTCGGTGGTGATTCATCGAGATCCAGATGATTACAAATCACAACCAGCGGGTAATTCAGGGCCACGCTTAGCCTGTGGCCTGATCCGCAGTTCTTAAGAAGCAGTCATTCTTAAACGCAGAACCACCAAACAACCCGTGTTGTTTGGTGGATCATGCCGCTTGGTGGCTAACGTTCTTGAATCCACCATAATAGGTACTTTCTTAGTTCCTTAAAGACTTTCTAAATACTTTCTTCACTTCCTTACACTCTTTTCACCTTTACACATTAATAACTAAACCATGAGTACTAAATCATTACCGATTGAATGCCAGAACCAACTCTTTACCAATGCGCGCACCGTCCACGCATTCCAAAATCAACCGATTAGCGATGCGCGGATCCATGACCTATAAGAGTTAATGAAGTGGGGCCCAACCGCATTTAATGCACAACCGGGTCGTTATATC
>JACCEB010571355.1_pt1 | contig 15281 bp, 19 predicted proteins | sample 7454761 | NCBI WGS metagenome assembly JACCEB01 (sample SAMN15323454, study PRJNA562643) | freshwater metagenome | isolation source: river surface water | place: USA:Blue River Watershed | collected 2017-08-18 | reverse complement strand
GAGCTTGACCAACTCGTCGACGTAGCGGAATCGACCCGGATAGAGGTTTTCCGTCGCCACTCCGACGCCCTCTGCGACGGCGAGCATGCCGACGAGGAGCGGCTTGTAGTCGGTGGCAATACCGGGCTACGGCAAGGTCGAAAAGTCGATCGATGTCAATCGGCGCGAACTCACGACCCGCAAGCCGCCCTCGACGGGTGTGATGTCTACTCCCATTTCGGAGAACCTCGTGATCAACATCTCCATGTGTTCCGCTCGCGCACCCTGCACGACCACATCGCCGCGCGTGACTGCGACTGCAGCGATGTAGGTCGCCGCTTGGACACGGTCACTGACCACCGCATGGTCGACTGCACGCAATGCATCGGGCGCCACACCGGTGATCTCCAGTCGATCACTTCCGATTCCTGAAATCTGTGCGCCCATGTCGACGAGCATCGAGCACAGATCGGCGATTTCGGGTTCGCGTGCAGCGTTGTCGATCACGGTCACACCGCGCGCCAACACTGCAGCCATCAAGATGTTCTCCGTTGCGCCGACGCTCGGGAACGGCAGCTCGACGTGCGCCCCGTGAAGATCTGCTGCGACTGCGCGCACACCGTCACGGTCGAGGTCGAAGATCGCGCCCATCTTTTCGAGTCCCATCACGTGCAGGTCGATGGGCCGTGAGCCAAAGTCGTCACCGCCCGGCATCGCGATGTCCGCACGACCGAACCGAGCCAATAACGGTCCGAGCACGTTGATCGATGCTCGAATGCGATCGACGAGTTCGAACGGCGCAACCGGCGTGATGTCACCGGAGTGCTCGAGGACGAGTTCGTGTACTCCTTCTCGCCTGCTCTCGACACCCATCGATGCCAACAGTTCACACATCGTGTCGACGTCGGCGATGTCGGGAACGTTCGTCAGTCGGTATCGACCCGGAGCGAGCAGCGTGGCCGCCATCAGTTTGAGTACCGAGTTCTTGGCGCCGGGAACAGTGACAGTTCCACGCAAGTTCTCGGAGCACCGAACGACGATATGCATGGGCAATCAGTATGCTCGCGCGGTGGCAACCGCGAGCGCCGGCACCGAGAAATCGCCTATCTGGCGCGGTTTGCGCGCACCTGAGCCGTTGACGTCGCGCCAACGACGGGTCGTTGTCCTCCTTGCGATCGCCTGCTTCCCGTCGTCGTTCGTCAACACGGTGTTCACCCAAACCGTCGCCTTCGCAGCGAGTGAATTCGGTGTCGGCGAACAGGGCCAGGGATTCGGCGCAGCGGTCGTCCGATGGGGCGTCATCATCGCATTGCCGCTCGCTGGGCTTGCAGACCGAGTCGGTCGACGCACGATGATCCTCGCGACCGCGTGGCTCGCACCTCTCATCACGTCGCTTGGGGCGTTTGCACCGTCGTTTCCGCTTCTCGTCGCCACCCAAACCCTCGGTCGACCCCTCGGCATCGCACTCAACATCTTCGTGCTCGTCTTTGCCGTCGAGGAGATGGGGTCGAACTCGCGCGCGTGGGCGCTCAGCATCCTGGCGATGGCGAGTGGCATCGGTGCAGGTTCTGCAGTTGCCGCAATTCCGCTCGCCGGACTCTCCGAATCGAGCTGGCGTTTTGTCTATCTCGTCGGACTCGGCTGGCTCGTCGTCGCCGCCGTGTTGACACGCCGACTTCCCGAGACCGAGCGATTCGATGCACTCTCGCACCACACCTCTGATTCGGCAACGAACGCCCACATCCACGGCGATCGACTCGCTTTGCAGATCGTGGTGGCGATCCTTCTCAACGTGTTCATCGCGACCGCGTCCATCTTCCAAATTCGGTATCTGAAGGACGTGCGTGGCTATTCAGCCGCCATGATCGCGCTGTACAACGTGGTCACCGTGGTGCCAGCCTCGATTGGCCTCGTCATCGGAGGGAGGTTGGCGGAGACCACCGGCCGCAAGACGCTCGCCGCAGTTGCGACGCCTCTCGGTGCACTGCTGATCGCGTCCGCATTCGGACTATCCGGCTTCCTCATGTGGACGGCAGCCCTGCTCGGCGGAATCTCACTCGCACTCGCCTATCCCGCGATGTCGGTGTTCCGCAACGAGTTGTTTCCAACCGCCAAGCGCAGCATCGCGTCAGCAATGATCACCACCGCGTCACTCCTCGGCGGAAGTGCGGGGCTGATCATTGCGGGGATCCTCCTCGAGCGCGACATCAGCTACTTCGCAGTCATGCTCACCTTTGCCTCAGGTCCGGTGCTCGTGGCGATACTCGTTGCCTTCGTCTATCCAGAGACCGCGCATCGCAAGCTCGAGGATCTGAACCCCGAAGACGCTGGCTTACAGGCTGGATAGCCAGTCACCGATTGCGCGCGCGACATCGACGTCACGTCGTGCGAGGTCGTGACGTGCGCCATCCATCCACACCACGGTCGGTGGTGAGGGCAGGAGCGCAAAGGCACTTTCCAGTTCGCTCGGTGAGCCGAACTCATCCTTCGTGCCACTGACGAACAGCGACGGAACCGTGAGCCGAGGGAAGTGCTCCGTGCGGAGTGCTTCTGGTTTCTTCGGTGGGTGGAGCGGGTAGGAGACGCAGACGACACCGGCAACGTCGAGTGGATCGTCGGCGTCACTTGCGACCATCGAACACATTCGCCCACCCATCGACCTGCCGCCGATCACGACTTCCTTCGTCGAACAGCCGAGCGACTCGGCGACTCGCAGGACTTCTCGGCGCACGGTTGCGAGCAACACCGGTGTTCGATCAGGGAACGACTTGCCCGCCTTGCGGTAGTCGAAGTCACAGCGGAAGGTCGGAAGTGGCGCAAGTTGCTCTTCGGTGACTCAAAGTGACGGATGGGCGGCCGAGCTCCCCGAGCCCGGGAACAACACGACCGCGCGAACGCGAGTCATCCGAGCAAGATACGACGAGCTTCGCCGAGCTCGTCGATCAGTCGACTCGCAGTCGATTCGTCGCCACCGTGATCAGGGTGGACCGATCGCAGTGCATCCCTGAATCGCGCCTGCACCTCTTTCTTCGACGGCTTCACCGTGCCGACGGGAAATCCAAGAATCTCGAGCGCCCACGCTCGCGGGTCTGCGACGTTGGCGATCGACGTTGCGCTCGTGCCCGCGATGAACCCCATGAACGTCGAATCCAATGGTCCACGCCACCGCATCGCCTTCTTCAGCGCCGGCCCGATCACTCGACGAGCGGACGGATCGAGTCGCTCGAGGCTGTAGATCGCAGCCAACGTGTGTTGCAGTGGAGTCCCGCCCTCGGAGAACTGAAACCGCACCGTCTCACCGTCGGTGACCATGCGATGGATGCTGCGCGCAAGTCCGTGTCGATCGATCTGGAAGCGATGTCGCAGTCGCGGTTGCGTGATTCGCTCGTCACGATCGACTTGCGAAATCAGTCGATCGAGATCGGGGTGGAGGTCCTCATCGACCTGCGAGACGAAGTTCGCGACGATCGCTGCGAGCAGCACCCCACCGAGCCCTGGAGCTGGATCGACGGGGAGGACGAGGTTTCCGAGCGACAATCTCCTCGTCGGGGTCACCGGTCGCGAGTGCCAGACTTCGACTTCGGCGAGGATGTCAGGCGTCGTCGCCGTCAAGGTCTTCTTCGATCGAATCGATGCACGATTCGATGACCTGCTCAGCACCGATCGGAGCGATCAACACGCCATCTTCCAGGCGATAGCCGATGTCCAGGTTGTCCAACATGTTGCACAACTTGGCCCGCTCCTCTTCGCTCCAGTCCTCGATGTCGAACTCGGCGGTCTCCGACTCGACGTCGTTGTCGAACAAGTCCTCGAGTTCGTCCAGGATGTCTTCCACCACCTCTTCGTCCGACTGCGGGACGAGCAGCTCATCGCCATCCCAACCGTGTTGGATGTTGTCGGCCGCCAACTTCGCGACGACGTCAGCGCGTTCGTCAACCGACCACTCCGTCAGATCGAAGCGAGTCGTTGCCGCTTCGGGATCGCGTGGGTTCCAGTCGTTCACACGCCCGACGCTACTTGTTTTCCGACGAGAAGTGAATTGGAGTAGATTCGTCATCGATGCCAGCGAAGGAACGTCCAGATCGCAACTTGGCAATGGAGTTGGTGCGGGTCACCGAATCCGCAGCGCTTGCAGCAGCTGGTTGGGTCGGTCGTGGCGACAAGAAGGCTGCCGACGGTGCAGCAGTGGACGCGATGCGCAACGTCTTGGACACGGTGAGCATGGACGGCATCGTCGTCATCGGTGAGGGCGAGAAAGACGAAGCACCGATGCTCTACAACGGCGAGCGCGTGGGCAACGGCTCCACTCCTCACGCCGACGTCGCCGTCGACCCCATCGACGGAACGACGTTGACGGCCATGGGTCGCGGGAATGCATTGAGCGTGATCGCCGTCGCAGAACGTGGCTCGATGTTCAATCCTGGACCGTGCTTCTACATGGAAAAGATTGCCGTCGGTCCGGAGGCCGCGAGCGCCGTAGACCTCGACTTCTCCCCGACCAAGAACATCAAGGAAGTTGCCCGCGCGATGCGCAAGCTCGTGAGCGAGGTCACCGTAATGATCCTCGAACGTGACCGCCACAACGACTTGATTGCCGAGGTTCGCAAGACCGGCGCACGCATTCGCTTGATTTCCGACGGTGACATCTTCGGCGCGATCGCCGCCGCCTCGAGCGAAGTCGGTGTCGACATCCTGATGGGTGTTGGCGGCACGCCAGAAGGCGTCGTCGCAGCCGCCGCACTGAAAGCCATGGGAGGAGAGATCCTCGGTCGACTTTCACCACGTAACGATGCAGAGCGCGATGAAGCGATCAAGGCCGGCTACGACCTGTCGAAGGTCCTCACGACCAACGACCTGGTGCGCGGCAACGATGTGTTCTTCGCCGCCACCGGTGTGACGGACGGAGAGCTCCTCCGCGGCGTGCGCTACGACTCATACGGTGCGCGCAGCCACAGTCTGGTCATGCGTAGTCGAAGCGGAACCATTCGTTACATCGACACCCACCACCGTCACGATCGACTGACGGCGTACTTCTCGACGTCCGACTCCTAGACCCCGCTCACGCGCGTCGAGTGATGAGGCGCGTGATCTTGCGCGATGCGCCACGGGGAATGACCGTCGAGAATCCGACGAGCACCTTGTAGAGCAAGCCGGGCACCGCAAGCGTCTTGCCCGCCGCCACCGCACGAAGTCCCGTGCGCGCCACCATCGGCACGGACGTCCACACGAAGTCCGGGAACTCGGTGGCGAGCCCGCTCGTGTTCGAGATGCTCTGGAACTCCGTCTTCGTCAACCCCGGGCACAACGCAGTGACCCGAACACCCGAGTGACGAAGTTCCTCCGACACTCCCTCGGTCAGGCTCGTGACGTAGGCCTTCGTCGCCGAATACACGGCAAGACCAGGGCTCGCTTGGAAGCTCGCAACGCTGGAGACGTTGAGCACGTATCCGATTCCGCGTGGAATCATCGTGGCGACAGCCGCATGCATGATGCGCGTCAGTGCTTCGACGTTCAACTTGATCTCGCGTGACAAACGATCGGGGTCGATGCGATGCATGTGACCGGACGTGCCGAAGCCCGCGTTGTTCACGACGAGGTCGATCTCTGGCAGGTGTGGATTGGAGATGCGATCGACGACGGCTTTGACACCTTCCGGCGTCGTCAGATCAGCGACGATGACTTCCGTTCCGGGAAAGCGTCGCTCGATCTCGCGCAGGCGATCCTCGCGACGCGCGACAACGACGAGACCGACTTTGGCTGCGCCGAGTTGTTCAGCGATTTCCAGACCGATTCCACTGGACGCACCAGTGATGAGTGCCCGCGTGAAGGGATACGTCGTCATTGACGAGCGCGACTAGTGCGCTGCGCCCTGCGTGAGGCCGCCGGTGGCCGACAACCTCGCATGTGCACGACGCAGGTCGGCTTCGACCGCCGCATCGTGCTCACCGCGCATCGCAGCTTCCGCGCGCTCCTTGGCGGCACGTGCGCGGGTCACGTCGATGTCCTCGGCGAGCTCAGCAGCATCCGACAGGATCGTGACGTGGTCGGGAGCGACCTCGACGAAACCGCCGTGGACCGCGAGGTCCTGCACCTTGCCATCGGAGAGGTAGATGCGGGTGTGGTTCTCGACGAGTGCACCGAGGAACGAGATGTGACCCGGCAAGAAGGCAATTTCGCCACCATCCAAGGTGCGCGTGATCACCTGCTTGGCATCACCCGAGAACAACACGCGCTCGGGCGACACCACTTCCACTCGGAAGCGACCGGACTCGGCCATCGTTACGCGTTCTCCTGCAGTGCCTTGGCCTTGGCCAACACCTGCTCGACGCCACCGACGTTCAAGAACGCCTGCTCCGGCACCTCGTCCAGTTCGCCCTTGATGATCGCCTCGAAGCTCTCGACGGTCTCGGCGGTCTTGACGTACTCACCCTTGAGTCCGGTGAACACTTCGGCGACGAAGAACGGCTGCGACAAGAAGCGCTGCACCTTGCGCGCACGCGCGACGGTGAGGCGGTCTTCTTCGGACAATTCGTCGAGACCGAGAATCGCGATGATGTCCTGGAGTTCCTTGTAGCGCTGGAGGATTTCCTGCACGCGACGAGCAACGTTGTAGTGACGATCACCGACGACCTCTGGCGAAAGGATCGTCGAGGTCGATGCGAGTGGGTCCACCGCCGGATAGATACCGAGCGAGGCGATCTGACGCGAGAGTTCCGTCGTTGCATCCAAGAAGGTGAACGTCGTGAACGGCGCCGGGTCGGTGTAGTCGTCCGCGGGCACGTACACGGCCTGCAGCGAGGTGATCGAGCGACCGCGCGTCGAGGTGATGCGCTCCTGGAGCTGGCCCATCTCGTCGGCGAGCGTCGGCTGGTAACCCACCGCCGACGGCATACGACCGAGCAGCGTGGACACTTCCGAACCGGCCTGCACGAAGCGGAAGATGTTGTCCACGAAGAGCAACACGTCCTGGTTCTTCACGTCGCGGAAGTACTCGGCCATCGTGAGGGCCGAGAGTGCGACGCGCAGACGCACGCCTGGTGGCTCGTCCATCTGGCCGAAGACCAAGGCGGCCTTTTCGAACACGCCCGACTCTTCCATTTCGAGACGCAGGTCGGTGCCTTCACGGGTGCGCTCGCCCACTCCGGCGAACACCGACACACCACCGTGGTTCGAGGCCACGCGGTTGATCATCTCGGTGATGAGCACGGTCTTACCCACGCCTGCACCACCGAACAGACCGATCTTTCCACCGGCGAGGTACGGGGTGAGAAGGTCGATGACCTTGATGCCCGTCTCGAACATGCGGCGGCTCGGCTCGAGCGCGGCGAAGTCCGGTGCTGGGCGGTGGATCTCCCAGCGCTCCGAATCCTTGAAGTCGTCGTTGTTGCCATCGAGGCAGTCGCCCCACACGTTCCACACGTGACCGAGGGTCTTTTCGCCGACCGGCACCTGGATGCCGTGGCCGGTGTTGCGCACGGCCGTTCCGCGGCGCAGACCGTCGGTCGGCTTCATGCACACCGCACGCACGCGGCTGTGACCGAGCTGCTGGGCAACCTCGGCCAACACGACGTTGGGCTTGCCGTCCACCATGACGGTGAACTCGAGTGCCTGGTTCAACTCCGGCAGCGCGCCGCGGGGGAACTCGACGTCGATCACCGGTCCGGCGATGGCAACGACGCGTCCGTCCTTCAGTTCGTTTGCAGTTGCTGTGCTCATGTTGTCTCCTTCGTGACCTTTCCTCGGTTAGTCGCCGGAACTCAGCGCTTCGGCGCCACCGACGATTTCCATGATTTCTGTAGTGATCGAGTCCTGACGCGCACGGTTCATGATGCGCGAGAGGTTCTTGATCAATTCTTCTGCGTTGTCCGTCGCAGCCTTCATGGCGCGCTGACGGAACGCGTGCTCGCTCGCTGCCGCGTTGAGGAGCGCCGCGTACACGCGGGCCTCGACGTAGCGCGGGAGCAACGTCTGCAAGATGACGTCCGGATCTGGTTCGAACTCGTACGAACCTCCACCCGAAGCAGGCTTCGCATCGCCACCAGCCGCGACTTCCCGCTCGAGCGGAACGAGTGGTCGACGAACGACTTCCTGGGTTCCCGCAGAGATGAAGCGCGTGTAGACGAGCTCGACGCGATCGACCGCACCGGAGAGGTACAGACCGACGACGAACTCACCGATGCGCTTGGCGTCCTGATACGACGGAGCGTCGGAGAATCCGGCGAAGGCGTCCGAGATCTTGTAGCCACGGAAGCGGAAGTAACCCTCCGCCTTTCGTCCGACCGGCACGACGAGATAGTCCTTGCCGGCGAGGACGTCGGCCTTGATTTCGCCTTCGGTCGCGCGCAATACGCCAGCGTTGTAACCGCCACACAGACCGCGGTCCGCGGTGATGGCGACGTAACACGTCGTCTTCAAGTTCTCACGAACCTTGAGGAACGGCGAGTCGACGCCTGCTCCACCGGCGGCGAGATCCTTGACCACCTCGGTGATTCGTTCGCTGTAGGGCACGGCGGCAATCACGCGTTGCTGGGCCTTGACGATGCGCGAGGCAGCGATCAACTCCATAGCACGCGTGATTTTCTTCGTCGCCTGCACGGAGCGAATACGCCCGCGCAGAATACGTTCTTGACCGCCAGCCATCGTCTACTCCGTAGCCAGCGTCTTTGAGCTCGCTGCGTCGCCGACTTCGCCGGCGTCGGTCTTCGTCGGATCGGCACTTGCCGTCGAGGTCGTCACCTTGAACGACTTCTTGAACGTGGCCACGATGTCGGCGAGATCCTTCGGCACGTCGGCCTTCGGGTCTTGGCGGATGCCCGAGAGCACTGCCGAGTGACGCGAGCGCATGTGCTCGAGCAACTCGTTCTCGAAGCGGCGCACGTCGCCGACCGGAATGTCGTCGAGGTAGCCCTTGGTTCCCGCGAAGATCGACACGACCTGCTCCTCGACCGGCATCGGGCTGTTGAGTGGCTGCTTGAGCAACTCGACGAGGCGGTAACCACGCTCGAGCTGGGCCTTGGAGATCGCGTCAAGTTCGGAACCGAACGTCGCGAACGCCTCGAGCTCACGGAACTGTGCAAGGTCGAGCTTGAGTGTTCCCGACACGCTCTTCATCGCCTTGATCTGCGCCGCACCACCCACGCGCGACACCGAGATGCCCACGTCGACGGCGGGACGAACGCCCGACTTGAAGAGGTTGTCCTGCAGGTACACCTGGCCGTCGGTGATCGAGATCACGTTCGTCGGAATGTACGCCGACACGTCACCGGCCTTGGTCTCGATGACCGGCAGTGCGGTCAGTGAGCCTGCGCCGTTGGCGTCGCTCAACTTCGCAGCGCGCTCGAGCAGACGGCTGTGGAGATAGAACACGTCTCCTGGATACGCCTCGCGGCCTGGTGGGCGGCGGAGCAAGAGCGACATCTGGCGGTACGCCTCGGCCTGCTTGGACAGGTCGTCGTACACCACGAGTGCGTGCTCGCCGTTTTCCATCCAGTGCTGGCCCATTGCACAACCCGCGTATGGCGCGAGGTATTTGAACGGTGCCGGATCAGATGCGGGTGCCGCAACGATGACCGTGTATTCGAGTGCGCCGAACTGGCGCAACACTTCCACGGTCTGCGCGACGGTCGAGCCCTTCTGGCCGATCGCGACGTAGATGCACTTCACGCCGAGACCGCGCTGGTTGATGATCGTGTCGACGGCGACGGTGGTCTTGCCCGTCTTGCGGTCACCGATGATCAACTCACGCTGACCACGACCGATCGGGGTCATCGCGTCGATCGCCTTGATGCCGGTCTGGAGCGGCTCGTGCACGGGCTTGCGACCCATGATGCCCGGGGCCTGCACTTCCACGCGGCGCATCGTCGCACCGACGATTTCACCCTTGCCGTCGATCGGTTCGCCGAGCGCGTTCACGACTCGACCGAGCATCGCATCGCCGACCGGAACCGACAAGATGCGTCCCGTTGCCTTGACCGACTGACCTTCTTCGATGTTGTCGGCGTCACCGAGGACCACCGCACCGATCGAGTCTTCGTCCAAGTTGAGCGCGAGGCCGACGGTGCCGTCCTCGAACTCCAAGAGCTCGTTGACTGCGCAGTCGGGCAAGCCGCTCACGCGGGCAATACCGTCACCGACTTCGGCGACGCGACCGACGGTGCGTGCCTCGGTCGATGGCTTGTAGCCCTCGAGTCCTTTGGTGATCGCTGCTGCGATGTCGCTCGCAGAGAGTGTGAGTTCAGCCATGGTGGTGTCCTTTCGAAAACGGGGTCAGATCAACGACTTGAGTTGGTCGAGGCGGGTACGAACGGTGTCGTCGATGACTTCGTCGCCGACCGTGGCGACCAGTCCGCCGAGCACGCTCGGATCGACGACGACCTTCAGGTTGACCGGCTTGCCGGTGGCCTTGGTGAGCGCTGCGGCGAGACGCTTCTGCTGGTCATCGCTGAGAGCGACTGCGCTGCGCACTTCGGCGAGCGACTGCGAGTTGCCTTGCGATGCTTCGCGCACGACGACGTCGATGATTGCGGGAAGGTCGCGCACCTGACCCGCCGCGACGATCAACGTCACGAGCTGGATCGTGGTTGCAGAGGCCTTGCCACCGAGCAACTGCTCGACGACTTGCTGACGACGCTCCGCAGGAATCGTGGTGTCGGACAGCGTGGCGCGCAACTGGTCGTTCGACTCGAATGCGCGAGCCATGCGGAACAACTCATCTTCGACTCGGTCCAGTCCGCCTTCGGCCTGGGCGATTTCGACGAGTGCGCGTGCGTACGCCTCGACCTTGGCTGAACTCATCGTGCGGCTCCTACGTTGGCGATGAACGACTCGACGAGTTCGTTCTTGGTCTGATCGGTGAGGGTCTTGGCGATCACGATCGGCGTCGCCTTGGCGGCGAGCAATGAGATCTCCGCGCGCAACTCATCGTTGCTGCGACCCTGCGCCGCTGCGAGGTCGGCATCAGCCTTGGCCTCGAGGTCGGCGACTTCCTTGGCGATGCGCGCGCGACCCTCGGACAACACGGCTGCTGCCTGAGCATCGGCATCCGCGAGGATTCGCGAACGCTCGGAGGCGATGTCACCGAGTGCGGAACGAATCGCTGACGCGTCGCTCGCTGCCTTGACCTTTGCGTTGGCCGCGTCGTCGAGTTCCTTCTGGATCCTCTCCGTGCGGGCGGCAAAGCTCTTCTTGATCATCGGCCCGGCGAACTTCACGAGCGCACCGACGACGATCACCGAGGCGAGACCGCCGTAGATGATCTCACCGGTCTCTGGCAACAGCCAGTGGTGCGTGACGTTCGGATCCTCGGCGGCGAGGAGTGCAATGACGCGGTTCATGTTCAACGTGCTCCTGACTGCATGACCTGCTGCACCGCCTCACGCACGACCGACCCATCAGGAGACTTGCCCACTGCAAGCTGGGTGGTCCGTGCGGTGACGGTGGAGACTGCTTCGGCAACTTGGTCGCGCACCTTGGCGCGCGCCGCTGCGAGTTCGGCATCTGCCGCTGCACGCTTGGCCGCGATCTTCGAGTTCGCCTCGGCGATCTTGGCGTTGCGCTCGGCGTCCACGGTCTGACGAGCCGCATCGATCCGACCGGCCGCCTCTGCACGAACCTCGGCGAGTGCCGCTTCGTACTTGGCGACGTCGGACTGCGCTGCCTGACGCGTGGCATCGGCCTGTTCGAAGTCCTCGCGGATGCCCGTGTAACGCGCATCCATCCCCTTCTTCAGCTTGGGGAACAAATACACGCGCATGATCACCAGGAACACCAAGAACGATCCGGCGCCCCAGATGAGCTCTTTGCCCTCCGGTGCGATCGGGTTCGGTGCCGAGGTGGACTCTGCCTCGGTTGCGGTCGCCTCGGTGCCTGCGGCATCGTCGGCGTTCACGCGCACCTCGAGCAGTTGACCCTGCTGTGTTGTGACGAGGACTCGCATTGCGATCAGGCGAACTTGAGCAGAATGAACGCGACGAAGCCGATGAGCGCGAGCGCTTCGGTGAAGGCGACGCCGAGGAACATCGTGGTGCGGACCATACCTGCGGACTCCGGCTGACGAGCCATCGACTCGATGGCCTTGCCGAAGATGATGCCGATGCCGACGCCTGGTCCAATCGCGGCGAGACCGTAGGCGAGACCCGCCATCTGGGCTGCCGAGTTGGCCTTCTCCTCTGCCGCGGTGAGCTCCGCAACGCGGATGCCTGCGCGGGCGATTCGTGTTAACGCTTCCATGTTTCTTTCTCCTGTTGTTATGTGGTTGTTGTCTGTAGTGGGTATCTGTCGGTGGTGCGAAGGTTTAGTGCTCTGGGTGCGTAGCCATGCCCAAGTACACCGCGGTGAGCGTGGTGAAGATGTAGGCCTGGAGGAACGCAACCAAGATCTCGAATGCCGTCAAGAACATCAACACGCCGAACGGCAACACACCGATCGGGATGAGGAAGATGCGCTGCGTCTCGGCCTGGATGAGGGCCTCAGACAGCAGGGCGAAGATGACGAGCAACAAGTGACCGGCGAGCATGTTGGCGAAGAGTCGCACGGCGAGCGAGAACGGACGCACAATGAGCGTCGAGATGAATTCGATCGGGGTGACGAGGATGTACAACGCCTTCGGCACGCCCGGTGGGAACAACACGTTCTTGAAGTAACCGATCGGGCCCTGGTTCTTGATGCCCGTCGCGTTGTAGACGACCCACACGAGGAGCGCCATGAACGCGGGGATACCCATGCGCGCCGTCGCCGGCATCTGGATGAACGGAATGATTCCCGGCACGTTGCAGATGTAGATGAAGATGAACATCGTCAGCAGGAACGGCGTCCAGCCGAGACCAGAACGTCCCATCGTCTCCATGATGATGTTCTTCTCGATGAACTCGACGGCGATCTCGGCGAGGTTGCGAGCGCCCTTCGGTGCGGTCTTGTGGTCGCGATTCGCGGCGATGAGGAAGAGCACGGTTCCGATCAGCGCAGCGGCGATCGAGATGAGTACGACCTTGTTGATGCCGGGAGTGATGTCCTTCCAACGCAGCAACGTGTTGATCGGCGGGAAGTGGAAGCCACGGGTGCTCTCCCCCTCCGTCGCTTGCACGAGTACGGAGAACACTCGCGCGGAGGCCAGCTGTGCGATGTGCGTTGAGATCACGTTGGTCGTCCTGTTGTGGTGGTTAGAGGCTGTTCGCCTGGGCTGATGGAGATTCTTGCTGAGACTGGGGTTTGGGCTTCAATCCTGGATACGCGAGCGACAGTGAAACATAGCGCAGTTCCCAGAACAGAAGCCCGACATGCGCGACGATGATTGTCACACCCATCGGCACGAGTTCGACCCAGCCAAGGTTGCGCACGAGATAGACCGCGGCGGCGATGATCGCCAGGCGGATGATGTAGCCGAACAGCGTCATTCCCATCATGAGGGCATAGGAAATCTTGGCCGTGTACGACACGAGCCAGGCGGCGAGGCCGTAGTTGGCAAGGATCAGCACGAGTCCGTAGGCGGCAGACCACGCGCCGTCAGCACCCCAGCCGAGCGCGGAAAGCCCAATGAACAAGGGCGCGACGATCGCGCCTCGACGAATGATGTCTCGACCAATCGCGGCTTCGGGTGCAGGACCCGTGTCGTGCATCGAGAGCACGTTCACGTAGTCGGGATCGGTCGTCTTCATCGCGTCGCCGACTCCCGCTGATGCTGTGTCGCCCGACTGAGTCGATCTGCCACCTGCGTGTCCATCACGGCCTTGTACTGGTAGTACATCCGCACGAAATTGCCGACGAGCGAGAACACGACGAGCGCAATCGTGATCGTCGGTGTCGTGCCGAAGAGTGAATCGAAGATGAGACCGATCACGGAAAACACGAGCACGCTGATCGCCATCTCCGCGCCGCGACCAAGGGAATCACCGGACGACGTGACAGGCCGCTTGGGGGCAATCGTTCTCGTCAGTTTTTTCATGGTGGCCAGGTCCCGGGGTGCTTGTGAAACCAAGTACAAACTAGACGGGAGGCGAAAACCCGACCAAACTGCTCGTGCGCTTGTGCCGGTCTACGGCGCGGGGACGTCGTCATGGCGACGCCCGATTCGGGGATGCAGAACCGTGAATCCACCGAGTGCGACCGCCAGAAAGAGGAACGGCCACAGGTTCGGGCTCGTCGACGACAGGGCCGGATAGAGCGCGAATCCCGACAGCAGGGCCGTCCACAACCACAAGATGACGACGGCGCGGCGAGGCCCGTGGCCGAGGGCGATGAGTCGGTGGTGCAGGTGCCCACGGTCGGCAGTGGCGAGACCCTGTCGATTGATCGCTCGGCGCAAGATCGCAAACACCACGTCCACGATCGGCACCCCGAGCACGAGGAGCGCGATGAAGATCGGCGCGATGAAGAAGTACGTCTGTCCTGCGCCGACCTGGGCCTGCGGATCAGACCTTCCCCCGACGACGCTCGTGGAGACCGCCATCAGCAGTCCAAGGAGCAATGCTCCACAGTCCCCCATGAAGATGCGGGCCGGGTTGAAGTTGAACGGCAAGAAGCCAATGCACACACCGAGCGTGATGATCGCCACGAGTGGTCCGATGTTCGGTTCCGAAAGGAGCCCGTTCGATGCGAGGTTGTTGGAGTAGACGAAGAACGATCCGGCAGCGATCGCAGTGATGCCGGTAGCGAGGCCATCCAGTCCGTCGATCAAGTTGATCGCCTGCGTCATGCCGATCAACCACAACGCAGTGACGAGTGGAATCCAGTCGTTGGACAAGATGAACACGTCGAGCAACGGCAGTCGGAAGTAGAACATCGTCGTACCGAACCAGACGAGGATCATCGCGGCACCCACGACTCCAGTCACCTTCATCGGCGCGGAGAGTTCCTTGATGTCATCGATGAAACCGAGCGCGGTGATGGCTACTGCCGCGAGGACGACACCAATGATCTCCGAGTTGCCCTTGAGCAACGGTTGGAACCTGTCCATGCTGAACGCAACGACGAGCGCAACGATGAGCCCGATGAAGAACGCGATGCCACCGACGTCGGGAGTCGGAACCGGATGCGCACGCCGCTCGTCCGGCTCGGCCATCCAATTCTTTCGTCGAGCGACCCGTTCGATGATCGGCGTGGCTGCTGCGGTCGCCGCAGCGGCACTCGCGCCGACGATCAGGTAGCCGACGAGGTTACGCACTCGTTGGATACACCGGGAACTTCGCGCAGAGTTCCGCGACGCGTGCGCGAACACCCTTCACGACGCTTGGATCGTTGCGGCCGCGCAGCGTCGTCGCGATGTATTCGGCGATGAGCGGCATCTCTGCTTCCTTCATTCCCTGCGT
>JACCEB010064487.1_pt1 | contig 15283 bp, 14 predicted proteins | sample 7454761 | NCBI WGS metagenome assembly JACCEB01 (sample SAMN15323454, study PRJNA562643) | freshwater metagenome | isolation source: river surface water | place: USA:Blue River Watershed | collected 2017-08-18 | reverse complement strand
GCGCCGGGCCTGGGGCGCGGAGCTGGGACCCGACGAGACGCCCTGGGAGGCAGGACTGGGCTTCAGCGTGAAGCTGGACAAGCCCTGTGACTTCATCGGTCGCGAGGCTTTGCGCGCCAGCCAGGGCGAGCCCCTGCGCAAGAAGCTCGTGACCCTGGTGTGCCAGTCGCAGGACTTCGCCTGGGGGGGTGAGCCCATCGTCGCCGGCGGGCAGACGGTGGGCGATGTGACCTCGGTGGGCTGGAGTCCGTTGGCTGGCGCCTGCGTGGCCCTGGGCTATGTGCGTGGCGAATGCGCGCAGGCGGCCCACGACGGCACGCCGGCTGCCATCGAGCTGTGGGGCCGGCAGGTGCCCGTGCGCCTGTACGACCACTGGCCGGCCAAGGCCTGACCTCGTCTTATCATGGCCCCTGCATGAAGCATTTGCTGAACCTCCTGGCCGCCGTGTCCCTGCTGGTCTGGGGCACCTACCTGGTCCGCACGGGCATCCTTCGGGTTTTCGGCGCAAACCTGCGCCGGATCCTCTCGCGCAGCATCGGGACGCGGCCGACCGCGGCCCTGGCCGGCCTGGGCGTGACCGCGCTTGTGCAATCGAGCACGGCCACCGCGCTGATCATCGCGTCCTTCGTGGCCCAGGGCCTGGTGACCCTGCCTCTGGCCCTGGCCGTGATGCTCGGCGCCGATGTGGGCACCAGCCTGATGGTGGTGGTCTTTTCGCTAGACCTGTCCTGGCTCTCGCCGCTGTTCATCTTCACCGGCGTGGTCTTGTTCATTTCGATCAAGGACCGGCCCGCGGGCCGGTTCGGCCGCATCCTGATCGGCCTGGGCCTGATGCTGCTGGCCCTGCGGCTGGTGGCGCAATCCACCGAGATCATCGTGCAAGCCCCTGCGGTGAAGGCCTTGCTGCAGTCCCTGGCCAGCGACCTGCTGCTGGAGATCACAGTGGGTGCGGTGCTGGCCATCGTGGCCTATTCGAGCCTGGCGGTGGTGCTGCTCACGGCCACCTTGGCCGCCTCGGGGGCGGTGCCGATGGAAACCGCGCTGGGCCTGACCCTGGGCGCCAACCTGGGCAGCGGCCTGCTCGCGGTGCTCGCCACGGCGCGTTCTTCCGTCGAGACGCGGCAGGTGCCCCTGGGCAACCTGGTGTTCAAGATCGTCGGTGTCCTGATCATGGCCCCACTGGCCGGCCTGTGGCTGCGCCATGCGGCCCCCTACCTCGACGCCCTGAGCACGGTGGTGGGCTTTCACCTCGCCTTCAACACCGTGATGGCGCTGTTGTTCCTCGGTTTCACGGGCGTGGTGGCCCGCCGTGTCGAGGCCTGGCTGCCCAAGCCCGATGCCTCGATGGTGGGCGGGCGGCCGCATCACCTGGACCCCACGGCCCTGGCGACGCCTTCGCTGGCGATCAGCTGCGCGGCGCGCGAGGCCATGCACCAGGCCGACGTCGTCGAGACCATGCTCAAAGGCATGCTGCGGGTGATCGAGGAACGCGATCTGCGGCTGGCGCAGGAACTGCGACAGCTGGACGACCAGGTCGACCAGCTCTATTCGTCGATCAAGTACTACCTGACCAAGATCTCGCGCGAGGCCCTGAGCGAGGACGAGAGCCGGCGCTGGACGGACATCATCAGTTTCACCATCAACATGGAGCAGATCGGCGACATCGTCGAGCGCATCGTGATCGACGTCGAGGACAAGAGCATCAAGCAGGACCGCCGCTTCTCCGACGCCGGCCTGGCCGAGATCCGCGACCTGCACGCCCGCCTGGTGGACAACCTGCGCCTGGGCATGAGCGTGTTCCTCAACGGATCGGTGCGCGACGCCCAGCGCCTGCTGGAGGAGAAGGCGCGCTTTCGGGACCTGGAGCGCGCCTACGCCGGCAGCCACATTGCGCGCCTGTCGGACAACACGGTCCAGAGCATCGAGACCAGCTCCCTGCACCTGGACATGATCAGCGACCTCAAGCGGATCAACTCCCACATCTGCTCGATCGCCTACCCCATCCTCGACTCGGTGGGCGCGCTGGCCCCCAGCCGGCTCAAGGCCGTGGTCGATCGGCAGACGCCCTCGTCCACCTGAGGGGGCGGGCCGGCCCGCCCCCGCTCAGGGCAGCAAGACGGTACAGCCCGTGGTCTTGCGCGCTTCGAGGTCGCGATGGGCCTGTGCCACCTGCGCCAGCGGGTAACGCTGGTCGATCCGGATCTTCACCGTGCCGCTGGCCACGACCGAGAACAGGTCGTCGGCCATCTCCTGCGTCGACTCGCGGGTGGCGATGTGACTGAACAGGGTCTGGCGGGTGACATAGAGCGACCCCTTGTTGCCCAGGATGCCGGGCGCGAAGGGCGGCACCGGTCCCGACGCATTGCCGAAGGTCGCCATCAGTCCGAAGGGACGCAGGCACTCCAGGGACTTCTCCCAGGTGTCCTTGCCCACGGAGTCATAGACCACCTTCACGCCCTGGCCCCCGGTGATTTCCTTGACCCGTGCCGCGAAGTCCTCGCGCTGGTAATTGATCACGTGGGCTGCGCCCAGGGACCGGGCCAGTTCGCACTTCTCGTCGCTGCCTGCAGTGCCAATCAGCTGCAGACCCAGGTGCTTGGCCCACTGGGCTGCGATCAGGCCGACACCTCCGGCGATCGCGTGAAACAGCACATGGTCGCCCCGCTGCAGGCCACCCTGAGGCAGCACGCGCTTGAGGAGGTACTGCGCGGTGAGGCCCTTGAGCATCATGGCCGCGCCGGTCTCGAAGTCGATGGCATCGGGCAGCTTGCACACGCACTTGGCGGGCATCACGCGCGCCTGGGTATAAGCGCCCGGGGGATGGCTGGCGTAGGCTGCGCGGTCACCGGCCTTCAGGTGGGTCACGCCGGCCCCCACGGCCTCGACGACTCCCGCGCCTTCCATGCCCAGGCCCGTGGGCATCTGCAAGGGATAGATCCCGGTTCGCTGATAGACGTCGATGAAGTTCAGGCCGATGGCGTGGTGCCGGATGCGGATCTCGCCGGGGCCGGGATCGCCAACCTCGACGTCCACCAGTTCCATCTGCTCGGGGCCGCCATGCTGGCGTATGCGAATCGCTTGTGTCATGGTTGTCTTTTCCTGCAGGGTCTCAAAGCGCTGGATCCTGCCACGAAACCGCCGGGCCTGCTGCCCGGTCGGCTACAGTGCGCCTTCCGATGAACCAGCCCCTGACCCTGTCGACCGCCGGCCTGCTCCTGGTGCCTCCCCTGATGTGGGCCGGTAACGCGGTCGTAGGCCGCCTGGTGGCGCCCCTGGTGCCGCCCATGACCCTGAACCTGCTGCGGTGGGTGATTGCCTTCGTGCTGCTGCTGCCGCTGGCGGCGCGGGTGCTACGCCCTGGCAGCGCGTTGTGGCCGCACTGGCGCCGCTATACCCTGCTGGGGCTTCTGAGCATCGGACTCTATAACGCCATGCAGTACATGGCGCTCAAGACCTCCACGCCGGTCAACGTGACCCTGGTCGGTTCCAGCTTGCCCGTGTTCGTGCTTCTGCTGGGGGTGCTGTTCTTCGGGCAGCGGGTCGGCCTGCGGCAGGTGCTTGGGGCCCTGCTGTCGATGTCGGGCGTGTTGCTGGTCCTGGCGCATGGCGACCTCACGCGCCTGGCCGATGTCCGGTTCGTGGCCGGTGACCTGTACATGCTGGTGGCAACGGCCACCTGGGCCTGGTATAGCTGGCTCCTCACGCGCAGCGCGAACGACACGTCGGGCCTGCGATCGGACTGGGCGGCCTTCCTGATGGCGCAAATGGTGCCAGGCCTGGCCTGGGCCGGACTCTTTTCCGCCGTGGAATGGACGGTGGGCGCACCCGCTCCCATTCAATGGGGGCTGCCCCTGGCGGCCGCCCTGTTGTACATCGCGATCGGCCCGGCGATCCTGGCCTACCGCTCCTGGGGCCTGGGCGTGCAGCGCGTGGGGCCGGGCCTCACCGGGCTTTTCAGCAATCTCACGCCCCTGTTCGCGGCGCTGATGTCGGCCGCCTTCCTGGGCGAGCCGCCGCACCTGCACCATGCGGTCGCCTTCGGGCTGATCGTCGCGGGCATCCTGGTGACCACCCGCCAGGCGCGCTGACGGCGCCGCGCCGGGTTCAGCGTCCGCGACGCACCCGCAGCAATTCGTCCAGGATCATGCCGATGGCCCCGGCGGTGATCGCGGCGTCGGCGACGTTGAAGGCCGGAAAGGCCCAGCCCGCGTAGTGCAGCTGCACGAAGTCGACCACATAGCCATGCACCAGCCGGTCGACCACATTACCCACCGCGCCCCCGAGCAGGCAGGCCATGGAAAACGCGAACAGTCGCTGCTGGTGGTGCGCCCGCAGCAGCCACACGATGAAGAGGGCTGCCCCGAGACCCAGCGCCGTGAAGAACCAGCGTTGCCAGCCTGAAGCCGAGGCCAGGAAGGAGAAGGCGGCGCCCGGGTTGTGCACCCGCACCAGGTTGAAGAACGAGGTGATGTAGGTGGCATCTCCCAGCTGGTAATGCGCCAGGATCAGGGCCTTGGTGACCTGGTCAGCGACAAACAGCAGCAGGGCCAGCCCCAGCCAGGGCAGCATGCCGCGGATCGCCGGGCTGGAGCGCGCCATCAGGCGCAGGCCCGGGCTTCGCCGGCGCCGTACAGGTTGGAGGTACAGCGTCCGCAGATCGTCGGGTGGGCCGGGTCGCTGCCGACGTCATCGCGCCAGTGCCAGCAGCGCTCGCACTTGGCTGCGGCCGACGGCGTGGCCTTCACCGCCAGTGCATCGCCCGGGTGGAGCGTGATCGAGGAGGTGATGAAGATGAACTTCAGGTCCTCGCCCAGGCTGGCCAGCAGGGTGTGGGCGTCGGGCGGCGCGGTGACGTCCAGGTCGGCCTGCAGGGAGGATCCGACTTCGCCTTTCTCACGGAGGGCTTCGACTTCCTTGTTGGCCACGTCGCGAATTTCGCGGATACGGTTCCACTTGGCGATCAGCACTTCATCCGGCCCGCCGATCTCGGCATAGGTCTCGAAGAAGATGGAGTCGGAATCGCCAAACAGCTTCCAGGCCTCTTCGGCGGTGAAACTGAGGAACGGCGCCATCCAACGCAGCATCGCGTGCGTGATGTTCCACAGCGCCGTCTGCGCGCTGCGGCGCGCGTGCGACTTCGGGCCGGTGGTGTAGAGGCGGTCCTTCAGGATGTCCAGGTAGAACGCACCCAGATCTTCGGAGCAGTACACCTGCAGCTTGGCCACCACGGGGTGGAACTCGTACACCTCGTAGTGGGCCAGCACCTCGGCCTGGAACTGCGCCGCGCGGCTCATGGCGTAGCGGTCGATCTCCAGCATCTCGGACAGCGGCACGGCGTCCTTCGCCGGGTCGAAGTCACTCACGTTGGCGAGCAGGAAACGCAGGGTGTTGCGAATACGGCGGTACGCGTCCACCACGCGCGCCAGGATCTTGTCATCGCCGGCGATGTCGCCCGAGTAGTCGGACGCCGCCACCCACAGCCGGATGATCTCGGCGCCCAGCTTCTTGCTGGTTTCCTGAGGGTCGACCCCGTTGCCCAGGGACTTGGACATCTTGCGACCCTGGCTGTCCACGGTGAAGCCGTGCGTGAGCAGTCCACGGTAAGGCGCGCGTCCGTACATCGCGCAGGCGGTGAGCAGCGAGCTGTGGAACCAGCCGCGGTGCTGATCGTGACCTTCCAGGTACAGGTCGGCCTCGGGGCCGCTGTCGTGGCCGCTGCCGGCGTGCGAGCCCTTGAGGACGGTGGTGTGCGTGGTGCCCGAGTCGAACCACACCTCCAGGATGTCGGTGCTCTTGGTGTAGTGCGGCGCGTCGGCGGTGGCGCCCACCTGGGCCAGGATCTCCTCGGTCGTGGCCTTGGACCAGGCCTCGATGCCGCCGGCCTGCACGAGGTCCGCGGCGAGGTCCAGGATCTGCGGGGTCTTGGGGTGCAGGTCCCCCGAGTCCTTGTGCAGGAAGAAGGGCAGGGGCACGCCCCAGCTGCGTTGGCGCGAGATGCACCAGTCAGGCCGCCCGGCGATCATGTCGCGCAAGCGCGCCTTGCCGTTCTCGGGGTAGAACTGTGTTTCCTCGATGGCGGCCAGCGCGAGCTGTCGTAGCGTGGCGGGGGCCTTGTCCTTCGTGAACACGCCTTCGCCTTCGTCCATGCGGATGAACCACTGGGCTGCGGCGCGGTAGATCACGGGCGACTTGTGGCGCCAGCAATGCGGGTAGCTGTGGGTGATCGTCTCGGTGGCGAACAAGCGCCCGGCTTCGCGCAGGGTGTCGATGACGACCGGCGCCGCCTTCCAGATGTTCTGCCCGCCAAAGAGGGCCAGATCCGGCGTGTAGCTGCCGTTGCCCTGCACGGGGTTGAGGATGTCGTCGTAGCGCACGCCGTTGGCCACGCAGCTGTTGAAGTCCTCCACGCCGTAGGCGGGCGAGGAGTGCACGATGCCGGTGCCGTCATCGGCGGTGGCGTAATCGGCCAGGTACACCGGCGACAGGCGGCGGTAGGCGGCGTCCACGTCATGCAGGGGATGGCGGAAGTTCAGGCCACCCAGCTTCTCGCCCGGGGTGGTGGCCAGCACCTGGCCTTCAAGCCCGTAGCGTGCGAGGCACTTTTCCACCAGCGATTCGGCCACCACGATCAGCCCGCGCGGCGTGTCCACCAGCGCGTAGACGATCTCGGGGTTCAGGTTCAGGGCCTGGTTGGCGGGCAGCGTCCAGGCGGTGGTGGTCCAGATCACCGCATAGGCGGGCTTGGACAGCGCCTTCAGGCCGAACGCCGCGGCCAGTCGGGCCGGATCGGCGCTCTCGAAACCCACGTCCAGCGTCTGCGATTTCTTGTCCGCGTATTCGATCTCGAATTCGGCAAGGGACGACCCGCAGTCGAAGCACCAGTACACGGGCTTGAGGCCCCGGTACACGAAGCCGCGCTCCATCACCCGCTTGAAGGCGCGGATCTCGTCGGCCTCGTTGCGAGGGGCCATGGTCTGGTACGGGTGTTCCCAGTCACCCAGTACGCCCAGGCGCTTGAAGTCGGCCATCTGCAGGCCGATCTGCTCGGTGGCGAAGGCGCGGCTCTTGGCCTGCATCTCGTCGCGGGGCAGGTTGCGTCCGTGCTTCTTCTCGATCGCGTTTTCGATCGGCAGGCCGTGGCAGTCCCAGCCAGGGATGTAGGCGGCGTCCAGGCCCTTGAGCTGGCGCGACTTGACGATCATGTCCTTGAGAACCTTGTTGACCGCGTGTCCCATGTGGATCTGCCCGTTGGCATAGGGCGGGCCGTCATGCAGCACGAACTTCTCGCGGCCGCAGCGGGCCTCGCGCAGGCGCTTGTACAGGCCGGTGTCTTCCCAGTCGGCGACCCAGCCCGGTTCGCGTTTGGGCAGGTCGCCCCGCATCGGAAAGGGGGTGTCAGGCAGGTTCAGTGTGGCGCGGTAATCGGTCGCCGGGGCGGTGTTCTTCGGGTCGGACATGGCGTTGCGTTTCGGGGGCTTCGACAAGCTCAGCCCGAACGGTGCGGGGAGGGCGGTGGCTCGGGCGGGAAGATCCTGCATCGGTTCGCCCTGAGCCTGTCGAGGGCGGCGAACGGGGGCAGGGTCGTTAAATTCGGTCGCGCGTGGTCTGGCGGCGGGTGGACGCGAAGAAGGACCGGGCCGCGTCGCAGTCGCGGGCGATACCGGCTGTGAGGGCCTCCAGGCTCTCGTACCTCAGTTCGTCGTGCAGTTTGTGCAGGAGATCCACCCGGATGATTTTACCGTAGGCCCCCTCGCCGCCCAGGCGGGACGGCCAGTCCAGGCAATGGGTCTCCAGCAGCACCCGCCCGCCATTGACATCGTCCGGGTCCAGGGAGGGGCGGATGCCCAGGTTGGCCACGCCCTCCAGGGGCGCTGCGTCCAGCCCGTGCACGTGCACCGCGAAGATCCCGCTGGCGGCGGGTTTCCAGTGGGCAAAGCGCAGGTTCAGGGTTCGAAAGCCCTCGGGCCGCCCGGGCCCGCGCCCCAGTTCGCGGCCCAGCTTGCGCCCGTGCACCACATGGCCGCTGATGCTGTAGGGGCGCCCCAGCAGGGTGGCCGCTGCCTGCATGTCGCCGCGTGCGAGCGCCTCCCGCACCGCCGAACTGGACACGCGCAGGGTGTGCACCTCGTAGCTGTTCATGCGGGCCACGTCGAATCCGCCGGCGGCTCCTGCCGCATCGAGCATGGCGTAGTCGCCTGCCCGTTTGGCACCGAAGCGGAAGTCATCGCCGACGAGCACATAGCGTGCGCCCAGCCCGCGCACCAGCACCTGGTCGATGAAGTCCTGCGGCTGCTGGCTGGACACGCGCTGGTCGAAGGGAATCACCACGCACTGATCCACCCCGCAGGCCGCCAGCTCCGTGAGCTTGTCCCGCAAGGTGGCGATCCGCGCCGGCGCCAGCTCCGGCTTGCGCAGGACGCCCGCGAAGTAGTCCCGCGGGTGCGGCTCGAAGGTCAGCACGCACCTGGGGACGCCGCGGTGGCGCGCCTCGTTGTTCAAGAGGGCCAGCATAGCCTGGTGGCCCCGGTGCACGCCGTCGAAATTGCCGATGGTCAGGGCGCAGGCCGGTGCGATGTCCGGATGGTGGAAGCCGCGAAAAATCTGCATCGCGCGAGGAGTGTCTTTTTGAATGCGGCCGCGGCCCGGGCCGTGGCCGCCGGGGCGGTGTCAGGTCATCGAAAGAGGTTATATTGTGAGGGCTAACTTGTTCAGTGGTTCGCGTCGTTCAAGGAGGTCTCTCTTGAAGGTGTTGAAGCTGTCTGCCCAGGGCCTGCCGCAGTCCTGGATTTCGCTCGAACAGGCCGTGCTGCATTACGCGGCCGACCAGGTCCGGTGGGAGGTGGGCGCGGAGGTGGCGGTCTTTCGTGGCGGCCACAACGCCCTCACGGGCAACCAGTCGGTCATCGCCGTGAGCAGCATCATCGGCACCAAGGGCGTCCCGAACATCAACCCCTTCGACCTCAAGCCGGGCCTGACCAACAGCAAGCTGTTTGCCCGCGACCGCAACACCTGCGCCTACTGCGGTGGCCAGCACCACGAGTCCGACCTCACGCGCGAGCACATCATCCCCTTCGCCCAGAACGGCCGTGATCATTGGATGAACGTGGTGACGGCCTGCCGCGCCTGCAACCACCGCAAGAGCAGCCGCACCCCGGAGCAGGCCAACATGCCCCTGCTGTACGCACCCTACGTTCCCAGCCTGTGGGAAGACTTCATCCTGCGCAACCGGCGCATCCTGGCCGACCAGATGGAGTTCCTGATGGCGCACCTGCCCCGGACCTCGCGCCTGTACGCCTGAGGGTAAGTTGTGGGCCGCCGCAGGCCGCTCGGGGGGTGCTACGCAAACACCCCCGCCGTGTCCTTCATCCGCGCCGACACCTCGCCCAGGTGATGCAGGCTGTCGCCGAAGCTCAATTCAAGTTGGGTCAGCTTCTTGAAGTAGTGGCTGCCGATGTACTCGTCGGTCACTGCGATGCCGCCGTGCAGCTGCACCGCGTTCTGACCGACGAAGCGCATCGACACCCCCAGCTGGTACTTGGCCCGGGCCAGCGCCACGCGGCGTTCCTCGGGCGGCGCATTGAGTTTGAGGCTGGCGTAGTAGCTCATGGAGCGCCCCAGTTCCTGCTGCATCTTCATGTCCGCCATGCGATGCCGCAGGGCCTGGAAGCTGGCGATGGCCACGCCGAACTGCTTGCGCGTGTTCAGGTAGCCGGCGGTGAGCTCCATGGTCTTGTCCATCACGCCCACACCTTCGGCGCACACGGTGGCGATGCCGATGTCCACCGCATGCTCCAGAGCGGCCAGACCGTCCCGCGTGACCCGGATGGCGGGTGCGTCGGCCAGCACCACCTCGGCGGCGCGGCTGCCGTCCTGGGTGACGTAGCCACGCGTGCTGACGCCCGCGGCATGGCGCTCGACCAGCCACAGTGCCATCACGCCATCGGCCATCGCCGGCACCAGGAAGGCGCTCGCCTGGTCGCCCGCCGGCACGACGCTCTTGGTGCCGCTCAGGCGCCATGCACTGCCCGCTTGCGTGGCACGCGCCTCGCAGCGATCGAGCCGCCAGCGCGCCTGGCGCTCCTGGTGGGCCAGTACCACCAGCGCCTCGCCGCTGGCGATGCGCGGGAGCCACTGCGTCTGCACGTCCTGCGGCCCATAGCCAGCGATCACGCCGCTGGCGATGAGGGTCTGGCCCAGGGGCTCGAGCACCATGCCGCGTCCGAGTTCCTCCATCACCACCATGCCCTCGACCGGCCCCATCCCCATGCCGCCGTGGGCTTCGGGGATGTACAGGCCGGTCAAGCCCAGTTCTGAAAGTTCCCGGTAGGCTGCGGCGTCAAAGCCGCCTGCGCGCACCGCGGCGCGGCGCCGTTCGAATCCGTAGCTGCGGTCCACCCACTTGCGCACCGCGTCGCGCAGCTGCTCCTGGTCGTCGGAAAAGTCGAAGTCCATGTCAGTTCCTTGGGGCGCGTTCGGACCGGTTCACCCGAGCACCGTTTGCGCCACGATATTGCGTTGCACCTCGTTGGAGCCGCCGTAGATCGTGGTCTTGCGCATGTTGAAGTAGGTCGCCGCCAGGGGCGCCAGGCCCGTGGCGCCGCCGGGGAAGTCGCCTTGCCAGCCCGCCTCCATCGCTTCGCGGATGAAGGGCAGGGCGTAGGGGCCTGCGGCCAGCATCATCAGCTCCGAATAGCGTTGCTGGATCTCGCTGCCGCGGATCTTGAGCAGGCCCGCGATATCCAGGGAGTTCTTCCCGGACTTCTCGGCCGACAGCACCCGCAGCACCAGCATCTCCAGGGCCACGATGTCCACTTCCAGCTTCGCGATCTCGTCGCGAAAGCGGGTGTCATCCCAGACGCCCTCGGCCTTGGCGATGCGCTTGAGGCGCTCCAGCTCCCGCTTGGAGCGGTTCACGTCCGCGATATTGGTGCGCTCGTGCGAGAGCAGGTGCTTGGCGTAGGTCCAGCCCTTGTTCTCCTCGCCCACCAGGTTCTCTGCGGGCACCTCGACGTTGTCGAACCAGACCTCGTTCACCTCGTGTCCGCCATCGAGCATGATGATCGGGCGTACCTGGATCCCGGGCGACTTCATGTCGATCAACAGGAAGGAGATACCGGTCTGCGGCTTGCCCGAGGTATCGGTGCGCACGAGGCAGAAGATCCAGTCGCCGTACTGGCCCAGGGTGGTCCAGGTCTTCTGGCCGTTCACGATGTAGGAGTTCCCCTGGCGCTCGGCCCGGGTCTTGAGCGAGGCCAGGTCCGAGCCCGAGCCCGGTTCGCTGTAGCCCTGGCTCCACCACACGTCGCCCGAGGCGATCCCGGGCAGGAAGCGCTTTTGCTGCTCGGGGGTGCCGAAGGCCATGATCACCGGCGCCACCATCACCGGCCCGAACGGCACGATGCGCGGGGCGCCCGCCAGGGCGCATTCCTCCTCGAACAGGTGTTTTTGCACCGCATTCCAGCCAGGACCGCCAAACTGCTGCGGCCAGCCATAGCCGAGCCAGCCCTTGCGGCCCAGGATGCGCGCCCAGCGCTGCATGTCCTCGCGTGTCAGGTGCAGGCTGTGGTGCACCTTGTGCGCGATGTCCTGCGGCAGGTGCTCGCTGACCCATGCGCGCACGGTGTGTCGGAATGCCTGTTCTTCAGAGGTGAAAGCCAAGTCCATGGGATGTCTCCAAGCCAGGCGCGGTTGTAGCACGCACGTGCTTTTCCGCGTGTCTGTGGGGCGACAAGACGGCCGCTGGGGATAATCGGGGCTTCCATGAAGAACCTCGTGATCCTGATCTCCTCGGGCGGCTCCAACATGGCCGCCATCGCACGCGCCGCGCGCCAGGAGGATTGGGGGCGGCGGCTGGACGCGCGCATCGCCGCCGTCATCAGCAACCGGCCCGACGCGCCGGGCCTGGTCCTGGCCCGGGAGCTGGGACTGGCCACCGAGGTGGTGGATCACCAGCGCTTCGACGGCCGTGAGCCCTTCGAGGCTGAACTTGTCCGCGCCATCGACCGCCATGCGCCTGCCCTGGTGGTGCTGGCTGGCTTCATGCGCATTCTCACGCCCGGCTTCGTCGGGCGCTACGCGGGACGCCTGGTGAACATCCATCCGTCGCTGCTACCCGCCTTCCCCGGCCTGCGTACCCATGCCCGCGCCCTCGAGGCCGGCTGCCGCTTCGCCGGCGCCACTGTGCACCGGGTCACGGCGGACCTTGACCACGGGCCCATCCTGGACCAGGCCGCGGTGCCGGTGTTGCCCGATGACACGCCCGAGTCGCTCGCTGCGCGCGTGCTGACCCAGGAGCATCTCCTGTATCCCCGGGCCATCGCCCGCCTGCTGCGTTCCTAGCAGCCCCCCAGGTAGCCACCATGCATCCCAAAGCCCTGCTCGAGGCCTGCGCCGAACTCGTCGGTCTGGCCTTGAAACTCGAACACCCGGCCGATGCCGTGGTCTCGCGCTATTTCCGCGAGCACCGCGGCCTCGGCCCGCGCGAGCGCGCCACGCTGGCCGAGACCGTCTACGCGGTCCTGCGGCGCAAGCTGCAGTTCGACCACTTCGCGCCCTCGGGCAGTGGCCCTCGCGAGCGGCGCATGGCCATCCTCGGCTTCGCCGGCCCGCGCGACTTCCTCAAGAGTGCACTCTCCGACACGGAAAAGGCCTGGCTCGATCAATGCGACGCGGTGCCCGCCAGCGACCTCCTCGAACGCCATCGCCACAACCTGCCCGAATGGATGGTGCCACCCCTGAAAGAACAGGTGGGAGACGGCTTCTGGCCCCTGGCCGAAAGCCTGTTGCGCCCGGCCCCCCTGGATCTGCGCGTGAATGCGTTGGTGGCCAAGCGCGAGGACGTGGCCAAGGAACTGGCGCGCGCCGGCATCGAGACCCAACCCACGCCCTATTCACCCTGGGGGCTGCGCCTCACGGGCAAACCCGCGCTCACCAAGCTGGAGGCCTTCACGCGCGGCGCGATCGAGGTGCAGGACGAGGGCTCGCAACTTCTGGCGGCGATGCTCGATGCCCGCCGTGGCGAGATGGTGGTGGATTTCTGCGCGGGTGCCGGGGGCAAGACCCTGGCGATTGGCGCCTCCATGCGCAGCACCGGGCGCCTGTATGCCTTCGACACCTCGGCCCACCGCCTGGACGCCCTCAAGCCGCGGCTCGCCCGCAGCGGCCTGTCCAACGTGCATCCTGCCGCCATCGCCCACGAGCGCGATGACCGCATCAAGCGCCTGGCCGGCAAGATCGACCGGGTGCTGGTCGATGCGCCCTGTTCGGGCCTGGGCACCCTGCGCCGCAATCCCGACCTGAAATGGCGCCAGAGCCCTCAGGGCGTGCAGGAGATGGCGGCCAAGCAGCTGGCCATCCTGCGCAGCGCCGCCCGCCTGCTCAAGCCCGGAGGCCGCCTGGTCTACGCCACCTGCAGCCTGCTGCGCGAGGAGAACGAAGCCGTGGCCCTGGCCTTTGGCGAGCAGGAATCGGCCTTCCAGGTGCTGCCCGCCATCGAGGCCCTGGCCCCCCTGAAGCTGGCCGATCCCGGGGCTCTGTGCAGCGGCGACTACCTGCGTCTGTGGCCGCACCGGCATGCCACGGACGGTTTTTTTGCAGCGTCCTGGGTGCGCAGGTAAACGAATTGTTTTGAGGCGCGTCAAAAAGACCTCATATTCCGAGGGGCTTGGGAACCCTCTGCCTTAAAATCACTCCATTCCACTTTGGACTGATTGACACCCTATGCTGCTCCCTGATTGGGCCGTTCTGAACGCGGCGATCGACCTCCTGGCCCATGGCTTGTGGCGCCTGTCCTGGTGGCAGGTCCTGATCTTCACCCTGGTGGTCACCCACATCACCATCGCCTCGGTCACCCTCTTCCTGCACCGCACGCAGGCCCACCGCGCGATGGACCTGGGCCCGATCCCCTCGCACTTCTTCCGCTTCTGGCTGTGGCTCACCACCGGCATGGTTACCAAGCAATGGGTCGCCATTCACCGCAAGCACCACGCCAAGTGCGAGACGTCCGACGATCCCCACAGCCCCCAGACCCGCGGCATCGAGACCGTGTTCTGGCAAGGTGCCGAACTCTACCGGGCCGAGGCCAAGAACCAGGAGACCCTGTCCAAGTACGGCCACGGCACGCCCGATGACTGGATCGAGCGCAACCTCTACTCCCGTTTCAGCTGGCAGGGCGTGGCCCTGATGCTGATCATCGACATCGCCCTGTTCGGCGCCTTGGGCGCGACCGTCTGGGCCGTGCAGATGCTCTGGATCCCGGTCTCCGCCGCCGGCATCATCAATGGCATCGGCCACTACTGGGGCTATCGCAACTTCGAGGCCCCCGACGCCAGCACCAACATCTCGCCCTGGGGCCTGATCATCGGCGGCGAGGAATTGCACAACAACCACCACACCTACCCCACCTCCGCCAAGTTCTCGGTCAAGCGCTACGAGTTCGACATCGGCTGGGCCTACATCCGCGCGATGCAGGCCGTTGGCTGGGCCAAGGTCAAGAAGGTGCCGCCCAAGCTGCAACTGGGTGACATCCGTCCCGTGGCCGACGAGAAGACGCTGGAGGCGGTCATCGCCAACCGCTACGAAGTCATGGCCCGCTATGCCCGTGAGATGCGCCGCGCCTGCAGCGACGAGATCTCCGTGCTCAAGGCCCGGGGCCAGGACCTGTCCATCCTGAAGTCCGCGCGCCGCTGGCTGCATCGCGACGACGACCGCGTGCCGGCCGATGCCCGCAGCCAGGTCGACCAGGCCCGCGCCGCTTCCCCGGCCCTGGACAAGATGCTGACCATGCGTGAAGAGTTGCGACAGATGTGGCTCAACACCTCGGTCTCTCGTGAGCAATTGGCCCACGACCTGCAGGCCTGGTGCAAGCGCGCCGAGGACAGCGGGATCGCGCGCCTGCAGGCCTTCTCACAAGGCCTGCGCGCGGCCCACGCCTGAGGCGCGGGTTGCTCTGTCCGCGGAGCGGGCCCCGCCCGCGGCGTGGCGGCTGAAGTCCGGGACCCGCCCCCGGAAATTCCCAAGCCAGCCGTGCCAATGAAAAAGCCCCGCGATGCGGGGCTTTTTCATGGGAGACGCTCACTGAATCACTTCAGCTTGATTTCCTTGTACTCGACGTGCTTGCGCGCCTTCGGGTCGAACTTCATGATCGACATTTTCTCGGGCATCGTCTTCTTGTTCTTGCTGGTGGTGTAGAAGTGGCCGGTGCCCGCAGTGGACTCCAGCTTGATCTTTTCGCGTCCGCCTTTGCTCGCCATGATGCTGCTCCTTGATTAGGCTTGGCCGCGGG
>JACCEB012096608.1_pt1 | contig 15354 bp, 15 predicted proteins | sample 7454761 | NCBI WGS metagenome assembly JACCEB01 (sample SAMN15323454, study PRJNA562643) | freshwater metagenome | isolation source: river surface water | place: USA:Blue River Watershed | collected 2017-08-18 | reverse complement strand
GGAGCAACCATACTAAATTCAGGTTGAGTCATTTGAGGAGCAACCATACTAAATTCAGGTTGAGTCATTTGAGGAGCAACCATACTAAATTCAGGTTGAGTCATTTGAGGAGCAACCATATTACTTTCAGTTTGAGGAGCAAACATACTAAATTCAGGTTTAAGAGTAACCATATTACTTTCAGTTTGAGGAGCAAACATACTAAATTCAGGTTTAAGAGTAACCATGTTACTTTCAGTTTGAGGAGCAAACATATTAAATTCTTGTTGAGAAAATTGGGGGGTAATAATATTATTTTCAGTTTGAGGGGCAAACATACTGAATTCTGGTTTAATAGTAACCATATTATTTTCAGTTTGAGGAGCAAACATGCTGAATTCTGGTTTAAGAGTAACCATATTACTTTCAGATTGAATAGAATTTAAATTACTATCTTGATCTTTTAAAATATTATAGTATTCATTTCTAAAATAATCATCGCCATTTTGATTATTATTATAATAATTAAATAAATATTGTTGTGTTGTAGTATTTTTTTGGTCTTTTTGTTCTATAATTCTTCCATCAGCTGTATAATGCATAATATATATAAAACTATAAATTAATTTTAAATATATTAAATAAAATATATTTAAAAAAATTGTATTTAATATATTTTATATACTTTTTATTTTAATATATGGATAACGAGTTAGACATAATTTATAATAATAAAACTGAAAAAATTATTAAATTTTATTCAGAATCAATAAATAGATTTAATGAAAGAATTAAATTTATAAAAACATTAGAAAAAGAAAATATTATATGGAAAGATGCACACAAATATTCTAAAATATGGTATAATATTACTTATAATAAATCAAAATATAATCAAGAGTTATATATTAAAATTATGAAATTTGTTAAAATGATGAAAAATTAGATAAATTTGTATCATATTGATTTATTTTTGTATTATCAGATGAAATACAAACAGGTGGTCTAGGCATTGGTACTTGCCATTTACCAGATAATAAATTATCAAATGTTTGTGAAGTTTTAGCAAATTTATCACCACCTGATATAGAAATTTGTCGACTTAATATTTTTTTATTTTCTAAATAATTTATAATTGTGTTAATATCAACTTGATTATTTTTTATTTTATATTTTATATTTTTTATTTCATTAACACTTAATATTTCATTATTTAATAATTCTTCACACAATAAATCAATATATTTTATTATTGAATTATTTAGGTCTTTTTTAATTACATCTATTCTTTTATTACATTCTATTTCAGGTAATCCATCATTTTCATTTAACTCTAAAGTTTTAAGTTCTACTTCATTTTTTATTTTATTTATATTTTCTGATAATTCTTCTGATTCATTATATTTAATTGGTTTTTCTAATGATTGTTGATTTATTTCAGGTATTATTTGATTTATAGGTTGTTGTGATTGATAAACTATTGGTTGTGGTTGAGTTTGATTTATTTCTTGTGATTGATAAACTACTGGTTGTGGTTGAGATTGATAAACTACTGGTTGTGGTTGTGATTGATAAACTACTGGTTGTGGTTGTGATTGATAAACTATTGGTTGTGGTTGTGATTGTGATTGTGATTGATAAACTATTGGTTGTGGTTGTGATTGATTTATTTCTTGTGATTGATAAACTACTGGTTGTGGTTGTGATTGATAAACTATTGGTTGTGATTGATTTATTTCTTGTGATTGATAAATTACTGGTTGTTGTGATTGATAAATTACTGGTTGTTGTGATTGATAAATTACTGGTTGTTGTGATTGATACATCATTGGTGGTTGTGATTGATAAACTACTGGTGGTTGTGATTGATACATCATTGGTGGTTGTGATTGATAAACTACTGGTTGTGATTGATTTATTTCTTGTGATTGATTTATTTCTTGTAATTGATTATTTTCTTGTGATTGATACATAATAGGTTGTGGTTGTGATTGATAAACTACTGGTTGTGATTGATACATAACAGGTGCTTGTGATTGATAAACTACTGGTTGTGATTGATACATAACAGGTGCTTGTGATTGATAAATAATTGGTTGTGAATAATTAAATATTGGTTCTTGAGAAGTATTTTTAACTGGTAAACTATAATATGAATTTGAATCAGAAGGTTCTTGTGAATTATATGTAGTTTGTTCTAAAGATCTATTTAATGCTGTAAAAGTATTACTCATATTATTTTAATTTAGAATTTTTATTTTTTTTCTATTAAACATAATTATTAGAATTATTATTAGAATAATTAAAAATAAATTTAAACAATATAAATACATTAAAATATTTAAATAAGGGTATAATTTACTACTATATTTTATAAATAATGGATTTAATAGTTCATCTTCTATTTTTATTTGATTTTCTTCTTTTTTTATTTCAAAAATTATTTTTTCAATAAAATCTTTAATCATTTTTTCAATCATTAAAATTTAATATTAATATATTAATATTAAATATTATTTTATTTAATTATAAACTAATAATTAATACTATTTAATAAACTATGAAAAACCCCCTATTTTTATATAAAAATAGGGTAATAATATGTACTTTTTAGTAAAAATAATAGTATAAAAATATAAAAATTGATATTTAATTATATAAAGCTTTCTTCCTTATAATAATAAGTATGTCAACAGAACCAAAGTTTTATAGTGAGGATGTTAAATCAATTAAATCAGTTGATTTTAAAATATTTACAAATAAAGAAGTTAAATCATATTCAGCTGTTTCAAATGATCCATTTGGTATAAATTTAGCTGAATCATACGAAAATTATGAACCAAAAAAAGGAGGCTTAGTCGACTTACGTTTGGGTAGTTGTGATATATATTTATTATGTACTACATGTGGTTTAAATTCATTAGAATGTGTGGGCCATATGGGTCATACTGAATTAGCACAACCATTATTTCATTATGGATTTTTAATGCATTTAAAATCAATACTTCAATGTATATGTATTCAATGTTCTAAATTATTAGTTGATAAAACAGACTCATTATTTAAGAAATCATTAAATAAAAAATCAGAAGCAAGATTTAAAGAAATTAAAAATTTAACAAAAAATGTTAATTATTGTTATAATTGCGGTACACCCGTTGGTAAAATTAAAAAAGAAGAAAAAGAAAGTACAGCATCATTAAAATTACTTTTAGAAAGAGAAGTTGAAACTCAAATTGTAGATGAAAAAACTGGTGATACATCAGAAGGAACTAAAAAAATAATTAGAGTATTATCACCAAGAGATTGTTATAATATTTTAAGAAATCTTTCTGATAATGAATGTTTTTTACTTGGATTTAATCCAAAAGAAGCAAGACCAGAAGATTTAGTTTTAACAAGATTTCCTATTCCACCAGTAAATATAAGACCAACAAATAAAATTGATTTTATGCAATCTTCTACAATGGAAGATTCATTAACATTAAAAATTGCTGATATTATAAATTGGAATAAACGTGTAAGAACACAAATGGATAAAGATGTTGTATCAAATGAATTATCAACATATAATCAAGATAGTATAAATCTTTTACAATTAAATGTTGTACAATATTATGATAATGAATCTATTCCATTACCACGTTCTGAATTTAAAACAGGTAATAGACCAACCAAATCAATTTCTGATAGAATTAAAGGAAAACAAGGTCGTATTAGAAGTAACTTAATGGGTAAACGTGTAGATTTTTCAGCACGTTCAGTTATTACTTCTGATCCATATATTGATATTGATGAAGTTGGTGTTCCTAAAAAAATAGCAATGGAATTAACAGTACCTGAAGAAGTAACACCTTTTAATATTAAGTACTTAACTGACTTGGTTAAAAAAGGTCGTGATGAATATCCTGGTGCAAACATTGTATTTAAACCAGTTTATAAAGATGGTAAATTAGATTTTCAAAAAATAGATTTAAAATATAGAAAGAAAACAATTAAATTAAATATAGGAGATATTGTTGAACGTCATTCAATTGACGGCGACTGGGTCCTATTTAACAGACAACCTACATTACATAAACCTTCTATGATGGCACATAAAATGCACGTTCTCAATCGAGATGATGCTAATACCTTCAGAGTTAATGTTTCTGTATGCGGTCCCTACAATGCTGACTTCGATAAAAGAAAAAATGCACTTTTCGTGATGTAATATCATCATATGTGTAAAATAATCACTGTCGAAAACAGGAGGCGTGAAAAGCGTGTTACCTCCTAGTTCTTTAAAGTAATTTAAAGGGCGAAACACCTTGATGCGGGAAACCCGTAAAGCATATTCTACCAAGTTTAATTAGAAATAATTAAATGGCTTCGGATAATACTCGAAGGTACGGTAATAATGAATATGATGTTTTAAATTTCTAAATAAAATTGATTATTATTTAATTTGATATTGTAAATTAATATTTATGGAAGAAACTATAAATACAGGAGTAATTTATGTAATTACAAATTTAGTAAATAATAAAAAATATGTGGGAAAAGCTAATTCATTTGTTAAACATGTTAGAAATCCAAATTACAAACATGGAACAGAAGGTAGATTTAAAAGGCACTTATCTAATGCAAAACAAGGTAATAATGAAATACCTTTATTATATGATGAAATTCGAAATTATGGTTCAAATAATTTTAGAGTTGATACTTTAGAAATATGTTTGAAAGATGATTTGAAAAATAGAGAACATTATCATATATTAAATTTGCAAACTTACAAAGAAAATATTGGATATAATTTTTTAGTAGGAGATAATAAACCTGAAGATGAAACCAGAAAAAAAGAATATGAATTAAAAAAAGTAGAATCAAATAAAATAAGAGCACTAGATGGTAAACTAAGACAATCTGATGAAACATTAGATTTACCTCCAAATATCTACAAAAGAAAAACTGGATATTTTGTTCAAATTAAAATAAATTCTATTTTATACAATAAAGCTTTTTTGAGTGCTAAAGATAAAGATGAAGAAAAACTCAAAAAAGCAAAAGATTGGTTAGCTTTAACAAAACAAACATATGAAAATATAGAAATTTAAATAAATTGGCAATCCGCAGTGTTAGTTCCTAATATCGTTATGATAAGATAATGGAGCGCATTCAGAGACTGAACGGGTGTTGGTCATAAATGAAGAACTAATCATTCTGATATGGCTTAAGATACAGTCCACCCCTATATGAAAGTGTAGGGATATCTCGTTGGGTGATGAGATGAATATACATCTTGCACAATCTGTGCAAACAAGAAATGAATTAAAACATATAGCAAACGTAAAATTACAAATTATTGGTGCAAAAGATTCAAGTCCAATTATTGGTTGTGTCCAAGATGCATTATCAGGTGCATATTTATTAACACAACCAGAAGTTAAAATTAAAGGCTCTGATGTAGCAAGTTTTTTATGTAATACAAGTTCAGAAACTAAACATCAAATTGATATGAATAAAATATATACTGGTCATGAAATCTTTTCACATATTATTCCTAAAGGTATTAATATATTTCAAAAAGATTTTGAAATCAGTGATGGTATTTTAAAAACTGGTGTACTTAATAAATCTACATTATCAAAAGTTAAAAACTCTATTATTCATTTTATTTGGGATAAATATGGACCAGAAAAAACAAGAAGATTTATTGATGATAGTCAAAAATTAGTATTATCATTTTTATCTCATAGAGGTTTTACATTTGGTTTTGGTGATTGTATGCTTAATAAAGATGTTAAACAACAATTAAAACAAATGATTACAAATAAATTATTAGAATATAAAATAGATTTAACACAATATGAAAATGATACTGACCAAATTGATATTAAATATATTGAAAACATTCTAAATTCTGGATTATCTTCATTTGGTATTGATAGTAGTCAAATTCTAATGAAAAATTTAAATACCAGTAATAATTTATTTGTTACTGTTAAATCTGGTTCAAAAGGTAATGAAACAAATTTACAACAAATTTTAGGCGTTAGAGGTCAAATTAACGTTGAAGGTGTTAGAATTAAAAAGAAAGTAGAAAATAGAAGTTTACCTATTTATCATAGAGATGATGATACACCTGAAGCAAGAGGGTTTGTTGTTAAATCATATTTTGAAGGATTACACGATTATGAATATTTCTATGATGCTATGGCTGGTCGTGAAGGTTTAATTGATACTGCCATTAAAACTGCAAAAACTGGATATGTTTCTCGTCAGCTTATTAAAGGCTTAGAAGATTTATCCATTAAATATGATAATACTAATAGAAATTCTAGAAATGTAATTATTCAGTATGTATATGGTAGTAATGGTATTGACCAATCAAGACAAACATCATTAACTATTAATATGTTAAGTATGAATAATGCTAAAATAGATGAAGTATTTGGTTTTAATGACAAAGAAATTTCTAAATTAGAAAAAGCATTAAAAATTAAAGATTTAGAAAAATTTAATACTTATTATACAAATAAAATTAAAAAATATCGTGATGAATTAAGAGTAATACAATATAAAGCAAATAATAATTATAAAACTTTAGAAGAAAAATACTTTTTACCTGTAAATCTTTTAAGAATAGTACAAGATTATACACATAAAAAAGAACATATTGAATTAACTCCTAAAATGATTGATGATAGTATTGAAGACTTATTAAATAGTTATGATACTAAATTATTACCATATGTTACATCTTCAGATACATATTTAATGAATGATGATAGAGCATTAAAATATTTATTAGAAATAGCTATTCATAATTATTTATGTCCTAAAAAATGTATTTTTGAATATGGATTATCAAAAACTGATTTTGATAATATTATTAAAGATATTAAACAAAATTTTATTAAAGCATTAGTTATTCCTGGTGAAATGGTTGGGATTGTTGCTGCACAATCAATTGGTGAACCCACTTCACAATTAACACTCAATACTAAACATTCAGCAGGTAAAGCAAAAAATACAACTGTTAATACTGGTGTATCAAGAATTGAAGAATTACTACATTTTAGTAAAGATATTAAAACCCCTGTTATGACAGTTTATTTTGATGAAGCAATTTGTGGAGATAAAAGTAAAGTTAATAAAATTAGTTCATATTTCAAATATTTAACTATAAAAGAATTAATTGATTCTGCTGAAATATATTATGATATGAATTTAAATGATGAATTCTCTAAAATAATAAAAGATGATAATGTTTCTAATCCATTTTTTATTAATAATCAAAAAGTAGAAATATCATCATTACCATTATTATTTAGACTTAAATTAAATATGGAAAAACTCCATGATAAAGAAACTACATTATTAGATATTAAAACAAAATTTATTAGTTATTGGCATAAAAACTTTTCTAATCTTAAAAATAGAAATAAGATGGAAAAAGAAATTTTTACTAAAATATCTCGTTGTGCTATTTTATCTAATAATGATAAAGTTAATCAAATTATTCATATCAGATTTAATATGTCTTCATTCAATTATAATATGTTAACTGAATTTTTAAAAATTGTATTAGAAGAAATTACATTAAAAGGTATTGATAACATTAAAAATATTGATATGACAAATGAATTAAAATTAACTTTTGATCCTAAAACAGGAGATAAAATTGAAAATAAAGAATGGGTTGTATCAACCAATGGTATTAATTATGAAAAACTTAAATATATTAAAGGTATTGATATGAAAAGAAGCTCATGTAATGATATTAATACTATTTATAGATTATATGGTATTGAAGCTGCAAGACAAATATTATTAAATGAATTCCTTCTTGCATATCAATCATCAACTATTAATCAAAATCATTTATATGTATTAATTGACATGATGACTCATTTAGGGTTTATTATTTCAATTGATAGACATGGTTTAAATAAAGTTGAATCAGACCCTTTTACTAGAGCATCATTTGAAAAAACTATGGACCATTTTGTTAATGCTGCCATTTTCAATGAACATGATACAGCAAATTCTGTTTCATCTAGAATATTATTAGGTAAAGTAATTCCTGGTGGAACTGGTGCTTTTGAATTATTATTAGATACAGAAAAATTAGAAAATTCAGAATATACTAAAAATGAATCAGGTGGTAGAATTACATATGGTTCATTATTAGAAGAAGAGTCATTATTTAAAGATATTATTAAATTTGGTATTGTAAAGAATGATTTCTTTTTACCTGTAAATTAAATGTTTAACTTATTTATTTTATAATTTTTAAACTAATATTTTTTTATTAATTTAATAATATTATATTATTTCTAATCAGAAGTAATATAATACCCAAACTTATATGAACTATTGTACAATTGAAGATGCATGGAAATCTTCTGACCATTTAACAGAACAATTTTCATTTTATAAAAAAAAAACTATAGAAAATTTTGAAATTCAAGAAGAAAAAGTTCAGAAAAATATGAATAATACAAATATGAATAATATGAATATGAATATGAATAATATAAATACAAATATGAATATGAGTAATATGAATACAAATATGAATATGAGTAATATGAATACAAATATGAATATGAGTAATATGAATACAAATATGAATACAAATACAAGTATGAATACAAGTATGAATACAAATATGAATACAAATACAAATACAAATATGAATAATAATTTAAGTAATAACAATGATTATTTAGATAGTGTTTTTATTTGTAATGATTTTTGGGACCATTTAAATAAATGTTCATCATGTAGAAATAAAATGCGTCAACGTTTTTCATCAAATGTTATGGAGAAATTTGAAAATGTTGTAATTGATAATAAAGATACAATATTAATTTTTTTAATTTGTTTATTTGCATTAATTTTCTGTAATCTTTTAGTTTCTATAATTAATAAATAAATTAAATATATATTTATTTTATTTAATTAATTTTATTTTTTAAATTTAAATATTTTTGTTTATATTTTAAATATTTATTACGAATACGAGTAGCTTCTACCATATTATTATTATTAAATTTACCATTTACAACTTCTGCATTTACAACTTGTACATTTTTGGGGTCATCTACAACTTCTGCTGTAGTATGAACTATATATTCACAATTACTTAACTCTGAAAAAAATTCAGCAATTGATAATTTAATACTACCATTTCCATGGTAATTTTTATAATTATTATATACACTATCAACTAATGCTTTTGAATTATGAATATCTAATAATTGTGCTTCTAAATTTCTTAGTTCATTATTTAATCTATCTTTTGTAGTTTGTTTAAATGTAAACATAGAGTTTAATTCTTCATTAGTTTTATTTATTTTATCATTTATTATAATAATATTACGATCACTAAATGTATAATATGAATTATATTGTTGTTTAATTTTTTTTAATTGTACAGCTGTATTATTATCAATACTATTAAAAAAATCACACATATTTTTTTTTTGAGCTTCTCTTTGAGCAGCCATTTGTTCACCCCATCGTGAGTATTCATAATAAGAACCCATTATATTATATAAATTACAATATAAAATAATTATAATAAAAATAATTAATTATTTTCTAACTAAAATATAATGAATAATAATTTTTATATTTTAGTTTCATGTGTTTTTATTTATTTATATTTAAATAGAGATATTAATATACCTGATTTTTTAATAGATAATTATAATAATAGATATATTCAAATGATGTTTTTACTTGCTTTATTACTTTTTGGCAATCAAAATATTCCTTTAAGTATGTTTTTATCATTAAATTGGATTTTATTAGGTTATAAAATTCAAAAAAGTCAATTACTTAAAAATATTTAAAAAAATAAATTAATTTAATGCGTTGATATAAAAGAAAGAATATTAATAAATATAATATGAGTTCTGAAACATCTTCCGAAATGAAAGTAAGTTATCATGATAATAATGGTAAAAGAATTGGACAAAGTACTGAAGTAAAACGTCAAACAACAGATACTGATTTTTATTTTAATATGGTTGCAAATCAAGAAAAAATTATACCTGAAGATGAAGCGTCTTCAGAATCATCTGAATTAGTAGCATCTTCAAATAGTTCTAAATCATCTAAATCATCTAAATCATCTAGTTCATCATCTAAAAAAAGTTCTTCTTCAAATGTTCAAAGAATTGATTTATCTGAAAAAAATAAACAACCATCATACATGAAAGTCCCTTCACATATTCCTATTAATCATAATATGAATTCAAATAGTTATGGAAATAATAATATGAATTATAATAATCAAAATAGTTTTAATAATCAAAATAGTTTTAATAATCAAAATAGTTTTAGTAATCAAAATAGTTTTAGTAATCCAGTTAGAGCAGAAATGCCTTCAGTATTACCTAATCTTGAACCAGTAGTTAATACACAAGTTTTAAATCCACAAGAAATTAGAATGAAAAAAATAGAATTATTAAGAAGATTATGTGAGATTAAAGCAAAAGGATTTCAACTAACAAAAGAATATGATTTTTCATCTTCAATTGAAGAAATGGAATATGAATATGCTTTATTAAAATCATTTGCTGATAAACGTAATGGTATTAAATTATATAAAAGCTTTTTATTAAATGGTGTTTCATTATTAGAATTTATGAATGATAAATATGATCCATTTGATTTTAAATTAAATGGTTGGTCTGAACATATGAGTGTTGAAGTTGATTCTTATGATGATGTATTAGAAGAATTATATGAAAAATATAAAACTTCAGGAGGTACATGGCCCCCTGAAGTTAAATTAGCAATGTTATTAATTGGTTCAGGTGCTGGATATCACTTTACTAAAACACAATTAGGTAGTATTCCAGGTGGTGTTAATCCAGGTGCATTTTTAGGAAAAATGATGTCAGGTCCAGGTAAAAAAACTAGTCAATTTATGAGCCCTCAAGAAATTAATATTGAAAATCAAAAAAAAGCATTAAAAGAAAAAGAATTACAAATGAAACAACAACAAAAAGATAAAATGAAACAACAAATGAATACTGAAACTGAACAAATGTCTAATATGAATTTTAATAATATGCAAATGCCTAATATGAACATGAATAATATGCAAATGCCTAATATGAACATGAATAATATGCAAATGCCTAATATGAACAATATGCAAATGCCTAATATACATATGTCAAATTCTAGAGATGTACCAGAAATAAGAGCTCCTGAAAATGTTCAAGAAATTTTAGCAAGAATTAAAAACATTCAACAACAAAATAATATTAATAGTGTAAATACAACAGAAACACAAGAAGAAGTTTCTTCTAATAATGATAGATTATTATCAGACACAACAATTACTACATCCGATAATAAAAAAAGAGGTAGAAAACCTGTAAATAAAAAACCCATTATTTCAGTATCAACATAATATGTTTCTTTAAGTTAAAATTAAATAAGTTTAAAGATATAAATTTATTTAATTTAATTACAAATGTCAGACCAACAACCAATTAAAGTATTAAAAAAAAGAGGTAGAAAACCTAAAAATAAAATTATAGAACAACCAATTGTTAAAACTGATGAAAATGTTAATTCAGAAAATGAAATTATTATTGCTTATTTACCTATTAATTTAAATGAACCAACTAATAGTAATAATGCTAATAATGATAATGATAATTTTGATAATGATATTTTTATTAAATCTGAATCATTTTTTACTGAATCAAAAAATACAGAAGATAAAATTAAACAAAAAATGAATTTATTAAATTTATCTTCTGAATCTGATGTTAAAACTAGTGTTATTCAAAATTTTAATAAAATAAATATTAATTATATGAAATTTAATGAAAATACTAAATGTTGGTGGTGTAAACATTGTTTCAACACACCAAATTTATCATTACCTGAATATTTACATTTAGATACATTTTATTGTACTGGTAATTTTTGTTCATGGGAATGTGTAAAAGCATATAATATTGATTTAAATGATAACTTTGTATGGAAAAGAGAATCATTAATTGATTTAATGTATCAAAATACATATGGTGTTTTTAAAAATATTAATCCTGCGCCATCTTGGTTAATATTAGAAGATTTTGGTGGTTATTTATCTATTGATGCGTTTAGAGAAAATTTTGAAGCAGTTACAACTGAATATTTAGTCCTACATCCACCATTAATTTCAAGACAAATGCAAATTGAAGAATCATATAAAAAAAATAATAATTCTAATGTTGTTATTAATAAATTAGATAAATTATTATTAGAAACAAATACATTAACACTTAGAAGAAATAAACCTGTTGAAACTTCACAAATAAATTTAGAAAAATCAATGGGTTTAAAAAGAAAAAATTCATAAATAAAACAAATTAACTAATTATTTAATAAAACAAATTAACTAATTATTTAATAAAACAAATTAACAAATTTTTTTACCAGAATATTCTACTTTAATAAACAATTTATATTCTTTTGATATAATATTTAATTTAGCTATTAAATCTTCATGATTTTCAATTGATGAATTATTTGATGATGATTCAATAATGTAAAATGGTGCTGTATCGTATTTAATTTTATATTCCCAATCATTATTTTCATCAGTTAATTTTTGAAACATTTCTTGTGTTTTTGATATTCCACTCATTGAAATAATTCCAATTTTTGATGTAATTTTATATGCTTTTTTTACAATATTACTATGTGTAGAAATAATAATATCATCATGATTTTCATATTTACTTTTTACTAATTCTTCATAATAATCTAAATTATTATTAAAGTATTCATATAAGTTTTCATCAGATTCTTCAATTCTTTTCTTATCAATTTCATGAATAATATTAATCCAAAACATATTAAAATCAATATTATTATTAATACAAATTTTATTTATTAATGATACTAAACTTTTATTATCATTATAAAATTTAAACTCTACTTCTTCTTCTCCTTCTTTAATCTTTTGATTATATGCAATACTTACTTGAATCCATTCAGACTCTGCATTTACTTCTTCTACTCTTGCTAATATTGGTTTATTCATAGGTACTAGTTTATTCCATGAATGAACCTTCTTTTTTTTTGTTGCATCATTATATGACATTATTACAGTCATATCACCATACTCAACTAATTTACCTTCAAAATGCGACTCGTTTCTATTTATAAAAACTACTGCCACTGAATCGTTAATTTTAGGATATTTTGAACTATATATTCTAAAATCAATATTATTACTATTAATATTACTATTCTCCATAATATAAATGATTTATAATGTAAATATAATAATTTCAGTTTTTTTACTAAAAATTAAACTAAAAGTTTTTTGTATAATAATAAGCTCCTTGTAAAAATGCATCTGCTAAATCATCTTTCTTTTTAAATGTATTAAATTTATTTATCCAATCTGGTAAATGTGCTAATAATTCTCGAGTATATTTTACACCTAATGCTTTTGTTAATTTATATGCTTTTGACTCATCTGTACCTTTTAATGCTACTAATTGTTTAGATTCTCCATCTGTTACTATTTTTAATTTATTAGAAGGAGACATAAATTTAACAACATTTATAACACTATCATGTTTTTTATCAATAATACCACGAATTAAAAAATATGTATATATTGTATTACTAATTGATTTCATTACTGGATTTTTCATTGATGGTTGATTTTCAATAACAACTACATTTGCAGATAGTAATATTTTTTTATCATCAAGTTTTTGAATTAATTTTAATCTTACATCATCAAAATCTAATTTTTTAACAGACTTTTGTTTATATTCAGTTAATTTATTTTGGCTTTCATATTTTTTATAACATTGTTTTGCATGTGTAACACAATACATTTCTTTTAAATCAGTATATGTAGATTTACGTCCACATATTTCACCATTATGTTCAAAAGTGCATTTACTTTTTTCTGGTAATTCAATATATAACTCTTCAAACTTTTTATTTGGTTCTAATTTTTTACAATGTGTTTTACAATAATACTGATCTAAATGTATAAATGATGGTTTAGCTCCACATTGACATTTAATAACATCTCTTTCACTTATATCAATTATATCCCAGTCTAATATTTTCCAATTATTATTTTCTTTAGTAAAAAGACAATAAGCCAAATTTACAATGCCAACATCAAATGACAACACAATATTACTCATTAAAATACTATATTAATTAAACCTTTATCTATAATAATTAATATATAATAATTAAAAAATTTGAAATAAAAATATATTTATTCTATTTTTATATATTATATGTCAAATAAATCTGGATATTTAGAACTTATTATTGGACCAATGTTTTCTGGTAAATCAACTGAACTTATTAAAAACGTTAGACTTAATAGAATTATTAATAAAAAAGTACTTGTATTAAAACCAGTTATTGATACACGTTATGATTCTAATAGAATTGTTTCACATTCTAATGATAAAGAAGATTGTTTTGTTACAGATGATTTATTAAAAATCACAGATGATGTAATTAATCAACATGATGTTATTATTATTGATGAAGGACAATTCTTTTTAAATTTAAAAGTATCTGTATTAAATTGGGTTGAAAAATTAAATAAACATGTTATTATAGGTGGATTAGATGGTGATTTTGAAAGAAAACCAATGGGTGAAATTTTAGATTTAATTTCTTATTCAGATACTTATACAAAACATAATGCATTATGTAAAATATGTTTAGATGGGACATCTGCATGTTTTTCAAAAAGAATTTGTAGTAATTCATCACAAGTATTAATTGGTTCTGATGATTTATATATTCCGGTATGTAGATATCATTACTTAAATTAATTTATTTCTGATAATTTTATATATTTTGTTCTACATGCATCTGAACAAAATATTTTATCATTAAAACAATAAATATCATTATTTTTCATAATCATACGTTTACATTTATCACATCGATATTCTAAATTAATTATTAATGGTTTACTTACTTTTATTTTATAATTATTATGAGAATATAAATTAGTTGGACATGATAAACTATTACGATAATAATTTAGTTTTTTATCATATTCTTGTTTTTTATCATGTATATTTATTTGTTCATTTATATTTATTTGTTCTTGTTCTTGTTTTTTATCATTTATATTTATTTGTTCATTTATATTTATTTGTTCATTTATATTTATTTGTTCTTGTTCTTGTTTTTTATTATTTATATTTATTTGTTCTATTTCAAGTTTTTGATTATAATAATATAATGAAAAAATCCATGAAATTATATTATTATATAAATTATTAATGTATGAATTTATATATGAAAACATTATTTAAATATATAATTTATTTTTTATATAATTATTAATAATGTTACCTGAAATATTAG
>JACCEB010746731.1_pt1 | contig 15355 bp, 13 predicted proteins | sample 7454761 | NCBI WGS metagenome assembly JACCEB01 (sample SAMN15323454, study PRJNA562643) | freshwater metagenome | isolation source: river surface water | place: USA:Blue River Watershed | collected 2017-08-18 | reverse complement strand
AATATATATGATAAAAAAATTAAAATTGTTGAAGAATCATTTACATCCGTTCAGTGCGGTGTATGTGGAGAATTTAATAAGTTTGGAAGAATAATTAGTAATGATGATAGTGAAAGAAGAAAATATACTTGCAAGCATTGTAATAATGAATTTTGTAGAGATATAAATGCTGCAAGAAATATAATAATTAAGAATTTATAAAATATTAATTATTAAATTATAAAATAAAAAATATTATTAAATTTGTATTAATATATAAAAATATGAATTATCTATATTGCTCATTAATAATAATAATTATTATTATTATTATTTTTTATATAGAAAATATTAAAAGAACAACTATAGTAACATCTAAATTATTAATTCAAAAATATCCATTATGGCCATTATTTAAATTTTATATTAAATCAAAACTATCAATAGAAGAATTAAATAACTTGGTTAATTATAATCAACTTCCAATTTTAAATAATTATATAAAAATTCCTAATATTTTATTTCAAACTTATTATAATAAAAATAAAATACCAAATTATGTTTTTGAACGTATACAAAAATATGCAAATAATTATGAATATATACTATATGATGATATAGATGCAGAAATATTTTTAACTAAATATTTTAATAGTAAGGTAGTTAGAAGATTTAATAAGTTAAGATTGGGGGCACATAAAGCAGATTTATTAAGATATTGTTTTTTATATGTATATGGAGGAATATATATAGATATTAAAACATTATTAATAAAACCATTAGATGAAATATTTACAAATAAATATCTATTTTATACTTGTATAGCAAATTTTGATACTGTTATATATAATGGATTAATAGCAAGTAAAGCACGTAATCCATTGTTTTTATCATTAATATGGTATATTATAGATATTCCTATATATATTATAAATGAACCAACTAAAATTATTAGTTATTTAACTTTCTGTTTAGATTTATATAAAAAAATTCAATATGATTTAAATACTACTAAAAAATTAACTATGGGATTACATAAAGGAAAAACTCAAGATTATTATTTATTTAAAGAAGTTTCAACATTAACAATAACAGATACTTGTACAAAATTTGATAGATATGGTGGATGTCAAGATATTTATGATAAAAATAATAAAATATTTATTGGTAGAGATCCAGATTTTCCTTGGAAATAATAATAGTATATTTAAAATTGAATTATATTAATTCAATAATTATATTATAAAAATATGAAAGTTTTTAAACCAGTTTATGGATTAGATAATAATTATTATAATTTTAATTATTATTTTTACCTACATTCTAAAAAATATTCTAAAGTATTAGAAGAATTAGATATATTTCATTATCAAAAAAATAATTATTTTATATCTAGAAATTATATGGATATAGAAGAAGAATTATATTTAGATTATAATAATCAGAATTATTATGATTTAAATCAAAATTTATTAAATAATATTATTAAAAACTTGTACTAATTAATTTACTAAATAATTATATTATATAATTTCTTTAATAACTTTATTCTATTTTTTTTCACAATAATCAACTATATCACAATATTGTTTACTATACCAAATATTAACTCCGGTATATTCACACAATATATGAAATATACTACCTGATAAAAAGACAGATAATAACATATGAATCATATGATTATTTTTTAATATTGGATTTGTTATAGATAATACTATTATAAATAAAAAAGTTAATAAAATTCCAACAAATAAAGTTTCAATTGCTACTTGTTTAATTGATTTATCCATTTTGAATTAAATAACAAATATTGTTTTTATATTAATTAAAATTAAATTTTTGATAAATTTTATTAAATATATTATTTTTTTTTATTTTGAATGTATTTAGAATTAGATCTTCTTCCCATTCTATTTTTGTAATGTTTTTATCAATTAGTACTAATTCATATGTTAATTTAATAATTTTATTTAATGTTATATAATCTTTTTTATATAAATTCTTTTTTAATATATTATTATAAAATTTAAGTAAATTATTAATTTTATTTTCTTTAATAATTAATATTTCTTTCTTTTTTATTTTTTTTAAAATTATATTAGATGTGTAAATTTTAGAATTATATTTATTAATATTTTCATAAATTAAATATAATTTGTCTAATTTATGATGAGTTTTTGATTTTAAAAATAACATAATTCATATATTAACTAATTATTTAATTTAATTTTAATTTACTTTTTTATTTTTTATATTTTTTTTAGTAGATTTATTATTTTTAGTTTTATTATTATTTTGTAAATAAGAACAATAATAAAGATAATAAATTAAATTTAGCATTTTTAAGATTAATACTTTATATTATGTATTTAATGCTTAAATAAAATTGAATTAATTTTATAATATATATTAAATAATTAATATGAATAAATTAGTCAAACTAGATAATTTAGATATTATTCTAAAAATAAGTGAATATTTATTAGAACCAGCAATTGTAATTGATGGTCATTATTTTAATAAGAATGGTAATTTTAAAATACAATTAAATAAAAAATTTATAAATGATCAAATAAAAGATGTAAAAAAAATATTAAGTAATAAATATTATAATAAACAAAATATATTCTTTAATATTATTGATGAAGTTATACAAAAAAATATATTTTGGAGAAAAATTAAACATAATATATATATTAATAATAAATATATATATAAATATTGGCTTGAATCTTATTTATATATTGTAGATAGTAATTCTTATAGTTTTTATTCAAAATCATTATATCATTTAATTTCTCCACCAGTTAAATATTATGATATAAAAAATATAGAATTTTTCTTAGATATATTTCATAAAACAATGAAAATTAAAACTTTTCAATATCATATGAAATATTGGAGTGGATATTTTAATACATATCTAGAAAATATTAATAATGATTTAACTAAATTTAAAGTTACTAATTTAATTAATTTTATTAACGAAGAAGAAAGAATAATGACTGCTTTTATTAATGAATAATTATAATAATAATATATTACTGATAAATTATCATTATATCTAGAATATATAAATAAAATGGATAACTACAATCTGTATATTTAAAATCATTAAATTTAGTTATATAATAATTTAATTGTCTAATAATATCATATTGTAAAAATTTAATATTTTTTTTATGTAATCTTTCTATTATTTTTGTTTTTTTTATTAAATCTAATTCACAATCAAATTCTAATTCTATTAATGATTTATATGTAATATATGGATATTTTTTAAAAATATCATCTACAAATATATAAGTTGGTGTAAATTTTCTTAAAGATGTGTTTAAATAATAAATTTGTTCATATAATGAATATATATTAGTTAATTGATAAGTAGTAATATAATAATTTATAATATTATAATAATTTGATAATGATTTTTTAGCTTCTAATTTAGAATAAGATATTTTATATTTATTAGTTCTATCCCATCCTATATTAGTAATAATTAATGGTGGTTCTATTAAAAATGTACTTAAATAATATAATAATTCAATTGGTATATATTGAGTAAATATAGTAACCATGTTTTAATATATTAATTTATTAATTTATTAAGTTATTTAATAAAAGTCTTTTAAATTATCATTAAAATTAATATCAATTATATAAAAATATATAATATATAATATAAAATAGAAATACAATATGACTTCTTCTTTTAAAGAAGACTTGTATAATTTAACATTAAATAATAATTATTTATTAGAGTTACCCAATAGAAAAACTAATGAAAATGTTTTAATTATTAAATATGTTCAACCAGTTGCCTCATCGACTACTAGATTTATAAATCCTATATCTACAAATACAATAGAATATAAAAATTCTTTAAATTATAATGCAAATCAATATGGTATTAATACAGATCTAAAGATACTAACATATTTATATTTTTCAGATAATGAACAAAATTATCAATTTAGAGTAACTAATGGTAGTACATATTATCCTGGACAATTTACTATGTATTTAAATAATTATCAATATAAAATTTTTGATAATACTGCTACTAATAAAATATCAAATATGGATATAATAAAAAAAGGAGTTTATTTATTATGTTTAGAAATTCCATATAATGCTAGTAGATTTAAAATAGAATATTCAAATGATGCAAAAACTTGGTGGGATTTAGATAATTTAATAATATCTAAATTTACATCAACTTTAGATAAAAAAACATTAATAGATACTTTTTTAATATCTGGATTAAATTATTGTAATAAAGATAATATAAATTCAACTACTTGTAATGATTTTTATAAAAATATTGAAGATATTACTGTTCAAACTTATTTAGATGAAATTCAAACTAGTATTTATCCTACTCCAATTGATGGTAGTTATACTAATTTTGACAATTGGAGTATTAATGATACTAATTTCCAAAATATAGAAAATATAAATCCTTTACCAACTAATCGTAATAATTTTAAATGTGGATTACAAACTACTAGAACTAGAGTAAGAACTTATTTTCCACCTAAATATGGAGGTAATCCTAATTTAGAAGATACTATTTATAAAATAGAATCTAAAAAACCTAATATGTTGTTTATAAAAAATATGGAAGGTGCTTATCTATCACAACAAGAAATAAAAGATATTACTTGTTATACACCAAATGAAATTAATACTCAATGGAAAAATATTGGCTGTACTACCATAATTCCTCCTAACAATAATACATTAAAATATCTATCTTATAATGCTGATTTTGCTAATATAAAAACGAATATAGATAAATGGAGTGATAGTAAATTACTAAATACAAATGATATAACTTTAATTCAACAATGTTATGGAAATGATGGATATTTAGTAGTTAAAAATAATCGTTCAAATAATAAATTATATCAAGGTACTGAAATTAACAATGAAAATGGAACAATAGATATAGAAGTATTAGTAAATAGCAATTTTAAAATAATATTTCAAAAGGATGGTAATTTAGTATTATATAATGGTACTAAAGAACCTAAAAATGCTATTTGGAGTACAAAAACTGATAAGAAGGGGGGTACTAAATTACGAATGCAACATGATGGAAATTTAGTTCTATATACAGATAATAATACTAGTTTATGGAATTCTAAGACAAGTAATAATCCTAGTTCTTTTGCAGAATTATTATCTAATGGACGTTTTGTAATTAGAAATAATAAGAATACTACTATTAAATATTTATTAACTAAGGAATTTGGTGGGGATAATATTTACTTTAGTGGTAGTAATAATTGGAAATATGCTAAAAATAATTCAACATCTGGTATTTTATCAGATTGGAAATATTATAGTAAAGATGGAAGTTTAACAGTGATTAAAGGTAATATTACATTAAAAAATGATACTCAACCATGGGGAATGACAGATAAAGATTCTAGTAATGATGATAGAAAGACAACTGGAATGAATATACCTCAAACAATTAATGGAGTTAAGAATGTAATTGATATTGCATTATTGTCATATGAAGGATATATTAGTTATATTAATGTTGAAGAATTTAAAAATAGTATTGATAGTAATAAAACAGATAGTGCGGTTTCAAATAATTGGAAAAAAGATTCTACTGGATGTACAGATTGGAATATAGCACCAGTTGTATATAATTATATTACTAATTATAATATATTATCAACTAATAGTGATGCTAATAAAAAAATAAATATATATACAAATCCTGCAAAATTTGAAGAAAAAGATGGAGGAACTCATGATGATGATAATAAATATAATGGTTGTACACAATTTTGGAATTTATATAATAATAGTAGATTATCAAATGAAAAAAATATTATAAAAAATCAGAATTTTGAAGAAGGAGATACTAATATTGAATCAAGACATAATTGGATAGGTGATGAAAAAGGAAGATATTCATCATCAAAAGCCAGAAATTTTAGAAGATATTGGAGAGTATATTATAGAACACAAGAGAATTATGTAAATTATCTAAATTCATTAAGTTCATATTTTACTAATAAATATATGTTTACTAATAAATTAAAAGCAACATTATTAGAAAATTATGAAAATCCTCAATGTAATTTAGAAAATATATTAACTGATTCTAATTGTAATAGTTTAGAAATTAATATATATAAAAATTATATTAATAATATGAATAAATATTGTACTTATAATTGGGTAAATAGTATTAATCCGGAATGTGTTAATTATTATAATAAATCATTTACAGATACAAATGGACAATCAATAAAAATAGATGTCGAGGGAAAATTAAAATTATTAGAAATCCAAGAAAAAACTTGTAATTATGATAAATACTTTTTAAATGATAGATGTATAGAATTAAATTATTATATACCTAAGATTATAGAATATCAAGCAAAAGTATGCTCTGATAGTAAAAATAAAGATTTATGTGATGAATTAACTAAAAAATATACAAATCAAGTTAAAAAAAATATATCTGTTAATATGTTAAATGATAATAAAGAAGTATTATATAAAAATAATTTAGAAAAAGAAATATTATATCTTAAATGTAATGAAAATAATAATAATGTTTTATTAAATAATTGTAATAGATTAATTAATGATCCAAATATATCCGAACAACAAAAAATAAACTTAATAAATAGAAAAAATATGTTATGTATTGAAACTAATATAAATCATCCAGAGTGTATTAAATATAATAAAGAAAATCCAAATATATTAAATGAATTAAAAAATCGATGTTTACAAAATAAATCTGATGACTGTAAAGAATTTTGTAAAAATAATAAATATGATGAAGAGTTCAAAAAAACTGATTTTTATAAAGAAGTTTGTTATTCTTGGATAGAAGAATTTTGGTGGATAATATTACTAATTGTATTAGCAACACTAGGAGGAGGTTTTATATATTTTAAGAAAAAAAAAACTATTAATAGTAATATTAATACTAATAATGACAATAATGATAAAAAAATTACTTAAATTATGGTTTAACTGAAATATCATCTGGAATTATATTTTTTTTATTAGATTTTTTTTTATTACAAGAACATGAATATATTAATGTTACAATTAATAATAGAAATATAAATACTAGAAGATAATATAACATATCATTATTATCTTCAGATACTATTATTAAATTAGATTCGATGGTCGGAACAAAATCCATACTTTCAGTTGATTTAGTTGATTCAGTTGATTCGTTTTCACTAGTTGATTCAATTGGATTAGTTTCATTTTCATATGATTCTAAAACTATATTTTGATATTCGTGTAATAAAGTATCTTTATTTTTATTACTAAATTTTGAAACAGTTTGAAGAGGAATAGCATTAGGTTGAATATATTGTTGTAATATTTTATCTTCTATATTTTGATAATAATTAGTACATTCAGGTGAATTAATATTTGTAGCACAGTGAGTTGCAATAGTATCTGCAAATTTTGCTAAATTATCAGTTGTATTAAATATAGTTTCTTTACATAAATATGCATTAGTTTTACCATCATTTGGATTAGATGTAGTAATATTAGTTGGTTGTTGACACAAAGATTCTTGCATTCTTTGTTGAGAATCTTTTATACCTTGTTCATTATTAAATTTATTATAAATACCTTTACATTGAGAATTATCTAAAATAGGATAATTTGTTTCTTTAGTTTCGCAATAATCATATAATTTTTGATTTAATAATTCTTCTGGTAGTTTTTTTGAAGTAGATTCATTATATTTTCCAATAACATAATTATATGTATTATTATCTAATAATGGTGTTATTTGAGTAGGAGTTGCTGAACTAATTTGAGTTTTAATTAAATTATTACGTGCATCAATAAGACTTTTATATGGATCTACATTTGATTTAATATTATTATCAATTAATGTATTACACCATTGATCATTTCCATTATATTTTCCATCTGGTAAACATCTAGATTGAATAATATCTTTTAATAATGTAGTGTAATCATTTTTACAATTTGGATCATTTTCATATCTTAAATTACCATTAGAATCTTTACTAGTACAATAATTAGTTTTAATATTAGCAATAGAAGTTCTTTGATATATTTGGTTATTACCACTATATTTTCTATTATATATACTAGTACAAAGTGTATCATTTGCAGGAATATTATAAGAATCTTTAGAATTAGTTTCACAATAATTTCTTATATTTGTATCTAAGGAAAATGTTTTTTCATTGGGTTTTATAATATTTAAATATTCTTCTAATATATCTTTATTTTCATTAATTTTATTGTCTTTTACTACTTTATTTGCCCATATATTATAATTGTTTTTAGCATTATCAGAAATAGATTTATTAAATATATTATTAGTATTAATTATTAAATCTTTACAATTAGAATTAAATTTGCTATTTTCAATTAATAAACTATCCTTATTATTTCCTCTATTAAAACAAGTTGCTTGAACTTTATTATTTAATAAAGTATTACTTTTTAATGAACTATCACATACATTTCCAGTAGTAAATAAATTTGTTTGATTATCACAATATTCAATTATAGATTTATCACGAGAAGATGTAATATTAGTTAACAATTTATATGGAGTTTTACTAATATAAGTATCAATTGGAGTACTTGTAGAACCTTTTAAATTAAGAGTTAAATTAATAGTATTTTGTGTATTTCCAAATTCTATATATAATAAGTAAGTTCCTTTTTTTAAAAAAACTTCATTAGTATTTGAAATATTATCTAATATTTTATATCCATTTAAAAATAAATTTAATAATGGGATAGAATCAAATCCCATTATATTATTTTTATTATTAGTAAAAATATATGAACCATCAATAGGAATATCAATATAGCAAAATAGTTTAAGAGCATATGATATAGAGTCAGCTCCAGTTGGATGCATTAATTTACTGAAATTAATTGTTGAATCATATTTCATATATAAAGGATTATTCCACGTATCAATACGAAAACTGTTACTATTTATTTCTGATAATCCATATACTATTTCAAAAACATTGCCAGCTTTTGTTTCTAAATCTTTTAATAAATCTAATTGTACCATTTTATCTTTTAGATTTAAATCTGAATAAAATAAACTTATTTTTTTAAGTTCATCTCTAGTAGTCATAATTTCAAATTTTTATATTAAATTCTATATTATATTATTAAATATTAGTATATAGTAGTAAATATAAAATAATATTTTAAAAAAATAATGTCTAATAGTTATTACAATAGTGATATAACTAAAGATGCTTTTTATAGAACAAAAGTATCAACTGCAATGACTATTGCTGATATTAAACACATATATGATAAAAATCCAAATCAAATAGAAGAATTAATAATCGGTGGTGGTACTTCAGTTTTTAATTCAAATTCTTATATAGAAATGAAAGTATATAATTTAAACGATAAAGTAATAAGACAATCTAAAGAATATTATATATATCAATCTGGAAAGAGTAAAAGTTGTTTATTTACAGGTGTATTAAATATGTTAGTTGATACAACAGGATTTACTTCTAGAATTGGATGTTTTGACGATCATAATAATAAAACTATTGATAGAGGTGGTAATGGAGTATTTTTTGAATTAACAGATAATATTTTATATGTAGTTTTAAGGTATGGATCTGATAATCAAACTGATATTCGAATATCTCAAACACAATTCTCTCATGATAAATTAGATGGAAATGGTCCATCTAAATTAAAATTAAATAGATTTAATCATACTATGATTTATCAAATTGATTTTCAATGGTTAGGTAGTGGAATAATAAGATATTTTATACATTTTAATGGTAAACCAATATTATTACATATAATGCCAAATACTTATAATTCAGTTCCATATATGAAATCTGGAGATTTACCAATTAGATATGAAATTCAAAAAAATACAAATTCACTAACTGTTGGCGAAATGAGACATATATGCTCATCAATACAGATTGAAAGTGGATATAATTTATTAGGATTTCCAAAAGTAGAATCTATTATTGCACAAACAACAATAAATGTAACTTCTACAACATTAAGACCTATATTTACAATTAAATTAAAAGATAATTGTGTTAGATCATTTATTAAATCATTTAGATTTAATATTGTTAATTTAGGAAATGCTGGTAAACCGGTTTATGTTGCAATATTATTAAATCCAACATTTAGTACTGGATTAACTTGGATTCAAAAACAAAATTCTATTATTCAATATAGCATAACTAATTTACCAATTACTAATTTAGCAACTGTAGAACATATATATGATGATTATATTCAAGGACAAACTAATAGAACATCATATAATGATGCTTTAACTGAGTTATATACCCCTTTAAATAGTTCTATGGCGGGTGTTAGTGATATATTTTCTGTATGTGTTGCATCAGTAAGTGAAAATATTTCTATTAATGCATCTTTTAATTGGCTTGAGTATCATTAAAATATAGAATTAAAAAAATAATAAGTTTTAATAAGTTATTCTAATAATAAAAAGCTTCATCTGGATTAAATGATGTTTTACATAATCTTTTATTTTTATGAATACGGTATCCTGAATTACATTCATTACCTGTAATTCTTAAACCATTAGTTTTTAAATTAAACCATCTAACATTATTATTAATCATTTTTTTATATGCTTGCATATATGTTTTTTGCCATTCATTACTAGATGATTTAAATATATTCATACTATTTTGAATTTCATTATTATAATATGTATTTTCTAATTTATTTTGACATGCTAATCCTAACCATGCATCATTGGTTGTATATAACCATTTTTTTATTTCATTATCTTCATAATAATTAACATTAATTTTTTTTATAATTTGATTTTCAAATTCTATTAATAAATCATTTTCTTCTTCTATAGTATTTTGTAATATTGTATTTTCTATATTAATATCTAATTCTTTACTAATATCTACTTTAATATCATTTTTAAAATAATCACTAGTAAATTTACATAACTCATTTCTAATTAATTGTTTTTTAGTTTTAATAAATTCTACTGAAATTGTATTAAATTTTATAGATATATTTTTAGAACATAAATCATGATAATAACTATTATCCCAATTAAACATAGATATATTATCACATTTATTTAATAATGGATCACATAAAGTTTGTCTATCTTTATTTAAACACTCTTTTCCATCTAATAAAGAATGTGAACCTAATAAAGATATAAATTCTTTTAATGAAAATCCATATTTAATACTAAATCCGTTAAACATACTTGTATTTGCGTTTTCTGGGACTAATTGATTTGCAGGATTTGGAGTAGTCGAATCTTTTCTACCTACTAAAAATGGTTCTTTAACGGATGATGATTTAATAATATCAATTCCACCTAAATATTTAACAGCATATGCCCCACAGACTGAGATAATATCTGCAACGGAAGTATCGTATCTTTTAGCTAATGCTAAAGCATTTTTTGATAATATATATGCAAAATTATCATAATTATTTTCTGGTCTACTTAATTCATCTTCTGTAATTAACATAGAACCATCTGTTCCTCCATATCCTTCAGAAATTGATAATGAATCATGGGCAGAAGCTCTTACATAAAAATTACATAATCTTTTATCAAAATTACAAGCTGCTCTACATCCAGAAATAACTGATGACCAATCAACTTTTCGAGGATTATAATTTTTTTCTTTTGGTTTCCAAGAAGGATAAGTAATTAATATATTTTTTTTTTCATAATTTTTATTTTTAGAAATATTATTTAATTCACATTTTGATATATATTTTTTAGTATATGGACATTTTTTAATGTTTTTTAAATTATAATATTTATAATTATTAAATGAATATGATAAATGAATTAATGAAATTATAATTGTTATTAATAGTTTATAAGACATTATTTTAGTTAATTAATATTAAGTATTATATATAATAATAATAATCATTTCTTTAATATACAAAAAAATAATAAATAAGAGTAATTTTTATATTTATGTTTATTAACACCATTTAGCTTGCCATGGATTATAATAAGATCCATAATCTTTAATATCTTGAGATAATGGATAAAATATTCTATATAAATTTTTATTTAATATTTGATTTAAATAATTAATATCTAATATTGATACTAAATTACTTTTTTTAGCTGCTGTTTCCCCTAACATTGGATCTGTATATTTCCAATTATTATAAATAATATTATGTAATGGATTTAAAATATATTTTTCTGAAGTAATATTATTTTTTCCATTAGATCCAGTAATTCGCATAGCTCTCATCATATCGTTATCTTCATGAATTAAATTATGACAATGAAACATATAATCACCTTTATGTGCTCCAAAACGTGCAATTACCCAAATGGTATCACTCGGTGCTAAATACATAACATCTTTAGATGATTTATCTTCATAAGATTGTAATGGAAAATCTGAATTTTCTCTTTTTAACATAATAAAATCAACAAGATGAATATGAACTGGATGAAACCATCCACCACCGGTGTTAAACTTCCATAATTCCCATGTATTTTGTCCAATATCTTCAGCAGCCAATTTCATAGAAGTCCAGGTTTCACCATTAATTGACCATCTACTATTACTTCTTCCAAATTTAAATTCTCTATGTGGTTTATCTTGTTGAATTAACAATTCTGCTTGTTTAATATCTTCAATAGATAATACTTTATGCATAATATTTAAAGCACCTCTAGAATAATTATATGGAACTAATTGATTATTTATAGCATTAGAATTACTAATTATAAATTTCCCAACTAAATGGCTATGACAAAAATATGGTACATCTTTCATAACTTTATCATTTTTATCATTATAAAAATATAATTCTTGATTTTTATAATTTGAAAAATCACATACAATTTCATATCGTTCAGCAACTCCAATTAATAAACCAGTTCTTGGAAAATTTGTAGGTGTATCCCTATAACCTCCATCACTTGCAATAATAGTACATATTTTTGATGATATTTCAATATTATTAGATGTTCTAATTTGTAATAAATATGGTCTAGATACTGCAGCATTTAATAATCTAAATCTATAAGTTTTAGGATCTAGATTAATATTTGGAAATGGAATTCCTGAAATTGTATTAATATCTCCATAAAAATCATCTTTATGTATTTTACGATGATCAATAAATAATTGACATTTATTATCTATTAATTTATCAGCTAAAATAAAATGCCTTTCTTCAATATTATCTAAATTCCATGGTTCTCCACACCCTCCAATAGATTTTTTAGGGCTAATAAAATACATACCTGCTAAACCATAATATGCATTATGTGCTGTAATATGTAAAGCATGATCATGATACCAACCTGTTCCAGAACGAAAATTTGGATATACATAATCTTTAGTTTCTCCAAAACAAGTTTCATCCTCTGCCCATCCATCATAAGGTGCTAAACTTGCAGAACCATGTAAATGAACACTAATTGGTCTTCCTGATCTTTTATTATTTGGTAAACACGGATCATATTCTTCTTTAAAATATTTTCTAGAAATTTTATTATTAAATCTTACTATCGATTCATGACCTGTTGGTACAATAATAGTAGGACCAGGGACTTGTTTATTATAAGATAAAACCCAAGTATTTGATAATTTACATTTACTAATAATATTGTTAAATACTTTTAATTGAACTTCTTCAATATCTATTTCATATGAATAAATACAATGATTATCTGATCTACATATTTTATTTTTAGAATTTAATATTTCTGGATTTTTAAATGAATCTTTAAATGGTGTAATTATAAATGGAGAACTAATAAATCCATCAACTTTATAAATTATATTTTTTTTAGGGCATATTTTTGTTAAATCGCCAAATGGTGATACTAAGCTATTAATTTGTGAAGATAATATATTAATTAAAAATGTACATAAAATAGGTTTTAAATTCATATTTATGATTGTTTATTTAAATTATAGAGTTATATAAGTATATAGTTTATTATGTTATATATTTAATTTAAAATTGAAAAATTAAGACTATTATAAATAAAACTTAAATAAAATTCAAATGAATCATAATATAAATTTAAATAATACTTTAAATCTTATTACATTATTAGAACGATATAATATATATTTACAATCTAATTTATTATATGATATTTCATATAATTTAACAAATAATACTTATATTAATAAACATTTAAGTTTATTAATAGATTATAAAACTAAAAAAATTATAACATATGGATTTAATTATTATTTAAAAAGTGATAAATTCCCTTTTAGTTTACATAGTGAAATTAATACTATTAATAAACATTATAAAAAAAGATTAAATAAAAATATAATTAAATCTAAAAAACTATTATTAATTATTAAATTATCTAAAATTGGTATTATTGGTAATTCAAAACCATGTCAAAATTGTGCTAATTTTATTTATAATAATTATGATAATTTAAATTTATATAAAGTTTTGTATTCTACACAAAATAATGAACTAGAAGAATTAAATAAATTGGATTTATTATATAAAGAATTTAAAATTTCTGCAGGGTTTAAACAGAGTTTTAATAATTAAATTGTTTATTATTTTTTTTTTATTTAATATAATATAATTACTTTAATTATTATTATTTAACTATTTATAAAAATGTCTATCAGAACTATTATACTTATCATTTTATCTTTATATGGAGTAGGTACTACTATTGCATTTGTTGTTTATTTAATTAAATATACTAATTTAAATTCTAAAAATCAAAATTTATCTAATAATTATAATGATTTATTAAATTCTAAAGATTGTATTATTAATGATATAATATCACCTAATGAGGAATTTAATAATACAATAAATGAACCAGACAAAAATTTAGATGATAATTATTTACAATTAATTCAATCTTATGATATTTATAATAATGTAGATTTTTATGATAAATATGATTTAATAGATGAGTATAATGATAAAATAATTATTTATTCTCGTGATTTAAAAAATTGTTATTTATCATGTGAAAATTTAAAAGATTGTTATGCATTTACTAAATATAATAATTATTGTTATTTTAAAGGTAAATATGATTTAAATCAAAAAAATATTGCTAGTAAAACTACATTAATTGTTAAAAAAGATTTAAATTTAAATAAAACATTATTAAATGATTCTAGCATTTTAAATGATACTATTTTATTTCCAAACGAAACTAGATTATTAAGAATTAATTAATTCCATAATTCTTTAGTTCCACCGGTATATTTTTTTGCATAACCACCTTTAATTAAATTATCCGATACTGTTTCATTATTCTCTAAATAAATATCTATTAATATTCTTCCATATTTATCAAAATTTAACATTT
>JACCEB011633817.1_pt1 | contig 15362 bp, 14 predicted proteins | sample 7454761 | NCBI WGS metagenome assembly JACCEB01 (sample SAMN15323454, study PRJNA562643) | freshwater metagenome | isolation source: river surface water | place: USA:Blue River Watershed | collected 2017-08-18 | reverse complement strand
GTTTAACTAAATCATTATCTTTATAGACAGTTTGGATTATGTTATTATAATTGGTAATTACATCCTTCTTTATGTTTGTTAACCATAACATTAAATCATTACCATACTTTTCCTGTAAACTATTAACTCGTTCAATAAACTTTTTGTCTTCTTTTTTTTCTTCATCATACTCATCATATAACATATCAAAATATTTTTGAACGCGATTGTTAAAATCTTTTATTATTTTTTCGTCTTCTATTAAATCCAAATTGATATTGTACAGAGTTCGTATTCTTTCTTTCATTACATCTAAAACTTCTTCTAAACAAGTTAAAACCCAACGCTCACCGTTCCTAGTCCACTTCGTGGCAAGGTTGCAAAACTTTGTTTTGGCTACCAAATCATAGCTTTCTTTCTACTATAATCAGTAACATAAACTGTTTTATTCATAGAATGATTGTTGTAAATTAATTTTGCGGTTTCGAGAAAAATAGCTACACCTTGATAATTTTTTATTTTGAGAAATTCTTTTTGACTTATTTTAGTTAAATCTTCTTTCCATCCTCAGTTGATACACATTTTATATAAAATGTGGTATTAAACTGAGTACTTAGTACTCGTATTTATTAACTTTTATCTACATAAAAGTTAATAAGCCGAGGACCGAATTTAGATAATTTTTCTAAAGGAATAGTTATATTATTAACATTTCCATAGTTATTATTATTTATGATTGTGGCTGATTTTGATGATAATTCTTTGATAGTTTTAGTTAGTTCTAGCAATTGATTTTGTAATTCATCTACTTTATTGTTTAACAGTTCTTTTTCTTTTTTCTCTTGCTCTAATAATAATTCAAATATATTTTTTTTATTATCATCATCTTCTTTTTTAACTTTGCATCTAGAATCAATATGTCTTTTTAGAGTGTAAATATTTACAAAACTAACACCACAATAAGTACATACACAATTATCATTATTTTGGTTAATTTTGGTTATTTTAGGTAATTTTTGGTTAATTTTGGTAATTGCTTTACAAGGATTCTTTTTTGATTCCATATGATAATCATAATTTGATTTTCTGTTGAATTCCTTACAACAAGTTGGACAAGTATATTTAACCATAGTTATACTTTTTATTAACATAAATAAGAAAAAATTTAAATAGTTTTATATATTTTTTATGTTTTTTTTATGTTATTTTATGTTATTTTATGTTTTTATGTTAATATTTTTGCTATTGTACTTTTTACACTATTTTTTACAACCTTTCTTTTCCTTCTTCTTTACTTTTCTTTAAAAATATATAATTAATTAATTTATTTGTGTGTGTGTTGAAAATCAAGGTCTTAAAAAGTAATATTGATAACTAAAATTTTAATAGTCCACTTGAAAAAAATAAATAATTTTGCTATCATACTTTTATCAAAAATATGGTAAAATTTAAAATATAAGATGATTAATGGTCTTAAAGGTATTAAATCTTTCTAGGTCTCCCTCTAGGTTTTTTTTGTGATTCGATTTTTTGTTTTATTACTGATTCTGATTCAAAATCAGGCTCTAACTCTATCAATTTGCTTTGTTTAACTAAATCATTATCTTTATAAACAGTTTGGATTATGTTGTTATAATTGGTAATTACATCCTTCTTTATGTTTGTTAACCATAACATTAAATCATTACCATATTTTTCTTGTAAACTATTTACTCGTTCAATAAACTTTTTGTCTTCTTTTTTTTCTTCATCATACTCATCGTATAACATGTCAAAATATTTCTGCACTCTTGTTTCAAAATCTCTGATGATTTTTTCGTCTTCTATTAAATCCAAATTTATATTGTACAGAGTTCGTATTCTTTCTTTCATTACATCTAAAACTTCTTCTAAACAAGTTAAAACCCAACGCTCACCGTTCCAAATCATAGCTTTTTTTCTGCTATAATCTGTTACATACACAGTTTTATTTACAGAATGGTTATTATAAATTAGCTTGGCTGTTTCCATAAAAATAGCAACACCCTGATAATTTTTTATCTTAAGAAATTCTTTCTGACTAATTATACTTAAATCTTCTTTACCAAATTTTGATAATTTATCTAAAGGAATAGTAATATTATTGACATTTCCATAATTATTATTATTTATGATTGTAGCTGATTTTGATGATAATTCTTTGATAGTTTTAGTTAGTTCTAATAATTGTTTTTGTAATTCATCTACCTTATTATTTAGCATCTGTTTTTCCTTTTTTTCTTGTTTTATTAATAATTCTTTTTCTTTAATTAGTAACTCATTTCTTTTTCTTTCTTCTTCTAATAGTAATTCAAATATATTTTTTTTATTATCATCTTCTTCCATTTTTATTTTACATCTATTATCTAAATGTCTGTTTAATGAAAAATTATTACTAAATACTTTATTACAATAAGAACATTTTAAATTATTTAATGTTTTTGGTGTATTTTGGTGTTCATTGGTGTAGTTTGGTGTATTTTGGTGTTTTGGTTCACAACTATTCTTTCTATTTTTGTGATTTTCAAAATGACATTTTTTAAAAAAATCTTTTTTACATTTAGGACAAGTATAAATAACCATCTTTATTACTATTTATGTACATAAAATTAAATTATTTTATATTTTTTTTGGGCATTTTTAGGCAAATTTTAGGCATTTTAGGCAAAAATTAGGCATTTTTTTTAATATTTTTGCTATTATACTTTTAACTATATTTTTTTTTATTTTTTTCGACACTTCTTTTCCCTCTTCTTTACTTTCTTTAAAAATATATAATTAATTTATTTATTTGTGTGTGTGTTGAAAATCAAGGTCTTAAAAAGTAATATTGATAACTAAAATTTTAATAGTCCACTTGAAAAAAATAAATAATTTTGCTATCATACTTTTATAAAAAATATGGTAAAAATTAAAAAAATAAGATGATGTTAGGTCTTAATAAAATATGATATTAAATCTTTTTTGGTCTCCCTCTTGGTTTTTTTTCGATTTCAATTTTTGGTTTTATTACTGATTCTGATTCAAAATCAGGCTCTAACTCTATCAATTTACTTTGTTTTAATAAGTCATTATCTTCATAAACAGTTTGTATAATGTTATTATAATTATAAATTACGTCTTTTTTTATATTAGTAAGCCATAATATTAAATCATTACCATATTTTTCTTGTAAACTATTTACACGTTCTATAAATTTTTTATCTTCTTTTTTTTCTTCATCATACTCATTATATAACATATCAAAATATTTTTGTACTCTATTATTAAAATCTCTAATAATTTTTTCGTCTTCTATTAAATCCAAATTAATATTGTAAAGAGTTCTGATTCTTTCCTTCATAACATCTAAAACTTCTTCTAAACAAGTTAAAACCCATCTTTCACCATTCCATATCATTGCTTTTTTTCTACTATAATCAGCAACATATACAGTTTTATTAACAGAATGATTATTATAAATTAGCTTTGCTGTTTCCATAAAGATAGCTACGCCTTGGTAATTTTTTATTTTAAGAAATTCTCTTTGTGTAATTTTAGTTAAATCTTCTTTACCAAATTTTGATAATTTATCTAAAGGAATAGTAATATTATTGACATTTCCATAGTTATTATTGTTAATAATGGTAGCAGATTTAGTAGACAATTCTTTAATGGTTTTAGTTAATTCCAGTAATTGTTTTTGTAAATCATCTACCTTAATATCTCTTTCTTTTATTAGTAATTCATTTTTTTTCCTTTCTTCTTCTAATAATAATTCAAAGATATTCTTTTTATTATCATCTTCTTCTTTTTTGACTTTACAATTATTTCTAATATGTTTATTAAGATTAGCTCCATTATAAAAATTTTTACTACAGTATTCACATGAATACTTTTTTTCTAAATTAGATATATTTGGATTATTTTGGATTAGTATTGGATTATTTTGGATTAATTTGGATTTTTGTTCGCAACTATTTTTTCTATTTATATGATTTTCAAAATGACATTTTTTTAAAAAATCTTTTTTACACTTAGGACAGGTATAAATCACCATCTATATTACTATTTATGTATATAAAATTAAATTGTTTTATATTTTATTTAGGTAAATTTTAGGCATTTTAGGCAAATTTTAGGCATTTTAGGCAAATAATTTAAATATTTTTGCTATTACACTTTTTGACATATTTTTTGGTATTTTTTCTAAACCTTCTTTTCCTTCTTCTTTACTTTTCCTTAAAAATATATAATTAATTTATTTATTTGTGTGTGTGTTGAAAATCAAAGTCTTAAAAAGTAATATTGATAACCAAAATTTTCATAGTCTACTTGAAAAAAATAAATAATTTTGCTATCATACTTTTATAAAAAATATGATAAAAAGTAAAAAAATAAGATGATAATAGGTCTTAATAAAATATGATGTTAAATCTTTCTAGGTCTCCCTCTAGGTTTCTTATATGTTTCTATTTTTGATTTTATTATTGTTTCAGGTGTAAATTCTGATTCAAATTCAGGCTCTAATTCTATCAATTTACTTTGTTTAACTATATCATTATCTTTATAAACAGTTTGAACGATATTATTATAATTGGTAATTACATCTTTCTTTATGTTTGTTAACCATAACATTAAATCATTACCATATTTTTCTTGTAAACTATTTACACGTTCTATAAACTTTTTGTCTTCTTTTTTTTCTTCGTCGTACTCATCGTATAACATGTCAAAATATTTTTGCACCCTGGTTTCAAAGTCTTTTATGATTCTATCATCCTCAATCATATCTATATTTATATTATAAAGAGTTCTGATTCTTTCCTTCATCACATCTAAAACTTCTTCTAAACAAGTCAATACCCATCTTTCACCGTTCCAGATCATCGCTTTTTTTCTACTATAATCAGCAACATATACAGTTTTATTAACAGAATGATTATTATAAATTAGCTTTGCTGTTTCCATAAAAATAGCTACACCTTGATAGTTTTTTATTTTGAGAAATTCTCTTTGTGTAATCTTTGTCAAATCTTCTTTTCCAAATTTTGATAATTTATCTAAAGGAATTGTAATGTTATTAACATTTCCATAGTTATTATTATTAATAATTGTTGCTGATTTAGAAGATAGTTCTTTTATTGTTTTAGTCAAATCCAATAATTGTTTTTGTAATTCATCAACCTTATTATTTAGTATCTGTTTTTCTTTTTTTTCTTGTTCTAATAATAATTCATTTCTTTTTCTTTCTTCTTCTAATAGTAATTCAAATATATTCTTTTTATTAACATCTTCTTCCATTTTTATTTTACATTTATCATAATGTCTTTTAAGAGAATAAATATTAAAAAAAGATTTATTGCAATAATTACAACAACAACTATTTTCTGATTTAACATTTGTTAAATATGTTTCAAAATTTGTTAATAATTGTGATTTTTTGTTAATATTTGTTAATAATTGTGATTTTTTGTGATTTTGTTCACAACTATTCTTTTTATTAACCGTATGATTAATAAAATTAGATTTTTTATTAAATTCCTTTGAGCATATCGGACATGTATATAATACCATTATATCTTTTATATATTAATTAAGTAGATAAATTTAAATTATTTTATATATTTTTAAGCTTTTTTTAAGCTTATTTAAGCTTTTTAAGCTTTTTAAGCTTATTAAATTAAATATTTTTGCTCTTACACTTTTTGACATATTTTTTGGTATTTTTTCTAAACCTTCTTTTCCTTCTTCTTTACTTTTCTTTAAAAATATATAATTAATTTATTTATTTGTGTGTGTGTTGAAAATCAAGGTCTTAAAAAGTAATATTGATAACCAAAATTTTCAAAGTCCACCTGAAAAAAATAAATAATTTTGCTTACGTTCAAATAGTAGTTAACAAATTATTTTAACAAATCAAGAGCATACAAGAGCATAAAAATAAAAAATATTTAAAAAAATTGAATTTGTAATTTACTAATAATAATAATAAACCTAATATACTACAATACAATAAAATGAACGCGATTGAACATATTGATGACGAAGCCAAAGTACAAGTTACAGAGTGTACTAACCAAGTTAAGATTGAGGAAGACAAAGCTGTCCAGACCATAAGTAAAAGTTATTATAGTCCAGTTATAAAAGAAGATATGTCTCCTTTCGAAGGACACATTGAAAATCCAGATTTTAATTTTATGTGTTATCCAGATATAAATTTTGTCAAGGAAAATTATGAGATTTTTCATTCAAGAACACTTGTTCCTGGAATGAAAAAAATTGGAGCAGCATTTGTATGGGTAAAACCAAATCCAGAAAATCCAGGAGTTCCAGAAGATTTTATTATCCAAGGATATGTTACAAGAAAAACGATTATAAAATATTTATCTGAACTTTCATTTTGTACAGAAGAAAGAATGAATACACTTTATGCAAAAATATTTGAAAATCCTCTTCATAATCTAATACACCTTAGTTATACAAAAAATAATATAACAAAGTTAGATCCTAATGTGTATGAGGAATTTTTTTCCAAATATAGAAACAGACATGAGGATTTGGAAAATTTATTTGATGAAGAAGAATACGAATTTACAAATGTGAATATAAACTTATTCAAGAAGATTGGTGATGGTCCTCATTTTAAGTTTATCTTACTTAAAAGATAATTTTTTTAATGTAAATAAAATAAATATATAGGACAAAACCCTACCAGTCAAAAATATTTTTGTCATAATATATATATATATTATGGTTTTTAGTCCCTCAATTGGTCCCAATGAAGAAATAAAATTAATTGGTTCTTACGACAGAAGTATTGTTAATGTTCAACAAATATCAGGATATCCTGGTGGAAATTTAGGACAAATTACAAATATTGTTGGTTTATGTGGACCTTCTTTTATGTCTGTAAATTATGTTGTTAGCAAAACTGGATTAATAGGTGGTCCTACATATGCTGATGAAACTTATTCATTAGTTTCATATCCTGAAGATAATAAATTACCCAAATTAGGTTCAATTATATGGTCAGGAACTTATCGTGAATCACTTTCAGAATCAGGCTTTACTGCTCCTTCTGTCCAAGAATTTCCTGTAACTGGTGCTTCAGGTATTTATTCTGGTGTTAATAGAGTTATTGTAGACTACAACAATATTGTAAGAGTAGTTTATTTTGTTGGTCCTAAACAAATGTAAATTTTAATTTTCAATACAAAAGTCTTTTTTTATATTTTCATAATTTTCGATAGGTAAATTTCTATTATTATATAAAAATTCCTTTATCAATTCTTCAACATGTTGTCTAAATTTTTCATTATTTATTTTGTTTTCTTTGTATTCATCAAATTCATCAAAAAAACATTTATCAAAATATTTTATAAATTTATCTACAATATTTTTATAGTTCCCTTTTTTACTAGCTTCTTCAATATCTTCTTCGTAAATTAATTTAAAATTTTCAAATTGTGTAAGAATTTTTTTTAAACATTCAGTGTTTAATCCCCATTTATCACCATTCCAAGTCATATATTTTTCTCTATTTTTATCAGTTAAATAAACATTCTGAAATTCAGGTAGTTTTGGATTAAAATGTATTAGCTTTAACATTTCAATAAAAATACTTGTTCCTGTTATTCTTGGTGATTTTATATTATTTAGTAAATCTTTTAGATCTATTTTAGTTAAATCTTCTTTTCCAAATTCCACTAATTTATCTGATGGTATAATTATATTATTTTGAGTATAATTATTAGTATTATTACAGTTTTTATTTATAATTTTTTTCATTTGATTATCATATTTTTCATTTTGTTTTTCTATTTTTTTATCAAATTTATCTTCTAATTTTTTCATTCCTTTTAATAATAAATCATTTTGTTTTTGTAAATTATAATTATTTTTTTGTAAATTATGTACATTTATTTGTAAATTTTCATTATTTTTTTGTAAACAATTAAAATTTTTTTGTAAAAGTTCAAAATTTTTTAATAACAATTCTTTTTCAAGTTTTTCTTTTTCTAATAAATTATTAAAAATATTTTCCTTTTTTTCTTCGTCAATTTTTTTAACTTTACAATTATATTTGATATGTTTATTAAGATTAAAAATAGTTGAAAATTTTTTTTTACAATAAATACAAATACAATTATTTTCATCAGATTTATTTATATTTTCAGAATTTTTGGGAATATTTTGGAATATTTCGGAATTATTTGATACAAATGGTTTACATGGTCTCTTTTTATTTTCAATATGATTTATATATGTTGATTTTTTATTAAACTCTTTTAAGCAAATAGAACAAGTATGGACAACCATATCAATATATAATTAAATAATATATTGTTTTAAATAAAAATAAATTATGCTATATTAAAATAAATTATGCTTTTTTTAAAATAAATTATGCTTTTTTTTAAATAAATTATGCTTTTTTTATAAATTATGCTTCTTATTTTTCCTTCTTCTTTCTTTTTTTTTTTGGAATGTATTTAAAATATAGTATTTTTTAGGTTGAGAGAGTCTGAAAGTCAAAAATAAAAAAGTAAATATGATTTTTAAAATTTTTCATTTTCAATAAAAATACTTGTTCCAGTTATTCTCCGTGATTTTATATTATTTAGTAAATCTTTTATATCTATTTTAGTTAAATCTTCTTTACCAAATTCCACTAATTTATCTGATGGTATAATTATATTATTTTGTGTATAATTATTAGTATTGTTTGTATTATTACAGTTTTTATTTATAATTTTTTTCATTTGATTATCATATTTTTCAGATTGTTTTTCTATTTTTTTATCAAATTTATTTTCTAATTTTCTTAGTTCTTTTAACAAAAAATTATTTTGTTTTTGTAAGTTTTCATTATTTTTTTGTAAAAGCTTTACATTTTTTAACAATAACTCTTTTTCTAATAGGTTGTTAAAAATTATTTCTTTTTTTTCTTCATCTATTTTTTTAACTTTACAATTATATTTTACATGTTTATTTAGATTAAAATTAGTAGAAAATTTTTTTTTACAATAATTACAATTAAATTCTTTATTCAATATAACATTTTGTTTTTCATTATTAGAAAAAAAATCATTATTATTCTCATTTTGGAATATTTCGGAATTTTTTGGAGGATTTTGGAGGATTTTGGTGTTATTAAGTATAATTGGTTTACAAGGTTTCTTTTTATTTTCAACATGGTCAATATATGCTGATTTTTTTTTGAATTGTTTTAAACAAATAGTACAAGTATGGACAACCATATGATTATAATATGTAATCATATATTTTTTAAATAAAAAAAATTATGCTTTATATAAAAAAATTATGCTTTTTTTTCTAAAAATTATGCTTTTTTTTTCTAAAAATTATGCTTTTTTTCAAATTTTACACTATTTTTATGCTTTTTCTGCTTTCTATTTTGTCTTCTTCTTTCTTTTTCTTTTTGGAATGTATTAAAAATATAGTATTTTTTTAGGTTGAGAGAGTTTAAAAATTAAAAATAAAAAAGTAAATACGATTATAAAAATTTTCCTTTTTTCATAGAAAAATTGAAAATTATTTATGCAAGATTCAGGTACTCGAAAATTATTTATGCAAGATTCAGGTACTCGAAAATGTCCTTCGAGAAAAAATATTCTTGCATAAGGGGCTTTTGGTAAATCGCTTACGTGTATACTTTTTAAAAAATATACAAGTGAAGTAGTATTTTAACACTGAGAATACAATTATTTTGTATTTGAAAATATATAAATGAGTTTACAACCAGAAATTGGAAAAGACGAAAAAATTTTGTATGTTTGTTCATATGATAGAAAAGACGGATACGCCCAATATATTCCAGGTTATCCAGGAGGGAATATTAGTGTACCATTAAAAATAGCAGGAATATGTGGATTTTCATTGATATCAGCAGGCATAGTTATTACAAATAATGGCTTAATTGGCTCTCCCACTTATATAGATGAAACTTTTTCTTTAGTTACATATAGTGACAATCCTAATTCTGTAAAATTAGGAAATTTAATATGGTCAGGAACATACAGAGAAAATATTACTGATGGAATAACTGCTCCATCTGTTCAAGAATTTAATGTAATTGGGTCTTCAGGTATTTATTCTGAAGTTACAAAAGTTATTATTGATTATAATAATTTGGTTAGAGTTCTTTATTTTGTTGGTAAAAAATAGTTAGTTTTTATTTTAGAAATTACTTGAATATTTTTTTACAAATCATTTTACCTACATTAAGAGCTATAGTGTTAGAACTAGGATAATGTATACCACCATATATTCTTGATATACCAGCACTTTCTGCCATGTCATTCCATGTACTATAATTTAATATTATTTCATTTTTTGGTACAGACGTCTGTATATCAGAAGTATTAGGACTAATTAAAATATTTGAAATATCCATTTTTGTAAAATTACTTGATTTAAAAATAGGAGACAATATTACCATATCTTTTTTTGATAAAATAATATTTAGAGATGATATATTAGAACCAAGTAATTTAGTTAAAATACAAGAAGCAACACTAGAAAAAGTAGAGTGACCTGAAATGTAATCAGGAAAAGGAGGAGTCCATAATCTTGCTTCTTGATAAGGTTTCCAGACACTTGAATTGGATTTACCAAAGTAATAATCTATTGGTATATCAGGATAGTTTAATCTTATGGATTGAATAGGTCTACATTGAATAAATTTGTATTTGGCACCCCAAACAATAATAGATGCTTGAAATAATCCAGTATTCAAAGTGTAAAAATATTCGAGTTGTGTTAGGTTTGTATTTGGATTTGATAAAAAATATCCATATAAAAACATATTAAAAAATCCAGGAGGTGTTACAGAACCACCAATACCAGCCCAAAATTCAGCTATCATTTTTTCTTTATCAGTTAGAATTAAACTTTGTTCAAATACTTTTTTGCATTCTGATTTAATATCAACATCTTTTATTTCCTTGTTAATATATTTATTTATTTTATCAACATTCTTATCACTTAAAATACTTTTAACTTTTCCCCATTTTGCTCCTAACATTTTTTGACCTTGTAAAGGACACCATGCTTGAGGGTTCATAAAATTATTTTGATTAAGTGGTTCATTAACTTTAATATAGTTATCATTAGGTAAAATTATCTGTTTATTAGCATCTTTCCATCCATCTTTATTTCTTTGATTATAATAATAAGTCATTTCATAAATGATATTTTGAATATTATCTTGTGATATAAAATCAATTTTAACTTGGTTAGAATTTTTATTTATATAATTTTCAACAATTTTTGAGTGAAAGTCTCTATTTACTAGTTGTAAGGCTTGTAAAGTTAAGTATGAAATCAACAAATTAATTTCTTCTGAACTTAAATTTAATTTTGTATGTTCATATTTTAAATTATAATCTTCGAGTAATTTAACATTAGTAGCAGAACTTAATCCAACAATAACAGTTGAAGGTAAAATAAATAAAGTTCTTGCTGTGATTGTTGGAGGTAAATTTTTTTCAACAATCATGTCAAGAAACATTCTCATGGTTTGATAAAACTCCATATTCATTATTATAATATAGTCATGTAAAAACATTTTTTACACCATTGCATAAAATATATATTATATATATTTGTCTATATGAATAAAAAATTGATTTTTTATATTATTATACAATATTCATAATACAATATAATTCTAATTCAAAATGGAACAAGCACAAACAATCACTATCGAACCAATAACGTTACCAACTATTAATTTAGAATATCTGGAAACTATTAAAAACTTTTTTTCTGAATATAAGAAAAAAGTAAAAAGTCTGTATGATCCAGTAAATTTTCATTTTGATATACCTGAAAGTATAAAACAAACTGATATACATTATTATGTCAATAGACTAAATCAACGAATTGAAAATGAAAGTATGGCTATTGAATTTTATTATGGAATGCCTTCAAGTTTATGGACTCCATATGGAAAAATAAGATTGGTCAAAGGTGATTGTTGGTACTCTGGTGACGGTTATGAAAAAAAAACAGAACTCCTTAATTTTATAAAAGAAAATTTTTCAACAAGCGAATTAATTCCGTTGATTAAAAATTATGAAGGTGAACATGGACCAGTTTATCAAATTAACAGAATAGGTGAAAAAGAATTAGAGCCTGTTAAAATTACGAGTGACCAATATTTTTTGATTGATTACGAAGTAAGAGCTAGTTTTATTCATGAACTTAAAAATAAAATTTAGTGAAAAAAAATATAAAACAAGTTTATATAAGATGATTGGTCATAATAGTTCTACAAATGATATAATGATTATGTTTGTAATAATGATAATTGCAAGTGTTTTATCAGGAATGAATATGTTTGTAAATGATATTTCAGATACCAGAATACAACTTAATGATATTTATATGGGTATCTTGATGACAGGTTGGATGTTTTTCTTTTTAGGTTTATTACATACGCTAACAAATTACATATGGATTGGTATCGTAACTATAATAGTATCATCATATTTAATAAGAACACAAACATTTATAAATGAAAATGAATATATAGATTCAATGATACCGCATCACTCAATGGCTATATTTATGAGTAAAAAAATAAAAGAAAAAAATATTATTTCAAATGATGAAATAAAAAAATTAGTAGATGATATTATTCAAACACAACAAGAAGAAATTAATTTAATGAAAAAATATTAAAAAAATTGAAATTTTAAAAAGTATATATGTGATTATTATACTAAATAAAAAAGATACTCGCTAATGATATCAAAAAAAGATTTAGAAAGAAAAGAAAGATTTGAAATAGCTCTTCAAGAAAAGATAAAGAAAATTAGTACTAGAGAAACATCAATATTACATATTGATAAATCTGTATTTCATAATCAAATAAATCACACAAGAAACAAAATTATAGCATATAATAAAGTAATTGGAAACTTTTGTGAAAATTGTGATGGATATAACAAAAATAAAAAAGAAACATTACACTTGCGTAATCCATTTCATGAAGAAAGAAAGTGTCAGTTTATAAACAGGAATGAGGAATCTTTTTATTGTGAAAACAAAATAATAAAAGGAAAATCAGGAGCAGAATATCCAATTTTTCCTTTACCACGAAATTGGTTTTTTTAAAAAAAATATTTACTTGACTACTTCAGCATTAAGAATAGTGTCAATAGTAAAAGCATAAGGAACATAAACAGCAGGTCTTCTAGGATAAATTCTATCATTTATCCAATACTTGTATTTTTTCCATTTGTGTGTTGTTTTAACAAATTCAGTTGTGTATTCATAATTTTTATTACCTAAAAGTTGGTCAGTTAAAACACAACCAGACATACACAAGTCAACATAAGATTGAAGAATTGGATATTTATCATTAGGTTTACTAATTTTTGATTTATCAATAGCATAATAATAAACGATAGCATCATCAGGAATACCAGCACCATAAATAAAAGTAATATCTTTTTTATCAAGTTTAGTTCTGATATAACCAGATTCACGTAAATCAACACGAGCAAGTTGTTCATCAGTAACAGGAAACAACGTACCATTACAAGTGTGACCTTTGCATTTATATGCTCCCAAGGTAGTCCAAGTTTTAGTAATTTTATTTTGTGGATTTCCAGCATGAAAATACCAACCTCTTTTTAGATTATTAACTCTTACAATTTGAATAAGAGAATCATAATCTAATGCTTGTTTAAGAATAGGAGAACAACAAGTGATATTTTTTTTAAGAAATTGGATATCACCTTCATCGTCTCTAATGACAAGAACAGTTTTTTCGATAGAACTAAAGTCTTGGAAAGAGCCATAACCAAAAATGTAAGTTTTAGTAGTCATCAATTATAGAATATTTTTATATAAAATTTAAAATTTGGTAGATAAAATAAATTATGAATAATATTTTTAAATTAACAAAGGGTCAGATATTAAAAATAATATTAATGAAAATAATGTGTTTAAAGTTTAAAAACAATATTTAAACATAGTTTTAAAGAGAAATAATGGTTATTGACGAATATAAATTAATATGGTATAGATGAGAGGAAGTTATACGACATAAAAAATTATTATATAAACTATATATAAGACTATTTTTAGCTTTATAATATAAAAGAAGGGGTTTAAAAGTATAAAGTAATACAGTGGAATAATATTCTTTTAGAGCTAGGTTTCTAAGAGAAATACCTCTTTCCAACTGTCCAGAGTAAGAAGTGTAAGGTGGGATGTATGTAGGTAGGTAGTATAGTCTTTTCTTATACTCATATATATATTACCACCATATCAATACTTACACCAACCACATATATACCTATAACCAACACATATATACCTATAACCAACACATATATACCTATAACCAACATTATCTTATTTGCAAATAAATGTATAAGCCCTTATTTGGCTTATTCATTTATTTTACTCGGTTTATTCGGGAATCATATTTATTGTTAAATCTTAATTTATTGTAGTCACTTATACAATATTTTTTACACTACAATAATTATTTTTCCACCCGAATATCGCGGCAGCCCCTATTTTTCATTATTTCGTCTTCTTGTACTCTTTTTATATCTATACCTCCGTAAAGATGTATAGCTTACGCTTAATGCAAAAATTTTTTATTTTACCAAAATGTTCTCGTTTTAGTCGGGTTAAGAACATTTTGGTAATTCGATAACTTTAACACAATGACCAATTGTGCTTTTCGTCATCTTATTACCAACAAACTAATTTTCCAATGACCAATTGGATTGACTAATTCGTCGGATTATTCAACAGCATCACAAATGACCAGTTTGAAACACTGTTTTGATTTGCAATTCTTTAACTGGTCAGGTCTTGGAATCACAACTTAATCTGGATACATTAGGTTTAGAAAAAATTATTTTAGGATTCAAAAAAATATGTCTTATATTTAATTCAAAAATTTCAATCGGTTTTCATTCAAAAATCATTGTTTTAATTAAAATTACTCTATATTTTTTTATTTTTTCTGTCCTTAAATTACTGTCCTATTTCGGGTATTGTTTTTATTCCGATGTCTTTTTTAACATTTTTACCCGGTCCAAATGTTCTTAATTTTGTCAGTCCGAATTTACCATTTCGATTATGGCTTTGGTCCGAAAGTATTTAATACCGCGCATTTATTTGTCTTTTCCTTTCGGGCTAATTACATCTGAACCGGGTGGAAATGTTTTTCCTAAATTAAATATTACAACCGGACGGGGTAATAATGTTTTTTTTTATTTTTCTTAACATGTTTATTTTAATAAACATGTTTTAACATATTTTATACATATTTATTATTAATATATTTATATATATATAGAAAAATAAAAAAAAACATTATTACCCCGTCC